>Ga0082212_10000888_pt1 | contig 44128 bp, 36 predicted proteins | sample TergutNt197P3_FD_71548 | JGI IMG/M metagenome (GOLD analysis project Ga0082212, IMG submission 71548) | Neocapritermes taracua P3 segment gut microbial communities from Petit-Saut dam, French Guiana - Nt197 P3 | ecosystem: Host-associated > Arthropoda: Insects > Digestive system > Gut ... | reverse complement strand
GCCAGCGCGTTACCCCATGCAATGATATTATATTTTCCCATCGGGAGGTCCAGCGGGATGTTAAAATTCTTTTCGTAGGGACTTAATTCAGTCACGGTGGTATAGACGAGATTTTGTTCGTCGAATACGTATAAATTGATTTTTTTGACGTCGTCGTAAAAACGGTCGGTCGTGCCAGTATGGAGCGTATATTCAAATGCAACGGCATACCTGACCATGGGCGGACAATCGTCCAAAGTGCCATGGACACAATTCTGCAAACATAAAACAGAACAGAGTATTGATAATTGAAGAACAATATTACGTACCATACTAATTTTTTTTAAATTTTCAATGTAAACACATTAAAAGGTTTTTAAAAAAATTCCGGACACAGACACAATCGCTGTGTCCGGAATTTGAGTTTAATTTACATTTTCATTGATAGAAAGCAGAACAGGCAATTTTATTCCCAGTCAAGTTCATAATCCTGCTCAACTTCATGCCAGTCAAGAATCTGGATGGCAACTGTTACATGCGTATTCAATTTTTCGATATCTTTACCCGGAATCAAAATTTTATTCGGGTCTGCGATACCGGGACCTTTAATCTCCGAAATTGCCAGCGCATAGATATGGTTACGAAGTGTTACATCAATATCGTTGAATGTTGCTTTATCATTTCTGATAAAACCGCGGTAATAACATTGGCCGCCTACATAAAGCATGATATCATCATTTGCTATTGCCGATTCAATTTGGGCTTCAAAAGCTGCTGAAAAATTACTGAAATCCGGATCGGCATCGGGATCCATTTGCTTGTCCCATGCATAGTAACCCAGTACATTGTCCTTACCAAGGATAAATATATTTTCAGACACAAGGTAATAGAGTGAATCGGTAGCGCCCAGTGTAATGGCATAATCCGGACCGGGTGTATTAGCCGTTGTGTGGCCGTTCCAATATTTACTTGGCGGGTTCGTTGGATCATTGGCCCGTTCGATTGTGGTAATCATTTGTTCGGGATTATAACGGCCTCCGATTACAAAATACGTACCAAAATCATGTTTGACAGGATGTTGACGTGCGTTTTCAGTTGCCAAAGCATAATAAAATTTAGATGCATTCGACAAATCCGTATAATTATCTGCAGTCGTCATTTGTGTCTTCACATTGGCAGTCGTAATATCCGTACCTAAATCATAGTTAGGATATTTCGTCATTGTTGTAGGGAATATACGTGTATTGTCATAATGGCTAACCCATCCACCAAAATAATTTGTAATCGAGTCGGTTGTACACAAATAATTCACATCTCTAACAACGCCCTGATTATAAATCTGGAAAGGAACTGTTTCTTTATGGATATTACCCAAACTCCAAATCGGGCCTAATGTAACATCAGCGCCAGCCGCAGTCCAGGGTTGGAATTCGCCTGCATAAGAGGTCGAAACAGCAGCTTTGAAAACTTGATCTGAAAAACCGCCTGTAGTAGTAAAGGTATGAGTGCCGGAGGGAGCGGTTATTTTCAATGATACTTTAGAAAATGCACGCTGTACATTGAAGGTAAAGTGATTAACATCAGCTCCAGTACCTTGAGCCAAACCGGATGTACCATTCGTATTGGAAGCAAGACTGTCAATATCAGGTTCCAAAAATTTAACGCAATTCGAGTTATGCAGTACAGCGGTGCCTGGCGTGTATTCCTCATCATCCGGACCGTCCCAGTTGGTCATTAGCATAGCATAAGTTCCGGAATATAATGCGTCATCCACTGCATAAGGCACGGTAGCAGCAGCTTCACCAAAAATAGCGCCCTGCGCTAAACCTTTAATCAAACCATCGGCTTTCGTAGTAATCACGGCAGGTAAAGGAGACAATGCCCAGTCTGTTGCACTTGTTGTGTACAGTCTGTTATTCAAACCGTTAAAAGAAGAATCCATAGGTGCAACGAACGGATCCAAACCTGATGTACGGACTAAACTTTTGTTTACCTGATTCGGATTTACTGCAATAAAGATTTTCTTCAATCCGCTGGTGGTTCTAATCGTAATACTTTGTTCACCAATTGTACTTGTAAGTAAAGTAAGCGTCGGAACATAAACGGCAGCTTCCGGGCTTATCGAACCCAAAATATCTGTTTCATAAACATACATGGCTGCATTTGCAATTGCAGTCTCTTTTGTTGAGGCTTCTCTTTCAATTGCGCCTGCATAAGTAGACGTACCGCCATAAACCTTGAAGCTTACGCTTGCATAAACCGGCACTCCTGATTTCCCGTGTCCACCGGTCGATCCGCCGGGCCCGTCATCAATCACATTGTTGTTGCAGCTGATCAGTGCAGCTGCGGCTAATAAGCCTAAGAAAAACACTTTTACTTTCATAATCTTTTAATTTTTAATAAGTTAATAATAATTTGTTGTTGTTAATAATTTTGTTGTTAATAATTTTTTTAATAATACTACATTTTTTAATAATACTTTGTCATTCATTTTCATTTTTACTGTTCCTTTCCCATAGTCAATTTGTTTAAATTAATATTCATTTTTTATTTTGTTTGTTCATTTCACGGGCGGCCTCAAGGGCAGCGCCAACATCATTTAATGCTAAAACGTTATTCATCATTCATTACCTTACTCTTCGACGGGTGGAACCGCCGGATGGGGAATCGGGCATGTTGTCCTCTTCTTCATCCACGCCTGCTTCGCGCCGGTTATTTACATTTGCCATTTTCTTCTGCAACTCCTTCAGGTTGGCGGAGGCTTCCCTGATGCCGGCACTCTCGGCGCGACGGAGCATCTGTTCCGCTTCGCGGTATTTACCTGTCAGGAGAAAAAATACACCTGCGTTGTTCGCATATTCCGGCGTGGAAGGATCCGACAGTTTCAGGAAACGCTCGGCGTCGCGCAGGTTGTTCCTGGCAAGCGCCACCGCCGCACCGTTGAGGTTGGCTGTCGGGTCCTGCGGGAACTCCGAACGGGCTACTTCGAATACCTTGAGGAACTGCGGACTGCCTACCGCGTAGGTGTTCGCCACGATATACATCTCGTTCAGACTTAACAGCTGCGGCGCAATCGCAATGTTCTCGATCGCTTCTTCAAGCGAGAAGTCCTTGACGGTGTAATTGACTTCGCACACTACGCGACGAAGTTTCGGGAACAGTTCGTCGAACATGATTTTCCAGGGCCGTCCGCCTGCCAGCTGCGTCAGCGCTTTCTCCCGCGCATCCAGATCGCCTACCGTATTCATGATATGGAAAATCTCCGATTTGTTCGGTATCGGGAAGTCTTCGAGCAGGGCGCGCAAGCCGTTCCAGTCCTCACCGCCGGTACGCGCTTCAAACATACTTGACGGTATCGAGCTGTTATTTCTGAAATAGCGCATCAGAGCTTCGGCACGGTCGTGCGACAGTTCGGTGTTGAACTTGACGGAGCTTTCGGGCGATGCGTAGCCCACCATGTAAACACGCTGTACGGTGATGTCCTTATTTGTTGCTATCGTCCGGATCATCTTGTCGATCTTGGCCAGTTCGACCGGGTTGTTGCGGAAGTTGGCTATGATCTCATGATTGCCGCGCGGGAAGTCAAGATAGGCATTCCCTATCTCCTGACGGTGCTTGACCGGTTCGACGGCAGGTTGTATATAAGCTAACTGCGGATGCACACGGTAGACCGGTTCGGCAATGACTTCTTTTGTCATGCCGTCGAATATGCGCGAGCGGGCAATCTTGGTCTGTTCGCCGCAACCGCACAGGTCTTCCTCCACATCAAGGAAAGCCTCGGTCATCCATGGCTCGAAGGGAACCGCAAAAATATAATTGAGCCGTCCCTTGGGTTTCACGATGTCGTAGGGGGGATTGTTGATGAAGTCCGCATAGGCCTGGTCATTCAGTTCCAGTTCGCGGATATACGCTTTGTTCCGGGCTGTGCCCTGTATCATGACGCTTGGAAGTTCGATTTCTTCCCGGTCGGTTCCGATGACGGGGGTGATGATCTGTGCATGGTTGGTTCTCAGATCGAGGTTCGTCATGTCGATGTCCATGCTGATCACCAGCGAGTCGCCTTCCTGCTTCATGAAATGCCGGATGTACTGCACGCGGTTGCGCTGAGATACGTTCGTCTGTCCCTGTTGTGCATAGGCTTGCCGGGGTTGTGGCGACCGGTTGTTCTGGGTGGCTGCCTGCTGACGCTGTGCATCGACCGGGATGGCAAACGACAGTACGAACAGTAATGTCAACAGGTAGAGACCTTGCGTGCATCGTCTGTACGCTCCGGGCGTTTCCTCCCGTCCTGACATCTGTGTGATTATGTATCTCATTCGTTTCATATCTATTAATTTCATCTTATCCGTTTAACCTGATACCGTTCCTTCCTATTTCAGCATGAACACCATGGAGATGCCTGCACGGGTTGGACCGAAATAATGCCTGACGCTATCACCGATTTTCTTCGTGCAGTCCGTACAGCGGTTTTTATCATATTTCAAAAAAGCATACCCTGCACCGACCGTAAACTCCATGCTGAATCGTGGCGACAGAATCCAGTGATAGCCGTAGGACGCGCCCGCCCCGACAAGCCATCCATCGTATGAGTTCACGTAGATTCCATCGTGATCGGCGTTGTACCACAGATAGTTATTAGGGTCAGTGACGGCATCGTCCTTTTCGTGCGTCCCGGGATGGTATCCGACACCCTGTATGGTCATGTTCGGATGATTGACGGGCGTCATCGACACCGGATAGGTTCCGAGAAAATTTCCTTCCGTGTCTTTGTACCTGCCCCAGTTGAAAGGCAGCTTCAGTGCGCCCACATTGTACAGTCCGCCGTGCAGATGAACGCCGAAGAAATGACCGTTAAATTTCTCGCACAGCCACCAGCGCACTTCGGGCTGTATGGCTAAATGTTTCAGTTTCGCATCGCGTTTGGAAGCCGACGGGCTTTGTACGGACAGTTCGTCTTCATACAGGCCAACCCATTTGTTGCCCAACGTCCACGGATTGTAATTGACCCAGATATCCAACGTCGTTTTATGATTCAGGGCAACTTCGTATCCGAGATTGATGGTAGTGGTAGCATCGTACAGGATATTGCTTTTTAGAGCCATCTCCTGAGCAACCGCCGTCAGGTTTGTTCCCCAAACCATCAGTGTTACCACGCTTAACAATAATGCTATTTTTCTCATATTCTCAACTGTTGTGACAAGTCTGCACATCGAACCCAACTGAATTGCTTTAGTCAGCCGGCGCGTTTCTTATCATCTTTTTTAATTTTCATTTTTTGTGACCGAAGATCGTTTTCTTCAAAATATTTTTTATACTGTTTCGACATTTTAAAAACCGGTATTTTCATCGTATCAGTTTTAATACTGTCATTTTACAGTGTTCTAAGCGGTATTTTCAATTATTTGCAGCATCAGTTTCACCAAACTTGCCAAATAATCCGATGCAAAAGTCATCATTTTTTTTTATATAGAATTACCTTTTCAGATAAATTTATATACATATTTACTACAAACACAAAAAAATCACGAACCCATCGAACATTGTAATGATTACAATACATTATATGCAAGTTTTCATCGCTATTTTGATGTTTCCTGTAAAAAACAAAACCCGATCAAACTGAAATAGTCAAAAAAATGCTTTTTATATATTTTTTTACTTGTAATACCACAATCGACCATAATTAAAGACAATTTTTATAAATAAATCAATTTTCGCGCGTACATTATATTATATATATTAACAGCTGCTTTTTCTTTGCCGTCATGCCTATCACAAAATAATGTTAATCGGGATTCGTTTTCCTCCTTTTCTGTAAACGGGCTTCCCTGATAATTTTTCCGGGCGTATTTTTGTAATACTTTAAACAGAAACGGTTAAAATGAGTGGCAGAATTGAAGTTATAGCGATCCATCGCATCTGCTAAAGTAATATCGGGGTCGTTTAAAAACACATACAGGTGTTTTACTTTTTCCTGAATCATCCATTTAGCGGGTGATGTTCCAAACTCCCTGCGAAAATGCTTTTCGAAATTCTTGCGACCCATCCCTACAAGTCCGGCTAATTCTGCTACATGACCGTCTTTTAACTGTGAATACTTTTCCAGTACCTTGTTCCGGAAGTTATGTGACCTGCCAATCAGCGGTGCAAGAAACATGACCATATCCTCACGCGGACAAAACTGACGCAAAAGGATAAAAAATTCGCAGTGTTTGAGGCTGTTGAAATGCGCACAATCGACCTTTAACGCTTGCAAATAATTCAATTGCCTCAAAAACAGCACGACAGGTTCAGGAATGGATGTGGGTTTAAACTGATACTGTACCTTTTCAACATCCGGAAGATAGGCGTTCAATATCTGCCTGTCGCATGATGCGACAATATTATCGAAATACATCAAATAAACGGATGTTTTCCTCAATGCCTTTACTTTCACTGCCGATGTACGTAACAGCAGGATCATTTGATTGGCTTCCAGCGTACAACTCTCGTGCAGGTTGCAATCGACCTCCAACGTACCTCCCAAAACAAAAATGATAAAATTTAACGGTAAATCAAGGCATTGAAATACCTCGTCGGGTTTTAATTCGTGATATTTGAATGCCGTATTTTCGTTCAGTTGCGTACTTTTGCAAACACTCAAATCCCTAATTGTAAAAATATCAATCATAAAGAGCTATTCTGTTTTTGTCATTTTCGACTGCAAAAGTACAGACTTTTTTCATAAAACAAAAATCAGTCTGCATATTTCGTTTGTCCTCACAAAATAATTTATCATTCATAATTCATAATTCATAATTAAACTTTATCTTTGTCAAAAAATCCTATGAGAACAATTCATAATTAATAATTCATAATTCAAAAGTATCATGTCCTTCATTAAATGTCACTTTTCAGATTTGATTTACCGGCAAGCCGAAAAATACGGCAACCGAACGGAACTCATGTGCCGGGATGAAAAAACCGAAAAATGGAATAGCGTCACATGGAACGCTTTTGCCGAAAACGTGCGGCTTACGTCGCAGGCGATGGTCGAATACGGTATCCGCGTACAGGAAAATGTGGGTATCTATGCGCCCAACATGCCGCACTGCTACTACGTCAACTTCGGCGTATTCGGCATACGCGCCGTCGAAGTGTCCATGTATGCCACCAGTTCGCCCGAACAAATCAGGTATATCATCCGGGAAGCCGACATACGCATACTCTTTGTCGGGGAACAACTGCAGTACAACAATGCGTATATCGTACAGAAAGAAAACAGCGACATACTCAAACAACTGATAATTTTCGACAACCGGGTGGTTCGTCACCCGGAGGATAAGACATCCATTTATTTCGATGAGTTTATCCGTTGGGGCGACAACGCCTATTCGGAAACCGAAGTGAAGGTGCGCCGCAATGAAGCACAGGATGAAGACGTGGCGCTCATTCTCTATACTTCGGGTACAACAGGCGAATCGAAGGGCGTGATCCTGACGCACGAAAGCCTGCTGGAGGCGATGCGTATCCATGACATTCGTATTCCGATGTATGGCGATACAGATGTGTCGATGTGCTTTCTGCCCCTGACGCATGTCTTTGAAAAAGCATGGTCGTGTTACTGTTTTTACAAAGGTGTGACTGTCGCCATTAACCAGGACCCCAAGAAAATTCAACAATTCCTGCCGGAAATACGCCCCACCCTGATGTGTAACGTGCCGCGTTTTTGGGAAAAAGTGTACACGGGCGTGCAGGATAAAATCGCAGGTATGCCGGGTTTGTTACAAAAAGTGTGCCGTCATGCAGTGAAAACCGGACACCGTTATATCTTCGAGTATCGAAATACAGGCAAAATAGCGCCTTTCTGGCTGAAGAGCATCTTCATTTTCTACGATAAAACCGTCTTCACCCTGCTACGTAAAAAGGTCGGCTTGAATCGTGGACGATTGTTTCCGGTTGCCGGCGCACCGCTTGCCGACCATCATGCCCAGTTCCTGATCTCGGTCAATATACCGATATGCTACGGATACGGACTGACCGAAACGACCGCCACCGTATGCTGTTTCCCCTTTGAAAATTTTGTACTCGGTTCGATCGGCAAAGTGATGCCGGCAGTAGAGGTGCGTATCGACAGCCAGCAAAATGAAATCCTCGTGAAAGGCAAGACGATCACGACCGGTTACTATAAGAAACCCGGTGAAACAGCCAAAGTGTTTACGGAAGACGGTTTTTTCCGTACCGGCGATGCCGGTCGACTGGAAGGCGATACGCTCTTTTTCCTCGAACGCATCAAGGATCTGTTCAAGACGTCCAACGGCAAGTACATTGCCCCGCAGGCTATCGAACTGAGTTTGAGCGGCAACGGCTATATCGAACAAAGTTTTATTATTGCCGATACTTACAAGTTTGTCAGCGCACTCATCGTGCCTAATTTCGCTTCGCTCGAAAACTACGCACAAAAGAAAGGCATTGTTTATGAAACACGTGAAGAACTGATCGTAAAAGAAGAAATCATACGATTCTACCATGCTATCATCGAAGAATGTCAGAAAGAGTTCGCTTCGTATGAAAAAATCAAACGTTTCACCCTGCTCGCCGAACCTTTCACAATGGATAGTGGCGAATTGACCGACACTTTAAAGTATCGCCGCCCCGTGATCGTCCGCAATTACGCCGTACAGATCGCGGAAATGTACAAAGAATGATTTAAATCACTTGCTCTAAAGTATCCATGCTTTTGGCTAAATCTTCTTCGGTCAGTTCGTAATTCGACAGGTCGCCTGCAAAATATTGATCGTACGAAGCCAGATCGACTAAGCCATGACCGGAAAGGTTGAACAGGATGGTACGCTGTTTTCCGTCTTCTTTCGCCTTCACTGCTTCGTTGATAGCAGCTGCTATGGCGTGCGACGATTCCGGCGCCGGTATAATGCTTTCGGTCTGTGCAAAAAGAATGGCAGCTTTGAAAGCATCCAATTGTCTGATGTCGGTCGCCTCAATGAACCCTTCCTTATGCAACTGACTGACAATGGCGCCTGCGCCATGATAACGAAGTCCTCCTGCATGAATATGCGGCGGCGCAAAAGTATGACCTAACGTATACATCGGGATGAAAGGCGTATAACCGGCTTCATCGCCAAAATCATATTGAAAGACGCCGCGTGTGAGTTTCGGACAGGATGTAGGTTCTGCGGCTACGAGCCGTAACGCTTTGTTACCGGTCAGTTTATGACGCAGGAACGGGTAAGCGATGCCCGAAAAATTGGAACCTCCCCCAAAGCAGGCGATGATCACGTCCGGGTACTCGCCTGCCATCTCCATCTGTTTCTCGGCTTCCAGTCCGATCACCGTCTGATGCAACGACACATGATTCAGTACGCTTCCCAGCACATACTTGCAGTTTGGCGTTTGAATAGCCAGTTCTACGGCTTCCGAGATAGCCGTGCCAAGGCTTCCCATATAGGTCGGGTTGTCCGTCAATATCTTTCGTCCTGCTTTCGTGCTCATACTGGGCGAAGCGATGACCTGTGCCCCGAAAGTCTGCATGATGGAACGGCGATAAGGTTTTTGTTCATAACTGATTTTGACCATATAAACGGCTAATTCCAGTCCAAAAGCTTTTGCAGCATATGCCATGGCTGCGCCCCATTGCCCCGCGCCTGTTTCCGTTGTGATATTCGACACTCCTTCCTTTTTACAAAAATAAGCCTGCGCGATAGCCGAATTAAGTTTGTGTGATCCGACGGGACTGATACTCTCGTTCTTGAAATAAATATGCGCCGGCGTATCGAGCGCTTTTTCAAGTCCATAGGCGCGAACCAAAGGCGTGGGACGCCATAACCGGTACATGTCGCGTACCTCTTCCGGAATGTCAATCCATTGATCGGTCTGATTCATTTCCTGATGAACAAGCTCCTGCGCAAAAAGCGGATATAAATCTTCCGCCTTGAGCGGTTGTTTCGTCCCGGGATTTAATAACGGAAGCGGTTTATTCTTCATATCCGCACAAACATTATACCACTGAGCGGGTATATCCTTCTCCTCTAAAAAAATCTTTTTCGTCTTCATACTGTCTAAATTTTGGTGTTTCGCGTTGCAAATATAGTAAAAGTCGTGCGAAGAACAAAATATAAACAAAAAACACAAAAATGATTGCACATTCCAAAAAAATGCGTAACTTTGCCCCGCTTTTTACCGGATGCCCAGATGGCGGAATCGGTAGACGCGCTGGTCTCAAACACCAGTGGATTCATTTCCATGCCGGTTCGACCCCGGCTCTGGGTACAGAAGCGGAGGAATTGTTAAAATTGCCTCCGTTTTCGTTTTTATCCCCCGTAACTCATTGGTTTGTTTATAGATTAAGTCAAGTACCGAATTGTAGGATATTCCCCACGTTCCCCTGTGGCGACCGAAAAATTACATATTAGGTTATTTTATTTGTGTTTTATGATAATATGATGTATTTTTGCCGTATGATTTATAATATCATCAGACAAAATGAAGTTTAAAGTTAAAGAGATATGCAGGGAAAAGGGTTTGACAATCACACAACTTGCAGAAAAATAAGAGATGGAAATAAACCCTATTCACAATAAAATCTACGAAATACGTGGCTATAAGGTAATGCTTGATTTCGATTTAGCCGTTATATACGGTACTGAAACATCACACCTAAAGCGTCAAGTAAGACGAAATATAGAGCGATTTGAAGGCGAAGACTTTATGTTTGAGACTACAAAAGAAGAACTTTCAAGGTGCCAAATTGGCATCTTGAACAAGGGACGGGGTAGTAATATCAAATACCTTCCTTTTGCGTTTACAGAACTTGGCGTATCAATGCTTAGCAGCGTATTAAAATCAGATACAGCAATTAAGGCAAATCGTATCATTATGAGAGCCTTTGTAGCCATGCGTCAACTCATATTAAATTCTCCGATAGACAAAGTGAATGAATTGCAACATGAAGTACGGGAACTGAAACAATACATTGAGGATGTATTTGCCGACCAAAACGACATTAACGAAGATACAGGCATACAACTTGAACTTATAAACAAATCATTAGCAGAATTACATGTCAAGAAAAAAGAATTAAACGAGCCTCTTCCTATCGGGTTTACTGCTCCGCAATACAGGCAAGGCAATAAGGATTAGTTTATTTATAAATTACAACATATTGACCAATTCCATTTTCATTTCTTCGTCAATTTCACGATAGCGGGCAAATGCCTTGCTGCCTTCTTTATGTCCCGAAAGCGAGCCTATTTTAAACGCTAAATTCTTGCAAATATAGAATTTGGCGTTTTTCTTTTACTTTCCGTGTCTGCATTGTGTCCGCATTTTTGAATAAGTCTTAAAAGTTTGATACGGTTAATGCGGCAATACTTGCAAGTATTATCGGGATAATATCGATGTTGATTTTACGAAAATCTATCATGGTATGTGTTTTATGATTTTCCAATAGCCGCCTCTGTCGCTGCCGATACGTTCGAGAAAACCTTTGGTTTTGAGTTTGGAAATATTAACTCTGATTTTTTCGGGCGTAATTCCTACTCTCGCAGATAATTCCTTAGATGATATTTTCGGTTTTCGGGAAATACTATCTAATATTAGCCGTTGATTTTCTGTAACCTTTCTGTAACCTTTCTGTAACCTTTCTGTATCGTTTTCTGTAACCTTTTCTGCACCATCCATACCTCTTTCTGCACCATATTTTAGTTTTTCTGCACCATCTGCACCGTTTTCTGTAACCTTTTCTGTAACCTTTTCTGTAACCTTTTCTGTAACCTTCTCTATATTGACATCATTAACAGCCTCATTTGCAGTTACTTTAAATACTCCCCAAATATCAAAATCAAAGGTTGCAGGTGGATTACCGTTTTCTATTAAATCTTGTTGAGAGGTCTCAATGCCGCGATTGAAGCGGTTCACATAACCCATTACTCGCATTGATTCTGCAATGATCAGATTGCGATAATCGCTTACATAAGGAAAATTTTCCGGTCTGGCATTGCCAAATAAACCTCCCGGGTTAATAATTTCAATTCGGTCAGTATATTGATAAAATCTTATAGGCGAAGTGATTTCGTATGAACGATGCATAAGTGCATTCATTAAAAACTCACGAATTGCTCTTTCCGAAAAATTGCAAATGTTGTTCTCTTGTAAAATAGATACAAATACAGGACGCTTTACAATAATGTTGATTTTCAGAAAGCGATTCAAATCTTCGATCATTGTTATCAAATTGCCGGAAAATTGCATATCGGCAATTACTTTTGAAGAAATTTTAGTTCCGGCAAACTTTACATACTGAATATAAGCTGCCGGGAAATGATATCGAGTATCTTTCCCAAACATTAAAATCCCTGCATTGGTTGGGCAATCGTACACCAAATCGTAGAAACGTAGCGATGATAACTGAAATTTTATATCGCGTTGGTCGTACTTTAGTATTTCAATATCGACTGCACGTGGTAGATATTTGTTTTTGAAAATAGCTGAATCTATGTCTTGTAAAGATGTACCAATACAAGGTTGTTCGTCAAATGTTTTTACTTGTGAAGTGCGTTTTTCTATTAAAAAACGTTCTTCTGCCTCATTGGCAATCGCTTTTCTTGGGCCAATACGAACCCAAATTTGCCCTTTATAACGAACCGGTGGGAAATGTGCAGGCATTACTTCCACCACCAAAACATCCCCTTTTTGAAAAGAAACATAATGAACCGTCATTGCTGGTTGAGGCAGTACATTACCATCAGAACGAATTGCCGCAATGTCTCTTAAAAGGTTGTCAGTTACTTTCAAACCCGATAATTCGCATGTTTTGTCTGAAACGCCAATGAACAAATAACCAGGCAACTTGTGGTTAGATAAGTCGTTTGAAAAGGCGCAAATTACCTGTGCAAATTTGTCTGTATTTGTAGTTGATACGGTTCGTTCCACTCGGTCGCTTTCCTTATCTGTAATTAGTTGTAATATTTCGTCGTTTGAGAGCATGCTTTATTCAAAAAATACTTTTTTTATGAAGTTCTTTATGGGTGCAAAGATAATAAATAAATAAATAATTCCAACCATTGCTTCATGATGTTCTCCTCGCTGTAATTCAATGACATTTCACGTGCTGTTGCTCCCATTGATTTACGCAGTTCGTCCGATTCAATCAAGGTATTGATTCTGTCGGCCATGGTTTTTATATCGCCTGTTTGGACTAAAAATCCGTTTTGGCCGTCTGAAATAATATCTTTGGGGCCGCAAGGCGCATCGAAAGCCACGACAGGAAGGCCGCACGACATGGCTTCTGTTTGCACCATACCAAAAGCTTCCAAGTAACGCGACGGAAAAATAAACATGGAATGATCGATATATTGCTTATATATGTCTTTTTCGGGCGGATGGATTTGTACGACATCTTCCAAGCCTTCTTTTTGAATCTGCCGGAGCAGATTGTCTTTTTCATTGCCTTGTCCGAAAATATGTAATTCCCAATCGGGATGTTTCTCATAAACCATTTTCCAGGATTCGATCAGCATATCAAAGCCTTTTTCATAGACCAACCGACCTGCGGAGATCGCTTTTTTAGCTTCACAGTCAGACAGGGTTGTTGGGAACACAGATAATGCGTTCGGTATCACTTCTATATTGGTCGCTCCCTCCCAATACGATTTTTCTTCTTCAGTCAATACAACTAAGCGTGTCAGTTTCCGGCATGCTTTTTTGAGGTTACCGGTTCTGATTTTGGCAACTAAATTGGGAATATATGCGCCGGATAGTTTCCGCGCCATCAATTGCCTGAAATCGGACGGAAAATGCAGTTCGCCGATTTTGATACTGCCATCTTTGAAACCGGGCAAAAATTCAATATCCAATCCTAATAATGAAACGGTTATGTCGGGGCGTATCCGATTCAGTGTTTTTTTAAGTATCCGTACATATTCCCTTGTTTTCAGGAAACGCGAAATACATTTTTGTATGTAATTCTCTTTGCCGAAATTTTCGTGTATGCCAATATCTAAATGAATGAGATGCACTTTGCCGGATACCGGAAAAAAAACAGGCCTTCCCATTTGTTCGGTGGTCACAATCGAAACATCACATCCTTCCTTATCGGCCAAATAATTGGCTTTCAAAACAGTAGTTCGCTCCATGCCTCCCGGATTGTATAAACCTCCCGGAATCAGATACACAATTTTCAAAGGGTTATGCTTCATCGCGTAAATATTTATACAGATTTTGAATGTATGTCTCTCTCGAAAACAGCTTTTTCAATTGTTCGAAATCAGCTTTCGGCAGCATATCGAGCAAAAAACATTCGTAAAGAACCATCAGGTTTGCATTGATATCCGACGGATCGAACGGATTGAAAAAGAACCCGGCATTGCATAGTTTTCCCATCTCATAAATACCTCCATGATTGGCTACATACAATCCTAATCCAAGCGCAGCTGCTTCGATAATGGATAAGGGGGCATTTTCGTAAATTAATGAGGGCAAAATAAAGACATCGTAATGCTGTAATTCGGCAAATAAGTCCGCCTGACTTAATTTGGGTTTAAGGAAGACTTTACGTTGCATCCGATATTCTTCAATACATGCCTGAATGACCGGCAAATCATCGCCTTCACCGATGATTGTCAATGAATAGTCCCTCTTTAGGTAACACAGCGTTTTAATAAGATTCGGCAAACCTTTTATCGGATCCAACCGGCCAAAGTAAACCAAACGTATCTTTGAGGATATTTCTTTCGGAGGCCGATTTGCAGGATCGATGGATGTGAGGGATTTACATACATTATACATTCGTTCGACTTTCATGTCGGGGTAGCGCAATAGTATCTGACCGACTAAAAAATCGCTTGGCGCTAAGACCAAATCAAATACTTTATGCTTTTTCCCAAGGGTATAGGCGTAGATCCACTGGATTTTTTTTAAAAGGCTGTACAGCCATCCTCTGGAGTCGATACGTTTGAAAAAAATATACCGAATCGAAGGTGGTACATTGAAATTGACTATCCGGTCGTTTTTGTAGTAACAATAGCCCCGATTGGGTGAAAGTAAATGAAAATCATGTGCATAATAGATAATCTTGCATTGATGCGTCTTTTTATATTGTGCCAATGCATCTAATATAGAGGGTGATAAGGCGCTTGAGTAGTTATGCACTATAATGACATCGAACGATTGCTTTTTGAGCAAACGGCTTAGTCTTTGCTTAAACCGAAAAGAATAAATATACGAGAATGGTGTTATTTTCCTGTCTGTTAAGTTGTTGAAAGCATAAAACCGTTCGACATGAAAATCTTGCTGAAGGATGTCGTACTGTTCGTTGTATACAGCTTCGGCTCCTCCACATTCCCGAAAATCGTTGATTAATAATATATTCATACGCTATCTCCAAACCGTCTTTTTTCGTCGCCGGTAAAATATCAATTTAACAAAACCTTTTAAATAGTTTTTCAACATATACATATCCCAATACGAATGATTGATTTTCAAATACTTCAAAGACTCTTTTTTATAGATGCCGGACAGTGCGAAAAAATTATATGAATCTCGTCTGGCTAATATTCTTCGCGCCACATCCGGCGCCATTTTATCTTTCCAACCGACTACCAATCTCCATGTTTCAGTATACATTTTCAAAATAGCCGTAGATACATTTTTCCCGTGCCATCTGTAACAGGCAAAATAATCGTTTACATAGACGATTTTTCCGGTGTATGCAATCTTGAGCCACAAGTCAAAATCTTCGAGGATGGTATTTTCATTGTATCCGCCGCATTTTTCCCAAGCTGATTTTCTGAACATCATGGATGGGGCGGGGATGATATCGTTGTCGATCAATAATTCAAAAGGAATTTCTTTGACCGGATCGGGGAACGGTTTATGAATGACTTTTCCCGGAATGATTTTACTTTTCTCGTCGATAAGGTGTACTTTGCCGAATATTAAGTCGTACGCAGGGTTTTCTTCCATAAATCCGACTTGCTTTTCGATTTTATCCGGCATCATTACGTCGTCCGAAGCCGATCCCGTAATATATTTCCCGCCCGACAGGCTGATGGCTCGGTTCATTGTTTTGGAGACACCCTGATTTTCCTGACATATCAATGTGAAACCGTATTGTTGTTGCAGCCGTTCCAATATCTCACGGGAATGATCCGTCGAGCCGTCGTCTATCACGATCAATTCTATATTTTTATAAGTCTGATTAACAATGGCTAAAATACATTCCTCAATATAGTCTTCATGATTATAAGAAGGTACCACCACCGAAACCAAAGGTTTGTCAATATTTATTGCCGGTTTAGTCATATCGATTATGTCGTGATGTTTGCCAATAATTCTCTCTTGCGATAGCAATAGCTCGTTGTAATTTTTCACTCAACAGTTTTTTATCAGGCAGTTGGGTATAATATTGCGCTACTTTAATGTTGCTGTCTTCCAACATCAGGTATTCAATATGTTCGGTATTGCCTTCGCTGCAAAGGATCAAACCTATGGGTGATTCCTCCCCATCTTTACGTTCATTTTTATTCAAATACCTGAGATAAAGCAACATTTGACCTTCATATTTAGGTTTGAATTTACCTAATTTTAAATCAATTGCAACCAAACGCCGCAGGCTTCTATGGTAAAAAAGCAAATCAATCCTGTAATCGACAGCATCTACGGTAATGCGTTTTTGACGATCAAGAAAAGCAAAATCGTTGCCTAACTCTTTAATAAATGATTGAAGTTGAACAAGAATCGCGTCTTCCAAATCTTTTTCACTATAATTATCTGTAAGTCCAAGCATATCAAGAAAATAACTGCTTCGAAAAACAACATCGGGAGTAAGCGAATTGGTATCACGTATTTGTGAAAGCTCCCGTTTTATTACTTCTTCCGGTTTTTTACTTAGTGCCGTAAGTTCATACAATTGTGCATCAATTTTTTCGTCTAATGTGCGCGTATCCCAATGTTCTAAACGACACATTTCTATATAAAAATCCCGTTTCAGTGGGTCGTTTATACTCATTAATGATCGAAGATGTGTCCATGTCAATTGTGTACGCACTGCGTATATAATTTGATTTTCTGAAAAAGTGTACGCACTGCGTACACAATGTTGAAGTTTATAAAAGCTCCAACCTTTACCATAGCGTTCAGTAAGTGCAATGGCAAGATTTTTAATTACTTGTTTGCCATATTCTGCTCGCTGATTGTATAATACGTCTTCCTTTATTCTTACTCCTATTTGCCAATGTAGCATACATATTTCTGCATTAGCGGTAGTTGCTATATGCGAACGGGTATTTTCAATCAACATGCAAACATCTGAATACAAACTTGTTTCAGATTGATTTTCAGTGGTTTTACTATTCAAAAAAATATTTTTATCCATTTACTTAACAATATGTATTGCCGGTTCGTTCATTGCCTTATCGGTTACCTGTAAACAGACTTAATAGACGTGGGGTGAATCGTCTCATTAAGAGATAAATACACAGGGTTAGTGCCGCACAGAGAAAGGGTACGGTAAAGTAGGTTACGAACAATGCGCCGACATTGTCTTCGCCGGCAATTTTCTTAAATAAGGTATTTAATGCTCCCAATATCAATATGTAATGTGTGCAATAAATAAAGAAACTTGCTTTTGTCAACATTTCAGGGACTTGCAATTTCCCGCGTTCCATCAAGTTTGAAGTGATATTAACCGCCGAAATCACACCTGATAAAACAAAGACGGGCAAAAAGAATTTGAAGTAAGGCGTTTTACTGAAATAAACGCTTAATAACATGGCGACTGCAGCCACAATAAACCAAACAAACCGGTATTTCCGCAACGAAATAACAATATTTTTCTTGTTAACGCTAAAAAAAGCACCCAGACTGAAATAGAAAAATGCCGTTAAGAAAAGATTGGCGCTATAACCGGGTATCTCTACCCAAATTTTGGTATAATAAAAGCAAAACAAAACGACAAGCCCCCAAATCCCTGTGTATTTCACAAGGTAATAAACTATAGGTGAGATAAATGCCATAACGATCAAGTCGCGTAAAAACCACAACGGTAACGCGCACGGCCCATAATTAATCAACGGTTGTCCGAAAATATTTTGATAATCTGCCGTCCACGAAGTATAATTCCAAAACACACCAACCCAATTGTCAAGCAATTTATGCAGATACACATCAATACTTCCGTCTGCCTGCAGGATTTTGGGGATAGCAAATAGCACCAATGCACATACATTGAACAAAATATAGGGAACAACCAACGTCCGCAAACGAGTTTTTACTTTGGTGATATATAGCGTTTTGTTCCATTCTTTGATTTTGTTGAAAAATAAAAAGCCCGAAAACATATAGAAACAGGGAACCGCAATTTCTGCTATCGTCTTACTTACGAGTGTTCCGGTGATATCGTACCAACTGTGCAAGTTTAGGTTTAGAAAATCAACGGATTGCATATTGACTACCGGATCCATGTGAATAAAAATCACAAGGATGGCCAAAGGAAAACGCAGCCAATCAATCGTTTTCGACTGTATTTCTGTTTCATTGAATGTCGTCATATATTTCGTATCAATCGCACAAGTTTGTACGCGAGACTTTTAATAAGTTAAAACCGTGCAAAGATAACAATTATTATGCTATCTTTGCATCAATTTTCACAAAACAATTTAAGCAGACCGTAATTATGGATCAAAAAAGCAATATAAAAATTTGGGTTGTTTTGTTTTTATTTGTATGCTTTTTGGAATTTTGGGTATCAATTAACTCTTATACGCACGACCTTTTTGTCCGTATAGACTCAGCCATTTTTTTTATGTGTGGGAAGGCATGGATGAACGGAATGATGCCATACGTTGATTTTGTCGATTCAAAAGGGCCGTTACTCTGGCTGATCAATGGCATTGCATACCTGTTGAGCCATCATAATTATCTGGGGGTGTTTTGGTTGGAGTGTCTTTTCCATACGATTACCTTCTTTTTTTGTTATAAAATCGGATGTTTGTTTTTGTCCGATCAAAAAATGGCATTGTTGGGCAGTATGCTGATGGCCATCGCTTTTTTTTGCGGAGCCTATCATTATGAAACGAGCGCCGAAGATTTTTGTCAACCTTTTATTACAGGGGGATTGTTTTATACATTACGGGTGATTTCCGGACCGCAAAGGGATAAGGATGTGAAAATTGCATCATTTGTGGCCGGCGTTGGTTTTGCCGCTACCTTATTAATTAAGTTTACCATTGCGGCCATGATTTTGATTTTCTTTTTCACGCTGTTCTGCTATTTGATCAAACGCAGAAAGGATTTGATCGGGGTTTCATTCATCTATGCGTTAGCAGGTATTTTATTGATTTTAAGCCCTTTTGTTCTTTATTTCGCTTACAAAGGAAGTTTGGGAGATTTTATTTATGAATACTTTATCGCGACCACTCAAACCGTTGTTAAAGATACCACGCTCACAGGAATGATAAAAGTTTATTTTATCTATGGTTGGGGGAATATTTTTCAGCTCCATATCCTTAGAAGCAGCATGGTTTGTTTTTTGCTACTTAACATATTACTCGGTTGCGTATTTTTTTACAAACGATTATCCGCGTTAAAATGGTTTCCGGCTATCATGGCAATCTGGTTTATTTGTATCAGTATGTACCATAATATAGGTTATTATTATCAGAGTTTCGTCGGTTTTGCTATTTTCCCCGTCATCATGTATCTTTCTTTTTTAGACCGGTTTACGCGGTTCAGGCTTACCAAAGTCGGTATATTATGCTGCGCAGGTATGATTACGGCGATTGTTTTCGCAGGAAACCTGACTTTTACAAGACCGACTTTTTTCCTGAACGAAAGTAAGGAACGAACCGACTTTTATTATGTGAACCGCATCATGTCGCAGGTAACCAATCCCACCATTGTTTTTTCATTCTGCGACTTCGGATATGGAACTCCTGTAGATGCTTTGCCGGGCTGTAAATATTGGACCAGACAAGTGGGGGCTACGGATGTAATGAGACAAAACCGGGCGCTTGCCATCCAACAGCAACTGCCCGACTTTGTGATTTATTTACCCGATTTTGATAGTTCGGACACATTTAAATCTCTTTTGCAACAGTCGGGCTATTTGATATATTACGAGTGGACAACTCAGTTAGGCACACGTAGATATGCTTCGCAATTGTATGGAAAACAGGATATTATACTGCCTCCAAAGGATATTCAGGTAAGCGCAATGGATATTTTGCTGAAAAAGCGGATCATACCCCGTTAGAAATTGTTCAATAAATCAATCACTGTGGTAACTTCCGATGCTGTCAAAACAGGACTGATCGGAAGGCTTAATACTTCTTTGTGAATGGTTTCGGTGATTGGAAAAGATAAATCATTCCATTGTCTGTAGGCTGCCTGTTTATGGGGCGGAACCGGATAATGAATTAATGTCTGCACGCCGTTTTCATGCAGATACGCCTGTAACAAATCACGTTCTTTTGCTCTGATCACAAACAAATGATAAACATGCTCGTCCGGATTTTCAGGCCGCAAGGGCAGGATAATCTTTTGATTGCGAATCTGTTCTACATAACGGTTGGCAATTGTACGACGTATTTCGTTTTCAGCATCCAGGTATCTGAGTTTAACAGATAGAAAAGCAGCTTGTAGCTCATCCATACGGCTGTTTAATCCCCGGTATTTGTTGATATACTTTTCGTGCGACCCATAATTAGCTAACGCCCGAATGGTAGCGGCTAACTCATCGTTGTTGGTGGTAACAGCGCCGCTATCACCTAAAGCTCCCAGGTTTTTGCCCGGGTAGAAACTGTTGCCTGCTGCATCTCCCAGATTACCTGATCGTTTGGGGGGATATTGCGGGTGATTCTGCATCGGGTTCTGGACGTTAGCACGATGTGCCGTTTGATTGTTGGGGTGAACCTGTGTGTTCACCTCAACGAAGTCAAGCCCGCAATGACAATAAGCGCCTATGGCCTGTGCATTATCTTCGATGATTTTCAGATTATATTTTTGAGCAATTGCTTCCAATGTGGAAGACCAACAAACTCTGCCATACAAATGTACCGGCACGATCGCTTTCGTTTTGGGGGTAATTACTCTTTCCACAAGCGAAATATCCAAATTAAAGGTTTGGATATCAGGCTCAACTAATACAGGTTTCAAACGATTATCCGTGATGGCAAGGATAGATGCGATAAATGTATTGGCAGGAACAATTACTTCATCGCCTTCCTGCATAACACCTGTCTCAATGTACGCTTTTAAAATTAAACGCAAAGCATCTAACCCATTGGCGCAGGTGATGGCGTGCTTTGCTCCGGTATAGTTGCAAAAATCCTGTTCGAATTGTCTGACGCTGTCGCCCTGCAAAAACCAACCCTTATCTATCACTTCAGCAGCAGCCTGTTTTAATTCGGCGGCATACTGAGCGGTAATTTTTTGTAAATCAAGAAATTTTATCATGTCAATCCATATTTATTTCGTAAACCGGATAAACTATGCCTCTTCCGCCAAATCCTTCTTTTTGAAACAATAAGTTCTCATTCAAAACATGACCCATTTGTTCGGTAGATTGGCCGAAATCGAAATAATCAAAATCTGTGTACAGCGTATTTATCAGGTAATCAAACAACATATCCAATGCGCCCAATTCCTTTCCTTCGTAACCGGCTGAAATATACTGAACATGCACAATCTTTTTGCAGATATATAATACCACGCCTGCCAATATATCCGGGCCTTTGCCGACTGTGTATAATTGGATGTTTTCGGGAAACAGACGATGTAAATATTTAATTTCTTCGACTGAATGAACCGGTCTGACCTCGTATTTAGCACCTAAATTCGATGCTAAGATTTCCCAAAATGCATCGAAATCGATTGAATGAGAACAATTCAATTGAAGGTTTTGCGCTTTTCGTAAACCGCTTTTACGGGATTCGGTAAACTTCAATTTGTTTTTCATTGGAATCGTAGCAGACAAATTGCAACCTGTGAGCCGGGCGCCGTTCCTGAACAAGGCATATACATCTTCCTGAGCAGGATAGTCATGATATATGTATGGTACGGTTTTATAAATTATTTTATTAATTTTATTATCGCGGTAGTGTTGCAATAAATGTTCGAAAATCACTAAGATATCCGTTGCCGACAGTTTGTGGGTATAGATTAAGCCTCCATACGTAAGTCCCTGATGTGAATATACGACCGCATCTTGCATGTTGGCCGGGAACACGGCCACTAATTTCTCTTTCCGGTAGATCAGGCAGGAATGGTCGGTGAAACGGTCGGCATGATAATCCATGTAATTCCGAAAAAACAGAAAAGTGCCGTTTTTCGATTGCCCGATCAGGTTATCCCATGCCGTTTTGTCCGAAGCGGTATATCGCTTTATTGAAATCATCGGGTGATTGTTTTTAATAATTTGGCCGGATTTCCTCCAACGACTGAATAGGGAGGAAAACTTTTATCTACGAACGAATTGGCAGCCACCACACAAAATTCGCCCAGTTCGACGCCGGGCATGATAATAGCATTAGCGCCTATCCAGGAATGGTCGCCTACGGTAATTTCGCCCGTTATTAACGGATAGTACTGCTGCATCAACGGACTGGCGTTCGGCCCCGAATCGGCCATGATGTTGACTCCCTGCGCTATCGAAACGTTTTTTCCTACCTTTACTTTGGCGGCAAAACCATTGATAATCGAAAACATGCCAATATAGGTTTCATCTCCTATTTCCAACTGATGCCGGGCAGAACCAAAAATGCTGCAATATTTAGCGATCTTCACATGATTACCAATCGTAACGTTGTTGACAGAAGTCGTCGGATCGATTGTGACGCCTTCGCCTAAGTGTATATTACTTGTTATCATTGCAATAGTATTTTATTAATGATACGATAAAGAGGATATCTTCTTCTCTTAAATATTGATGTACCGGAACGAAAAAAGCATTTTCGCCATAAAAAACGCTGGATTCCACGCCATTTTGCTGTAAAAAAACCTTTAGTCCGTCCAAATTTACCGACGAAGGAGTGGAGCACATATAAACAGCAGGCGTTTCATTTTCGCTGTATGTAAACCTGTTTTTAAAATCCAAGCACCCTAAGTGGTTTTGAAAAAGAATATTGTTTTGTTTTCTCAGTTGGTTGATTGATGCTGCATCTGCTAAATAAAACGACACGTATTTCAGTAAAGTTTGGGATAAAAACGGATTACCGGTGATCGGCTGAATGTGTCTGAATGACGGGTTATTGATTTTTAAGATTCCCCCCCATTGCACCGGGAAGAATTTAGGCAGACTAAAGATGGTAAAATCGCCGTAATTACCGGTTTGCCGGTTGTCGTCGGTCGAAAACATACTCATGGCCATATCTTCGATCACAGGCAGATTGAATTTTAATACTTCGTCCATTGCCCGGTAAACGGTTCCAAATTCGTGATTGACCAAAATAAGTTTGGTCTTTTCCGATTGTTGCCTGCTCCATTTACAGTATTTTTCTATTTCACGCGTAACACAACCGCTGATGTAGCGATTTCCGGTAGTTGTCAGAATCCAAACCTCATCGTCGGTCGAAAGCCCGTACTGTGCAAGTGCACAAGATAAAGCCGACCTTCCGCTTTCAAAACAAAGATAATGTCCGAAATAATGCGACAATAAGTCTTTGTTAACAGGTTGGTCAGACTTTGATAAGGCATAATTGGTTTTGATCCATTCGTGCGAGAAAGGACTGATAGTGTATTGAGGAATCCGGAATCGTTCGGGATTCACAAGAAAATGATTGAAAAACTCCATCTATCTTTTCACGTTTACAAATTGAGCATAATCTCTGATATAATCGTTTTCATCGTACAGATGCGATGCCAATACCAAACAGATCGCTCCGGACGAAAAATTATTCAATTCCCTCCATATCCCGGGCACCACTAATAATCCGTGGTATGGACGATTTAAGGAGAAAGTCCGTTTGATATGGCCGTCGTCGAGCACCACATCAAAACTACCGCTTGCTGCGACCAATAATTGCATCAATGATTTATGGGCATGACCGCCTCTCTCTTCTCCTCCCGGTATATCGTATAAATAGTATACACGGTTGACTTCGAAAGGAATGGTGTCATTGTTTTCAATCACCGTAATATTCCCGGCATCACTATGATGCTTATCCATTTCGATTACGGAACAATCATATACGGTGGTATGTTTCATTTTTTCATTTCTTTAAAAACCGATAAATCCCTGATATAATCTGCTTCACTGTATTTCATCGAAGAAAGAACCAAAGCCAGCGAATTAGTTGAAAAATTTTCCATCCGTCGCCAAATCATGGAAGGAAGATATAAGCCATAATATGAACGATTTAGATGAAAAATTTGTTCTTCCTTGCCGTTGTCAACGACTACATCAAAACTTCCCGACAAAGCAACAATAAATTCACGGTTGTTAAAATAGGCATGACCTCCTCTTTTTTCTCCGCCGGGCACATCGTATATCCAATGGCAACGTTCAATCTTAAATGCAATAGGATGGTCGTTTTCAATAAACGAGAGATTCCCTCTGACGTCCGTTATTTTCGGGAGACTTAATAATTGTACCTGATTGGGAGATGCCATGATTGTTTCGGATGCTTCACTTTTTTATTTATTGCGTTTGCAAATGTATGAAAAGTTTTAAAAATAAAAAAATAACCAAGCCGGATTTTCATTTACCAAAGAATTATTTGCGGGTATCGGGAAAAATAGTTACTTTTGTTGGGCTTTTTATGCTTTGTAAATAGATTTAAATTGCTTATATTCAGTACTTTACTAAAATATATGATAGTTTTTTTAACAAATTGCAGGATTTACACCGTTAAATTTGTTCGCAAAATACGTTGAAACGATGAAAAAGATACTTTTTATTTTGATGGTAATCATTGTAAGTTTATTCTTTTTCTCGTTTAGACTTACAGTTTTACCGGGCTTCAATACAAAGATGACTTTAGCAGGTTTAGGGATTTTCATTTTTTCGTTGAATTGTATCACGCAAAGAAAGGTTGTCTTTACAAATGAGCTTTTTGTAGCATCTCTTATTGCCATGATGTTTTCCTTTATATGTTTCTATTCCGTCACCACGAATGGCACAAATGACTTATTCTATTCATCTTACATTGTGTCGATGTGGGTATGGTTAGGCGGAGCCTATACGGTTTGTTATATCATGTACCGGATTCATGGTTATATTTCTGTTAAATTAGTAATGAAGTATTTAATAATACTTTGTGTGCTGCAATGTGTCATTGCTTTATTAATTGATAATTTTGCTTTTATGCGCTATTTTGTAGACACCTATATTTACGGAGAAGATAGCATGAGCGAAGAGAACCGGTTGTATGGTATCGGCGCTTACTTAGATATTGCAGGCACACGATTTTCGGCTGTATTGACGATGATCGTGATATTGCTGAGCTATGACGAGGAAATAAGAAGGAATAAGAAATATATTATGCTATATATCATTATGTTTGTGTTCATTACGGTTGTAGGGTCGATGATTTCACGCACTACAGGCGTAGGTGCAATAGTTGCTTTTGTGTATTTGATTTATGCAACCGGGGTGTTAAGCACTACTTTTAAATTTACAAATTTAAGGTTATGGAGCATTTTGATTGCTTTAACATTTTTACTTGTAATGATTTGCATCTATTTATACAAAAATGTTCCGGCTGCTCAAGGTTTGTTTCGTTTTGGTTTTGAAGGATTTATAAATTGGTTGGAAACAGGGGTATGGAGAACTCGATCGACAGATTACCTCCAAAATATGTGGATTTTTCCTACATCTCTCAAAACATGGATTATTGGTGACGGATTATTACTCAATCCTTCAAACCCTTACAAGTTTTATATGGGGACTGATATTGGCTATTTACGTTTTATTTTTTATTGCGGGCTTATAGGATTATCTGTGTTCGCTATATTTTTTATATATATAGCAGTAGCCGGCTACAAAAGATTTACTGAAGATAAACATTTGTTTGTCATACTTTTAATTTTACAGGCAATTATCTGGGTGAAAGTCGCTACCGATATATTTCTTGTGTTTGCATTGTTTATGTGCATTCCGATGGTACAAATTCACTGTAGAAATACTAATAAAAATTTTCGAAAGCATCAGATTAATAACGGGATAGGATGAAAGATGTAAGTTAATATGAAAATACTTCAGGCAGGTAAATTTTACCCCGTCAGGGGTGGTGTGGAGAAGGTGATGTACGACCTGACATTGGGTTTGTCCGAAAGAAAGATTCGGTGTGACATGTTATGTGCTGCTGCCGAAAAACAACCTGCCGGTATTGTGCCGCTTAACTTGTATGCGCGGTTGCTGTGTATGCCTGTGCTGTTCAAATTGTCGCGAACCATGATTTCGCCTGCCATGATTCTGAAACTGCGTAAGTTAAGGTATGATTATCATATCGTACATATCCATCACCCGGATCCGATGGCTTGTTTGGCTTTATTCCTTTCCGGATATGATGGGAAAGTGATACTGCATTGGCACAGCGATATTCTAAAACAGCAAATGTTGTTGAAACTGTACCGGCCTTTGCAAAGATGGCTGATCAAACGGGCTGATATGATTGTGGGGACATCGCCTGTGTATGTACAACAATCGCCGTATCTGAAGAATGTAAGGCATAAGACCAATTACATACCTATTGGAGTAAACGAACTGAGTTGTGAGCCAGAACAGGTAGCCCGCATCAAAGCAAAATATGCAGGAAAGAAGATTGTCTATTCGTTAGGGCGGTTAGTGGAATACAAAGGATATGAATATTTGATTAAAGCTGCGCTTTATTTAGATGATTATTATAAGATTTTGATTGGCGGAGAGGGACCGTTGCAAGGCGTATTGCAGCAACTGATTGATAAGCTGGGAGTGGGCGAAAAAGTTGAATTGTTGGGATTTATACCTGATGATCAGGAGACTGCTGCTTATTTTATGGCTTGTGATGTGTTTTGTCTGAGTTCGGTTATGAAAACGGAGGCTTTCGGTATTGTGCAGATTGAAGCGATGTCGTGCGGAAAACCGGTTGTGGCAACGCACATTCCGGAGTCGGGTGTGAGCTGGGTCAATGAAGACGGTGTATCGGGTTTCAATGTTGAACCTCAAAATGCAGAAGCGATAGCCGAAGCAATCGAACGCATTACATCCGATAAGCAAATCTATGCGAAACTGTCGGCAGGGGCGCGCCAACGCTATGAAACCATGTTCACGCAAACGAAAATGGTGGATCAGTGTTTGAAATTGTATAACAATTTGCTCGGCAAAACAATCACATTGCCTAACGAATCGTTTTTTACAGAGGTGAAAGCGCTGTTAGATAACGGAAAACAGGTTACTATTCCGGTGAAAGGGAGCAGTATGCGTCCTTTTTTACGGAATGGTGAGACGGTCGAATTAATACCTGCAACCGGCCATAAAATTCATTGGGGAGAAATTGTGCTGGCACGAACAGACGACGGCCGTATTGTGTTGCATCGGGTGGTGCAAAGCAAAAAAGACAGGCTTTGGCTTATGGGCGATGCACATTCCAGACAGAAAGAACGTATTACAGCAGGTAATGTGTGGGCATTTACAACGACCGCATACCGGAAAGGACGAAAACGTCAATTGAATTCGTTTTGGCGACGTTGCGCTGTGTTTTGCTGGTTTCTTTTATTACCATGCAGAAGATTGATATTGAGGATGTTTGATAAAATAAAACGATATATATAAATAATGAAGATAAAGAAAGACCTTATTTTGCGCCGTATCGGCAATGAAAATATAATCATTGTTCCGGATAGGTATATAGTTGATATGACAGAAGTGTTTTCGTTGAATGAAACCTCTGCATGGATTTGGGAGCAGATCCAAAACAGGGAATTTTCCATCGAGGATATTGTGGAATTAGTGGAGGAACACTATGAAGTAGGCCGCGAGGAGGCAATGAAGGATGTACAGTTTTTTATTAATTTTCTCAGAAAAAAAGAATTAATCGTGGACAATTGACTTGTATGGAACTAAATGTCATTTATAAATCCTTTTTCGCATTACTTAGCGCCGGTTTATGGAACCGGAAGCCTGATTGCGAGTGCTTTCCATTGACCCCTGAACAATGGGAAAGGGTTTACAAATTAGCATGTAAGCAAACGGTCGAATGTACGGTTTATGATGGGATGTTGCAATTGCCCGATCACTTTTTTCCTCCTAAAAATCTGATATTGAAATGGGTAGTGACGGTCGATGCAATTGAGAAGAAGAATAAACAAATGAACAGTACAATTGCCGGATTGAGCGATTTGTTTACGAAAAACAGGATTACCGCATTTTTAATGAAAGGTCAGGGTGTAGCGGCTTGTTATGACAATCCCTTGCACCGCTTATGCGGTGATATCGACTGGGCTTTTCCGGACAGGGAGAGTTATGTGTCGGCTAACCAATTGATTCAGGGACAAAATATTAATATTGAAAAACAAGCCGGATTCAGCGCAGATTACGAATGGAATGGATTTGTTGTCGAACATCACCGGAATATGATAGATATCAGTAATCCGTTCCTTTCCAACTATCTGCGTCGCTTGCAACAACAGGAACAAGTTCGTTCGAATCAGTTGGAAATAGAGGGCAGGTTTATCCTTTTGCCTTCCCCCTTATTGATGCATTTGTCTGTTAATACGCATATATTAAGACATTTACTTTCGTTTGGAATCAGTATTCGTCAACTTTGTGATTCAGCGCGTATTTGTAATCAATATCATCAACGTCCTGAAATACAATCGTTGAAGACAATATACAGAAAATTAGGTATATATCATTGGGTTCAATTGCTGAACAGTTTGTTGGTGAATTATTTGGGGATGCCGGCCGAATCCCTGCCTTTCCCTTTGAAAGCGCATCAAAATGCCGACCTGATGATGAAAGATATGCTTCAGGGCGGGAGTTTTGGCTTTTTTGGAGGTCCTTTTTCGAAAGAAACAGACACGCCTCAGTTGCAAAGAAAACATGTCTGGCTGCACCTGACGGTCAGGTTTTTCCGGTATGTGCGCTTCGCGCCGTGGGAAGCGTGCTGGTTTCCGTTGATGCACACCTATTCCCATTTTAGAAATTAACGTGGATAATGACTGAAAAGATAAAAATACGAGTACATTGGGCGTGGCAAGTAACAGCGGGATTCCGTTGGAAACTGCTCCTGAGCATGCTTTTGGAAACAATGAGCACGGCATTACTCTTGTGTTTTATTTATTTATCGAAGGTAGCCATTGATGTTGCCTTGCATGTAGAAACCGGAAATCTTAACAAGATATTGATTGCCATTGTATTAGCTGTTTCAATATCGGTACTTACAGGGCTGGGAGCATCGTGGATCAGCGAGTATGTTAAAAACGGAATGGCTATACGTCTTCAAAACAGGTTAGCCTGTTCGCTTTTGATGTTGTCATGGGAAAAGACAAGTCGTTGGCATACAGGCGATTTACTTGTTCGGCTTAATTCAGATTGTGCCGAAGTGGTACATACATTGGTCTATACTATTCCTTCATTCATCGTAACCGGTATCAAATTAACGGCCTCATTTGCGTTGCTGTGGGTTATGGATCCGATATTGGCACAATTGATCCTCGCGATCACCCCTTTGTTCCTCTTCTCGAAGATTTATTATAAAAAGATGCGACGCATCACGCAAGATGTAAAAAAATCGGAAAGCAACGTAGGAAATGTGATGCAGGAAAATCTGAAAAATCGTTCGCTGATACAGGCTTTATTGTTTACAGATGTTAGAAACAATAAGTTGAGTGACACCCAAAATAGGTTTTTTAGGATGAAAATCAAGCAGTTGAAGTTTTCCACACTGAGTCAGGCTATCCTGAAAGTGGCGTTCAATGGTGGTTATCTGCTTGCTTTTCTGTGGGGCATATACCGCTTACATGCCGGACAAATATCGTATGGTACGATGGCTGCATTCCTGCAATTGGTTGGCCGGGTACAGATGCCGGTCTTATCTATGGTTGCTATCTTTCCGGCCATCATACGTTTTCGCACCTCTATTGAGCGGCTTTTGGAAATGAACAAAGGGGAGCGCGAGATATATGACAAGCCGGTCAGGTTAGATCGGCCGCTTTCGCTCGAACTACGCCAACTGTCGTACCGATATGACGAAATGGAAGTAATAAAACAATTGAATGTGGTGTTTCGACCGGGTGTTCCGACAGCTGTCACAGGGGCTTCGGGGAAAGGAAAAACGACATTGATACGGCTTATCCTTGCCCTGATCAGACCCGACAGCGGAAGTCTGATATTGACACAGAACGGTGTAAGCCACGAAGTTTCGGTAGCAACCCGAAACAATATCGCATACATGCCGCAAGGAAATACACTGTTTTGCGGCACGATTCGCGAGAATTTGTTGTTGGCTGATGCCAATGCATCGGACGAGCGTCTCGAAGAAGTGTTGAAAACCTCCCGTGCGGAGTTTGTATATACGTTGCCGGATGGCATCGACACCCTGATAGGAGAATCGGGGCATGGACTTTCGGAAGGACAGGCACAGCGGATTGCCATTGCGCGGGCATTACTGCGCGGTGGGAGTATATGGCTCTTTGACGAACCGACCTCGGCAATCGATAAGGATACGGTAAAAAAGTTGGTACATAATCTGTTGAGCGCAGGTAAAGAAAAAATAATCATTTTTGTAACGCACGATCACTACCTGATGGAATCGTGCGCACAAGTTGTTCATTTAGATTAAAAAAAATGGAGAAACAGCCAAAAATAAATGTAGAGGCTGACTTGCATGTCAGCCCTGAAAAGACAAAAGAACAACAGCTTTACTTTTGCATAGCTGCCCATATCGTTGAAGTGGTTTTGCCTGCAGCATTGGATTGGAAGCGCTTTATCCCTTCATTCAAAACTTTCAAGGTTGACACAGCAGCTGAGCAGAAAATGATCTGTTCGGTTCGGGTGGTAGATCACGCCTTCCATTTTGAACCGGATACAGCTAAGTTACTCTACGAAATATCAGGCATTTTCGGACATTTTTTCTGTCTTTTCGAAACAGAACACAATTACATCACCAACGTTCAATTTGTAGAAGACGGTGTTCATTATCAAATGATTTCCGACAAATCTTTCACCAATTCAACGGTTTATATAGATTTAAACGATCGTTGTGCAGGATTGATTTTTTCGTCGTTTGTAATGACTGCTTTTGCACAGTCGGTGGTGCTTCACCAAACACTTTTGATACATGCCTCCGTAGTGGAAAAAGAAGGATACGGATATGCTTTTCTGGGCAAGAGCGGTACGGGTAAAAGCACGCATAGCGCATTGTGGCTGCGCCATATTGAGGGTACCACCCTGCTCAATGATGATAATCCGGCTGTCAGGGTTGAGGATGACGGAAGCGTCAACGTGTATGGTACTCCGTGGAGCGGCAAAACGCCTTGTTATAAAAACAGAAAGGCAGCGCTTAAGGTTTTGGTGCGTTTAGAGCAAGCCGATACGAACCGGTTTACATGGAAAGAAGGGGTGAACGCCCTGATCACATTTTTACCAAGTTGTTCGTCGATGCGATGGAACGCATTGTTATACAACGAAATGTGCAACTGTTTGGAAAAAGTGGTCGATCGTGTACGCATTGCTTGTTTAGCATGTTTGCCCAACAAGGAAGCAGTACAGTTATGTTATGAAGAAATAAACAATGAAAATAAATTATTAAATTGAATGAGATGAAAAAAAATGTTTTTTTAGTAGCGTTATGCGCTTTGAGTTTGACCTCATGTATTGTGCCTCAAAAAATAATCTATCTGAAAGATATGAGGCCGGATCTGCTTTATCAGATAACACAAAGGCCGGATTTGAGAATTCAACCTCAGGACAGACTAAAGATTGTAATCAGTTCGAAAGAACCGGAACTGACAGCCCCTTTCAATATGGGAGCAGGCGGATACCAGGTTGGTCAGGACGGAGAGATCAGACGAACCACTACGTCGTCCATATTAGACGGCGGATTCTTAGTTGATAAACAGGGTAATATAGACTTTCCAACGCTGGGAACACTACGGGTGGAAGGATTGACAAAACAGGACTTGGCTTACCAGATCAGAAACCGGCTGAGGGAAGAAAGGTATATTTCAGACGCTATGGTGACTGTCGACATCCTGAATTTTAAAATCAATGTGATAGGAGAAGTGAGATCGCCCGGCATACTGAATGTTGTCGACGAAAAGATTACATTATTTGAAGCTGTCACACGGGCAGGCGGCGTGACATCCAATGCGGAGATGGGTGAGATACGGGTCATACGCGAAGACAGACGAGGATACAGGCTTTTTATCAATGACTTACGTACAGTAGGTGTGCTGGAATCGCCTACGTTCTACCTGCAACAAAATGATATCGTATATGTACTACCAAGAACGGCTACCATGACTGAAAGAGAAAACCGTACCTGGCAATGGATCAATACCGTGTTGGGCTTTGGCGGCATACTGATTTCTGTGTTGATACTTTACAATTATTACCGATAAGTAATCATTGTTCATAAATATTAAATATTAATTCTTTAAATTTTTAAATTAAAAATATGGATAAACAAAATACATCAACAAACTATGGGGCGGACGAAAGGTCAGTCAATCTTTTGGATATATTTATGTATTTGGTTTCCCACTGGAAATGGTTTTTATTATCGCTGTTTCTGTTTGGAAACTATTTCGGATGTAAATACAGCAGGACCCCTTTCACCTACGCCCGTTCGATCTCCATCATGATTAAGACGCCGACCAATTCACAGAGCGCCATGCGTCTGAACCGTTATAACAGTTTTACGGTGCCTGTCAATGTATCGAGCGAAATGCTTCAGTTCAGGTCGAAAGAGCTGATGCGCAGGATAATAGATAATCTTAATGCCGATGTCAGTTACTTGGGTCGCGATAAATTGCGGCCTTATGAACTCTATAATAAGTCGCCTGTGAAAGTAACTTTTGCCGATGCAGCGCCGGAAAACAGTTTTGCATTGTCGGTCACTCCGATCGACGATAAAAAAGTGGAATTATCCGGATTTTCCGGCACAAGCAGTAAGGATAAAATCACAGTCAATCTGAATGATACGATCAATACACAGATAGGGCCTGTAGTGGTTACGCCCACTTTATATTATCATGCGTCGTGGTTCGGTAAAACCATAAAAGTCACAAAATATACCAGGGAATATATGGTGGCTTTCTTTTTAAATAGGTTAAATATCAGACAATTGGAAGAAGACGCTGCCATTATGCTCATCACTTTAACCGACAACTCCACCCATCGTGCCACCGATGTCCTCAACATGCTGATATCCGTTTATAACGAAGAATCGCTCATCGATAAAAATGCAGCTGCAGAAGCTGCCTCACGTTTTATCAACGGGCGTCTGGAGTATATACAGGAAGAGCTTGGAACGATAGAAGCGACCATCGTGCAGATGAGAAAAGAAAATGATGGATTGGATGTTACTACCGCTTCGGGCGTGTATATTTCCGAAAGCAGACAGTATGGGTCGTCCGTGAGAGAATATGAATCGCGGCTGGGTTTGGCTAATTATATGAAACAATATTTGCAAAGCGAGGGTAGCAGCGGACTGATACAGAGCAATTCAGGTCTTGTTGACGCCAATACGGAAAATCAGATTACACAACATAACAACGCCGTATTAAGAAGAAACAGATTGATACAATCGGGCGACAGCGAACAAAATCCGGTAGTACAGGACCTGGATCGTCAAATCAGATCGATGAGACAAGGTATCAACAGGTCGGTTGAAAATGAGATATCCGGTTTGCAGATTTTGAGAGCAAACGCACACAGGCAGGAACTGACGGCATTGAGCAAGATTTATTCCATGCCTGAAAAACAACGTGAGATGCTTGATACCGAGAGACAGCAAAAAATAAAAGATGAATTGTATGTATTTCTCCTGAATAAACGCGAAGAGATAGCGCTTAATCAGGCAATGGTTGATGACAATGCCCGGGTGATCGACCCGGCTGCAGGCAGTAATGCCCCTGTATTACCGAGTTTGTACAGAAGTATTCTTTTAGGAACAGGCTGCGGAATCAGTATTCCGGCCATTATTTTTCTGCTGGTATTAATATTCGACACCCGCATCCATAACAGAAGAGAAATAGAAAATGCTGTGACCATTCCGTTTTTGGGCGAAATACCTGTAAATCAGGAAGTACGCGATCAACAGGTTTGCATTTCCGGCAAAGGCTTCGGTATGATGACGGAGGCATTTCGTATTTTACGAACCAACTTGCAATATATGACACGCTCGAAGGAATCGAAAGTCATTTCGGTTATCTCGTTCTTTCCGGGAGCAGGTAAGACATTCGTTGCGACCAACTTAGCCGTTAGTCTTGCACAGATCACCCGCAGGGGATTATTGATAGACTTAGATTTGAGAAAAGGCACGATGAGTTCGAATTTGGAGAAAAACAAGAAATTGGGCATTGTTCATTATTTATCAGACGATACGATCGAACTCAATGATATAATCAACGAAAATGCCATTTGCGAAAATCTTGACCTGATAACAAATGGTGCGATTGCTCCCAATCCGACTGAATTGTTGTTAAGCGATAAATTTGATGAAATGATTGCAGAGCTTCGAAAAAGATACGATTTTATCATGTTGGATAGCGCTCCGATAGGGTTGGTGGCCGATGCTTCGGTTGTAAACCGTATCACCGATTTGAATATCTTTATCATCCGTGCCGGTAAGTTCGACCGTCGGTTATTGCCCGATCTCGAAAATCAATACCTCCAGAAAAAATGGACGAACTTAGGCGTGGTGCTGAATGCATCTAAAAAAGATAACAGAGGATATGGCTACGGATATGGCTACGGATATGGCTACGGATATGGCTATGGAAAAGAAAAGTAAGGGCAAACCATGCGGGATCAATGTATTTGGTTTCAATACCCGTTGGATGATTAATCTATGGGGTCTCAATACCCGTTGGATAATCAATGCATTTGGTCTCAATACCTGTTGGATGTTTAATCCATGTAGGGGCAAGACATGTCTTGCCCTGCTAACATCCATCCTGTTACTGATCTCCGCCTGTAAAAATCCCGCCACATCCGACGCCGGACAAACCTTGCAGGGCGACGCCGGTAAAGTGGAAACCGCAAAATTCACACATCCCAACGCACCGGCGATGATTACCGATCCGAACAGCCGGTTCGAATATGTAATCAGGCATTATTGGGATCATTTTGATTTTGCCGATGCCACCTATATCCCTACTCCCGAAATAACCGAACAGGCTTATGTGGATTATATTGATTTGTTGTTTCGCCTCCCGCTGCGTCAGGCACAGGCAGAGATGAAAAATATGATGCTGAAAAGCGCTCAAAACAACAAAAATCTGTTTTTGTATTTTACGGATCTCGCCGAAAAATACCTTTATGACCCTAATTCACCTGCACTTAATGAGGAATTGTATATTCCTGTATTAGAAGTAATGTGTCAAACCCCGGCATTGGACGATACCGAAAAAATACGTCCTCAACACCGTTTGGAATGGGCAAATAAAAATCGGATGGAAACGCAGGCAGCCGATTTTCAATATGTCGATTTCACAGGAAAGACAGGCTCTTTGTATCAGATCACAACAGATATTATCCTGTTATTTTTTGGCGATCCGGCATGTCCGTCATGTAAATCACATATTGAGAGTCTGCGTAATTCGGCAGTTATCAACAGACTTATCTCCGAACGCAGGATGACAATCTTGTCTATGTATACCGAACAAGACCCGGACGAATGGAAAGCCAATTATGCAGACTATCCGTCCAACTGGCTCAACGGATACGATAAGTTGTTAGCAATCAGAGATAAATACGACTTACGCGCCAGCCCGACCATGTATCTGTTGGACAAAAACAAGATTGTCATATTGAAAGATGTCTCTCTTGCCCATGTAGACGGATACCTGAATTACATGCTGCAACAACAATAGAATCATTTAAATATAAAAAAACTATGAAACAACGAATCATTTCAAATCGCTACATGGCGATTGCATTAAGTTTGTTACTTGCAACAATGAGCGGATATGCTCAGGAAGAAAACAAAGAGTTCAAGCCGTTCAGCGGACAGGCAGGCAAGGATGTTGTATGGGTACCAACCCCGCAAGCGCTTGTCGATACAATGTTGAGTATGGCGAATGTCACATCTGCCGACTTTGTCATGGATCTGGGATCAGGCGACGGACGTTTAGTGATTACTGCGGCCAAACGCGGTGCGAAAGCTTTGGGGATTGAATACAATCCGGATATGGTGGCGTTAGCCAGACGAACTGCCGCAGAAGAAGGCGTAAGCGCAAACGCTACGTTTGAAAATGCCGACATTTTTGAAACCGACTTTTCAAGAGCAACCGTGATCACGCTGTTCCTGTTGTCGGATCTCAATCTGAGGCTGCGACCAACCATTTTAGACATGAAACCGGGTACGCGTATTGTTTCCAATACCTTTACCATGAGTGACTGGGAACCGGATATGACGAAACAAATCCCGGATAACGTTTCATGGAGAACAGCTCTTCTCTGGATAGTTCCTGCCAAAGTAGACGGGACATGGAAATTTAATGGCGGACAAGTTCATTTTAATCAGCAATTTCAGTTTGTTACCGGAACACTGACTATGGGAAGTAACGAAAGGGCATTTACCGGGAAGCTGAACGGTGACAAGATCCATATTAACGTCGGAGGTACAGAATTTACCGGTACGGTAAGCGGCAACAGGATTACAGGTACAAGCGCCGATGGCACTGCCTGGAATGTTACACGCTGATGGCGCATAACCCCTTTGGAGTGGGTTACATTCCCTATCCCCCTCTGGAGGAAGCTACATTCTCTATCCCCCTTTGGAGGGGGCAGGGGGAGGTGAGATATTGTAAAAAATTTTTATAAACTCAAATGAAAAATAAGCGTCTAAGCGTATTTTCAGGAATGGGTATGGTGATTGCCAACATGATCGGTGCCGGTGTTTTTCTGAGTACCGGCTTTATGGCTCAGGACATGAATCCCCAACAGATTCTTTTGGCATGGATCGTCGGAATGTTGATCGCCATAACCGGAGCGAAGGCCTATTCCGGTATTGTACAGATTGTTCCACAGTCCGGCGGCGAGTATCGTTTCCTTTCGACTTTGATTCATCCCGCACTCGGATACCTTGCCGGTTGGGCGTCTTTGTTAGTCGGCTTTTCTGCACCCATCGCAGTCAGCGCTATGGCAACAGGCTCTTTTGCAGGTACTTTGCACGTTGGAGTGAATAGTACATGGATTGCTGTGTCGGTGATTATTTTGCTGACCACAGTTCATGCTATCGGGTTGCGCACATCCATAAGGGTGCAAAACACATTGGTGGCAGTGAAAATACTGCTTGTCGTGGGATTTATCGTTGTTGGATTGATCTACGGTAACAACACATGGCCGGAATGGACGCCGCCCAATGAGTCGAAAGGATTTCCAATCGGCTCTTTCATGCAAAACCTGTTTTACATCACCTTTGCTTTCAGCGGCTGGAACGCAGCAATTTATGCGGCTTCCGAATTTAAAAACCCGAAACGTGATGTTCCCCGCGCAATGGCGTTAGGGTGTCTTGTTGTCGGCGCCCTCTATTTGTTTATCAACTGGGTTTTTGTTGCCAATCTGACTCCTGAACAATCTACAGTCGTTTTCACGTATGAGACCGATCGCGTCACACTCGGACATCTTATCATGCAAAACATGTTGGGCGACACAGGCGCCGCGTGCATGTCCGTTTTTGCGATCATCGCATTTATATCTTCAGCCAGCGCCATGACGTTTTTGGGGCCAAGAGTTTACGCCGCAATGGCACAGGACGGTTTTCTGCCTGCCATTCTGAAAGGAAAAGAAGGGAAACCTCCTGTTGGCGCCATACTGCTGCAAGGAGCAATCGCCCTGTTTTTAGTGCTTGTATACCAACTGCAGGAAGTGCTTTCGAATGTTGGCGCAATCCTGACATTGTTTTCTGCAATAACGGTATTTTCCCTTTTCAAGATATGTTTCAGCAGGAAATATCCGCGTCCCTCTCTGCTGACGCTGATCGCCGCCGGCCTTTTTCTCGTGATATCGATCGTAATGCTTTACTTTGGTTTCAGCAGATCGATCACATTGAACCTCTGGGTCGGAATTTGTTTGCTGACCGCATTGATTGGTTATTTCATCGCCAAAAGAAAGCGATAAAGAGGCTGTTCAAAAAGCAAAAAAACATTAAACGCAAAGGTCGCAAAGAGTTTACGCAAAGAACGCAAAGCTGTTATTTTAAGGCATTTATTCTTTGCGCACTTTGCGAAAAAACCTTGCGCCTTTGCGGTAAAAAACTTTTTGAACAGCCTCATATCGATTATTTTAGCCCTGAAAGGGCGTGATCAGGATTTCGCCCTTTCAGGGCTTTTTCGGGAGGGATCATTCAATCCGTAGGGCTTCACCCTACGCTATTGATTACCAGGCTTTCAGCCTTAAACTAACAGCAATGGAGCTTCATCCTACGGCAACTGTCGGACGCAGCGGACGCCAAAACCATGCCTGATTGGGTAGTATCCGAAACCGGCTCCACTCACTGACCCTTGGTTGAAACCGATCGAATAAGCGGCATCATCACTCTGTACTTTAGGCGATGTTTCGTTCGACCAGTAACGACCTTGAGAGCCAAAAAAGCCGGCTTCTCCGCTACCGCTATAACTCCTCATTCCATTGGCAGGAAGGAATTTGGATTCTCCACCTAAACCACGTCCCGGCATCTCAACACCTGCTACACCGGGGCCAAACGGGCTGACAGGATGAACAGATTGACCACTGACGCCCCACCAATGATCGCCCGCAGCAATATTAATACCCTGTATTAATACTAAAAAATCCCGATTTTCTTCTTTAGTAGGCAATCTCCATTCACCGTTATCAATATCGGCAAGTGTTAGTGACCCAATGGGCGTATTCTTAATATAATTCAAGTCAAGCCCGACTAAGCGGCATGGGTCGCCAAGTCCGGCTTTCACATTTGCAACATTGTGATAAGCAGCGTTGATCGGAAAAGGAATTCCTGTATATGGAGTATCACAATACGGAATGGTAGCCCATCCGATTGCTCCCGTGCCGGTAATTGTATTAACCGGACTCCATACCACGTGGGTTGCAGCATTGAAATTTGATGTATTTGTGCCCGGCAAAACCTGATTATAACTTCCTAAACCACTGAATATTCCCACCACACTGCCAAATCTGAAGAAGAGTCCGGCGTCCGTGAAGTTGGTAGTTAGGACATAAGCCCCGGTGCCTCCGTATGCCGTAGCATCCCATGTCAAACGTTCGGAATAACCGCATATATCATACGCCGACTGATTAACGGTAACCTTTTTTGTGTTGCCTTGCGAGATATAGGCTATGCGGCTGTCAGTGGTTGATGGATTCCCATCGACCACAAGGTAAACGGTTGCATTGCCCGAACCGGAAACCGATGCATCGGCGCCTGAGCCGTTGGGATTCAGCGTGAGCTGCAGCCAGGGCTTATCGGAAGTAAGTGTCCATGGAGCAGTGGAAGTGACGGAAAGCACTTCTCCGGCTTGCAACGTGGGGGTGTAGGAAGATCCGGTTAGTGAAATAACGGAGGGTGTAACATTGGCGCCCTTTACAAATCGTACATAGAGCGTATATTCCTTGCCGGCATCCAATTGGGTGTTGTAATTAACGATATATGGGCCATTTGAATATGGCACGTTGTCGATTTCAATGCTTTCAATTTCTACGACAGGTTTTCCTCCGTCCGTATATATCGGGTGATAGTTACTATTCCAAATTGAAGCGGGGATAGCGCCGGATGGCCATGTAAAATGAACCGTATCAGTAGATCCCGGTGTCAATAATCCGGTTTGTACAGTCAATACAGGGAAGGTATGCAAAAAACGGGCATCTGATATTTGATTGATATTATTGCCGAGGTATGGGTCGACTTCAGCCTGTAGTTTTACCTGAGCAAACAAATGATCCAAATTAATATGTACATTGGGGTTTGCCGGACTTATGGCTACATTCTCTTTTCCCCAAATCACATCGCGCGAAGCTATGGGAGCTGTAGGATCGGTAAAAACCGGCATGGTATTCGTATCATTGTATGAATAGGCCACAAAACTGTAAGAGCCTGATGATGTGACTGCCAAAGCGTTTCCGATCGGTTGCAGGACGCCATTGGCCGTTATTTCATAATCGGCATGGACCGGAGAGCCTGCGCCCGGATATGCTACAACGCGCACTTTTGTATCTGTTGTAAGTTTTGCAGCGGCACGCAGGTTGATCGGTGCATCCTCTTCTTTCAGCGTTGCATACATATACAAGTCATCTGCAATGGGAACAACTGCCGTTTCCGGGGGGCGGGCAAACCCCGCCCCTACGGAGGGGTTGGGGGAGGCGTTTCGGGTAGCTACCCACCCGGTGCCTAAGACACTCTCACTTACCGTGAAGTTTACAATAAACGGTTCGCCCGGCAGACTTTCAGGCACTACCTTGCTTCCGGTAACATCGTCGCTCCCACAAGAAGAAAAAACGCCCATTATCCCGCATATCAGTACGGTTGAAACGAACAGGCAGGAATTGTAACGTTTCAATAATGGGCGTTTTCTTGAATAATTTTCACCTGAAAACATTTTTTTGCTTCTAAATATATTAATTCAGCCGCAAATATATACAATATGATTTATAAATGAAGTCTCTTTTTCGTTAAAAAATGTTATTTTTCTCTATTTTGTTTGTGTAATTGCCCAGGTTATTATATTGCCAAACAGTTGAGAGTTATACACATCAAACCGCGGAGTTGTATTTCCGTAATTAGGTTTTGGAACAGGCGCAAAGGCAGGACTACCGTTCAGTTTGAATGGATGCAGATTAGAAGCGTTATTTGAACTGCCGGCGATAAATCCTCCATCTCCCACAAAGAAGAAGGGTAACGGGTTGTATTTAAACATAATCACACCGCCCGGATAGGAATATGTACCGAGCTTATTTGTAGCAGGTGTATATAGGGTAATATCATTTAAAGGAAGATTATTTATGTAATTCAAATTTTGATAGTCATCTCCCCATTGCAGGTCTCGGAGGTCGCCGAACGGACCGTTTGTGATCTCATCATTCACCGCAGGAGTGATCGGCCAGACAACGCCGTTAGGGATAGACGGAAAGTTGACTGTAATGGCATTGTCGCCGGTCACAGTCCGCAAAAGTAAATCTATCCCGTTATTCTCAAGACAGGCTATGACTACTCCTCCGTTATTTAAGAAGGAAGTGTACATATTTGCCTGCGTTTGATTGACAGATGAGTTATAGGACAAAAATACAATATCAGGATTGTCACTGTCGAATTGAGTTTGGCTTGGATGAGAGGTACGCATAACAAAGTCGAAGCCGCGCGAATAAACGGTTGGATTTGGATTTGAGGAGGTTGGGATTCCGAAATTTGTCTGAGTATCGAGCATCCTGCGCGCATTATAATTTGTAGCGTTCGCTGCCACATTATAACCATTTGTACTACTGCTTCCTACACCTAAAATCTTTACTTTGGGCAGTGCGAAAATCAATGTGACTGTATAGTCATTGAATAATCCTGCCGGACTTTCGAACGTCACAGACATACTGCCCCACAATGCTTTGTTGTTGACTACGGTAAAGGTAACGGCTTCGCCGGTTGGGTTAGGTCCGCCGGAAAGTCCGGGATTCGTCAGATTATCTGTCGGTTGCATATTTAACATGGCGTATGGATGTGGAGTGACCGTACCGTAGATATCGCGGCTTTCGCCGGTTATGCGCTTAATCCTCCAGGCTGAGCCGCTACGAACGTCCAATGTATAGGTACTTCCATCCAGCAGATAACTTTGGTGGGCATTGTAATTGACCGGTACTACGTTAACATAGAACTGTGGATCGTATACACAACGGATAGGTAAGCCGTATGATTGCGTTCGCGTCGCATTACTACTACCGCTGCCGGTGAAATCTAAACTATATCCCAACGTTGCCCCACCGGCTGTGTTTAACCAATAGTGACCTTCTACCAAATTCGACGCAACGCCCGAGCCATCACGCATAAGCGCCGCAGGCAGGATCGATCGGATCGGATCGCCCGAAGGAATGAATATGCCTCCGTCAATACCCAAAACTCTTTCCCAACTATAACCGGCTATGAAATCAATACTTTCATTCCATGTCGGTAATCTCCATTCGCCATTGTCGATGACAGGAGTGGGATGGGTCACGATATCGCCCAAATTCAACCCTACCAAACGGCACGGGTCGCCTTTACCTGCTTTAACATTGGCTACTGTATGATATGCGGCGTTGATCGTTACATTGGCATTGGCATAAGGTATAGTAGCCCAAGTACTGATAGCCACCGGTTTCCATGGAACATCATTAGTGGCGTTGAATGTAGCGACAGGCGCTATTGGAGGAGTAGTCAGTGTTCTTATTGCGCCTGCCCCGCTGAAAATACCGGCCACACTGCCATATTTGAAATAAAGACCTGCATCGGTCGGATCGGTTGTAAGCGCATATTTTCCGGTTGAACTATCCCATGTGATACGTGGAGCAAATTCACGCACGCCACCTTTGTGAAAACGCACTGAAAGTGTATATTCTTTGCCTGTTTCCAACGCAAACGAAGTATAATTTACCCGATGAAAGCCGGAATGAACGGTACCGTCAATCGTCACACCACTAAGTTCAACAAAAGGACATTCACCCTCTGTAAATACAAACCTCTCTTCGCTGGTCCAAGTTGGTGCACTTGCGGTCGATGACCAAACAAAGGGGACTGTTCCCATGAACGGAACGGGAGGGTCAATCACCGGTTCGCCGGTTGCTACGACCAAGGCAGGTGCGTAAGTAGAGACGCTTGCACCCGTGATGTTATCTATATGAAAACCGACACCTGTACCGAGTGAAGCCTCCATTTTTACCTTGGCAAATAAATGGTTCAGCCTGATATGCACGGGATTAGCAGAGGTGATTGTTTCGATCACCTCTCCCCACAATACATCTTTGGCAGTAATGTTTGCAGTGGTATCGGCAAAAGCGGCTAAGGCTGTGGCGTCGTGAAACGAATACGCCACAAATCTGTACGCATTTGATGCCGGAAGCGACAAATTAGCTCCGAGTGGTGTTAGCATGCCCGAAGCGGTCACTTCGTAGTCGGCATGTCCCTCCATAGTCGTATAATCCGCATCCAAATCTGAATAGGAGTATGCTATAACACGTACTTTCGAATGTGAGGCGACCAATGAAGCACGGGTTTTGACTGGCGCCTCTTCTTCCCTGAGTGTTGCGTGCATAAATAAATCTTCTGCAATGGGAATAACAACCGTGCCCCCTTTGACTCCCCCGAACGAGGAGGAAAAGCCCTCTCTGACTCCCCCGAAGGGGGAGGACTCCCCTCCTTTGGAGGGGGTGGGGGAGGCTGTTCCTACGGAGGATTTATGGACAGTTATGTCATTTTTACCCATACCTGTCTCGCTTACCGTAAAGTTTACAGAAATTAATTCGTCCGAAAAAGGTAAAGGTGCTTTTGTGATTTCGGAAATATTTTCGCTTTCGCAAGAGAAAAGGATGCAAGTTAAACAACTGAATAACAGCATATAAACATAAAAACAGATAGATTCATGCCTTGTACACATGAATTGTCTTGTTATATTCAACATAGTAAATATTTTTTTATATTATGAAGCAATCTAAAATCCGCTGCAAAAATACAACAAAATATTCAAAATAAATATAAAAAAATATATAAAAAATATTACTATAATAAATAGGTTAACGGAGATATACTCGAATTACAAATCCGGGTAAATGAATAGTGTTTTTTTTAAAAAAAACTTTATGGATTTTTAAAAAATTCAATCTTAACTTTACGGTATCCGGACACACCTTACCGGATGACCATAATAATTATGGTTGACGCCCTCAAGCATCGCTTGTCCCGGACCGCCGTTGTCTCTTCTGCCTAAGGCAAAAGTAAGTGGTCCGGCTGAAGTGAGCGAGCTTGACAGGTAGTTTGCATACATGCCCTGATTATTAATCAACCCCTGTCCGTCC
>Ga0082212_10000887_pt1 | contig 44139 bp, 36 predicted proteins | sample TergutNt197P3_FD_71548 | JGI IMG/M metagenome (GOLD analysis project Ga0082212, IMG submission 71548) | Neocapritermes taracua P3 segment gut microbial communities from Petit-Saut dam, French Guiana - Nt197 P3 | ecosystem: Host-associated > Arthropoda: Insects > Digestive system > Gut ... | reverse complement strand
ATTTTTCGTAATAAATGATTGATTCTAATTTCTTTGTGGGCATTTCCAACAGGTAGCCGATTTTGTTGGGCAACGAACGGAAATACCAAATATGAGCCACAGGCACAACGAGTTGAATGTGTCCCATTCGTTCTCTACGAACTTTTTTCTCTGTAACTTCCACACCGCAACGGTCGCAAACGATACCTTTATAACGAATACGTTTGTACTTACCGCAATGGCACTCGAAATCTTTTACGGGTCCGAAAATTCTTTCGCAGAATAAACCATCGCGTTCGGGTTTATAAGTACGATAGTTAATGGTTTCGGGTTTCAACACTTCTCCGCTTGAATGTTCGAGAATTTCTTCGGGCGAAGCTAATCCGATAGATATTTTATTAAAGTTACTTTTAACTTTATTTTCTTTTCTAAAAGCCATAATTTTATTGAATTTAGAATTATGAATTAAGAATTAAGAATTAGAGCAGATGATTTTTTTCTTCGCTTTTCATTCCTCATTCCTCATTCCTCATTCTTCATTAATACTAATCCAAATTAATACTCAAACACAATCCTCTCAATTCGTGTAATAATACATTCAGAGATTCGGGGATTCCTGCCTGTGGCATTGGGTCGCCTTTTACAATAGCTTCGTATGCACGAGCTCTTCCCATTACGTCGTCGGATTTGATTGTCAATATTTCTTGCAAAATATGAGCCGCGCCGAATGCTTCGAGCGCCCAAACTTCCATCTCTCCGAAACGTTGACCACCAAACTGCGCTTTACCGCCCAACGGTTGTTGTGTGATAAGCGAATATGGACCGATAGAACGTGCGTGCATTTTGTCGTCGACCATGTGTCCAAGTTTCAGCATGTAAATTATGCCGACTGTTGCAGGTTGGTCGAAACGTTCGCCTGTTCCGCCGTCATATAGGTATGTTCTACCAAAATGAGGAACTTCGGCTTTATCGCACCATTCGTTCAAATCGTTCAATGAAGCTCCGTCGAAAATAGGTGTCGAAAATTTCACGCCTAATTTTTGTCCTGCCCAACCAAGAACGGTTTCAAAAATTTGTCCAAGGTTCATACGAGAAGGCACACCAAGCGGGTTCAACACTATATCAACCGGTGTTCCGTCTTCGAGAAACGGCATATCTTCTTCGCGCACAATACGCGATACGATACCTTTGTTTCCGTGACGTCCTGCCATTTTATCACCTACGCGAATTTTACGTTTTTTGGCAATGTAAACTTTTGCTAACTGAACGATTCCGGCAGGCAATTCGTCACCGATGGTTACGTTCAATTTTTTTCTTTTTATTTGCGCATCAAGTTCTTTGTATTTTCTAACGTAGTTTTGAATTACTTTCTTGATTAATTCATTTTTTTGCGCATCGGAAGTCCATTTTGTGGTTTGAACCGATGTGTAATCGATTTCCATCAATGATTTTTGAGAAAATTTGTTGCCTTTTGCCACAATGTCCATTCCCAAATAATCTTTTACGCCTTGCGATGTTTTTCCGTTGGTCAAAACTGAAAGTTTTTCGACCAAAATAGTGCGCAATTCAGCTTCTTTTTTCTCAAATTCTTCGTCAATTTTCGGCAAAATGGCTTTGTCTGACAATCTTGATTTACGGTTTTTAATCGCTTTTGAGAATAATTTTTTATCGATAATAACACCTGACAATGAAGGAGTTGCTTTCAACGAAGCATCTTTCACATCACCGGCTTTATCGCCGAAAATAGCGCGCAACAATTTTTCTTCGGGCGATGGGTCAGATTCTCCTTTCGGCGTAATTTTACCAATAAGAATGTCGCCCGGCTCAATGTATGCGCCAATGCGAACAATTCCGTTTTCGTCCAAATCTTTGGTTGCATCTTCGCTCACGTTTGGAATGTCGGCAGTTAATTCCTCCATACCGCGTTTCGTTTCGCGCACTTCCAATGAATATTCTACAACGTGAACAGACGTGAAAATATCTTCGCGAACGATTTTTTCGTTCAATACAATCGCGTCCTCAAAGTTGTATCCTTTCCAAGGCATAAAAGCCACTTTCAAGTTGCGACCAATTGCCAATTCGCCGTTTTGCGTAGAATATCCTTCGGTCAAAATTTGGTCTTTTACCACGCGGTCGCCACGTTTCACCAATGGACGCAAGTCCATCGTAGTATCTTGGTTTGTTTTTAGGAATTTCGGAAGAACGTGGTCTTTTACCGCGCTGTCGAAACTCACAAAGTCTTCATTTTCAGTTCTATCGTAACGAATACGGATAACAGTAGCGTCAACAAATTCTACCACACCGGTTCCTTCTGCCATCAACTGTGTGCGTGAATCGCGAATCAATTGACCTTCGATTCCTGTTCCTACGATTGGTGCTTCACTGCGCACCAACGGCACAGCTTGACGCATCATATTCGAGCCCATTAACGCGCGGTTGGCATCATCGTGCTCCAAAAATGGAATCAACGCAGCGGCGATAGATGCAATCTGTGTTGGCGAAACGTCCATTAATTGTACTTCTTCGGGTGCCACAACAGGAAAATCGGCTTCCAAGCGCGCTTTTACTGTTTTGCGAATAAAAGAACCGTCTTCACGCAATGGCGCATTTCCTTGTGCCACAATCATATCTTCTTCTTCTTCGGCAGTAAAATATTTTACGCCATTTGGCGAAAGGTCAACAATCGAATCTTTTACTTGGCGATAAGGCGTTTCGATAAATCCAAGATCGTTTATTTTAGCGTAAACGCAAAGCGAGGAAATCAAACCGATGTTTGGTCCTTCGGGCGTTTCAATCGGACATAGACGTCCGTAGTGTGTGTAGTGAACGTCACGTACCTCAAATCCGGCACGCTCGCGCGATAATCCGCCCGGTCCGAGTGCTGACAAACGGCGTTTGTGCGTAATTTCCGCTAACGGATTGGTTTGGTCCATAAATTGCGACAACGCATTTGTTCCAAAAAATGAGTTGATAACTGACGAAATCGTTTTCGCGTTAATCAAATCAATCGGCGTAAATACTTCATTATCACGCACGTTCATCCGTTCACGAATAGTACGCGCCATACGTGCCAGTCCAACACCAAATTGGTTGTAAAGTTGCTCGCCAACAGTACGCACGCGACGATTGCTCAAGTGGTCAATGTCGTCAACTTCGGCCTTCGAGTTTACCAATTCTATTAAGTATTTGATAATCTCGATAATATCTTCTTTGGTAAGAACCTTCACTTCCATATCGGTGGTAAGGTTCAATTTTTTGTTTATACGGTAGCGTCCTACTTCGCCCAAATCGTATCTTTTTTCAGAGAAGAAAAGATTATTGATTACTTCGCGAGCCGTTGCATCGTCGGCAGGTTCGGCATTACGAAGTTGGCGGTAAATGTACAACACGGCTTCTTTTTCGGAGTTACTCGAGTCTTTTTGAAGCGTATTGTAAATAATGGCGTAGTCGGACTGATTTTGGTCTTCTTTGTGAATTAAAATGGTTTGAGCGCCCGAATCAATAATTTCGTCAATATGCTTATTTTCGATAATTGTTTCGCGGTCGATTTTTATTTCGTTACGCTCAATAGAAACCACTTCGCCGGTATCTTCGTCAACAAAATCTTCTACCCACGTTTTCAATACACGAGCAGCAAGTTTGGAACCGACAAGTTTTTTAAGGTTTGTTTTGTTTACTTTTACTTCTTCTGCCAAGTTGAAAATTTCCAAAATATCTTTGTCGCTTTCAAAACCGATGGCTCTTAACAGTGTGGTAACGGGTAATTTTTTCTTACGGTCGATGTATGCATACATCACATTATTAATATCTGTTGCGAACTCAATCCACGAACCTTTGAACGGAATAATACGTGCTGAATAGAGCTTAACTCCGTTGGCGTGAACGCTTTGACCGAAGAAAACGCCCGGTGAACGGTGCAATTGTGACACAACAACGCGCTCGGCGCCATTGATAACAAACGTACCTTTTGGGGTCATATAAGGAATCGGGCCAAGATATACATCTTGAATAACCGTATCAAAATCTTCGTGATCTGGGTCTGTGCAATACAGTTTCAGTTTTGCCTTCAAGGGCACACTGTAGGTTAGTCCGCGCTCGATGCACTCTTCAATAGAGTAGCGTGGCGGGTCAACAAAATAATCGAGAAACTCTAAAATAAAGTTGTTTCGGGTGTCTGCAATGGGAAAGTTTTCGGCGAAAACTCGATACAGACCTTCATTTCTTCTTCTTTCGTGTGCTGTTTCGAGCTGAAAGAAATCTTGAAATGATTTTAATTGTACTTCAAGAAAATCGGGATATTCTAATTGATTTTTGATTGAAGCAAAATTAATTCTTTGGTTTTCAGTTTGTGAAGACATTTATAAAATGTTATTGATTGTGAACTTTGTACTTTTATTAATTGCAATAATTAATGATTAACAAAAGTTTCATTACATAATATCATTTTCACGTAGATTTTTAATAAATCCCGCTCAGTTTTCCAAAATGACCGGCTGTAATTTCTTTTATTTTTATTTCCATTTCTTGCGTTCAAGAAATGGGACATTCGTCTATATTGACTTTATGCATAAAAAGGTTTAGAATCCTCGATGAAGAGGATTCTAAACCAAAGTTTCAGATAATCAGAATGTTATTTAAGCTCAACTTCTGCTCCGCCTTCTTCAAGTTGTTTTTTCAAGGCTTCGGCTTCGTCTTTTGTAACACCTTCTTTGATAGGAGCGGGTGCGCCATCAACGATGTCTTTTGCTTCTTTCAATCCTAAACCGGTAAGTTCTTTAACCGCTTTAACGATTGCAAGTTTGTTAGCGCCTGCTGATTTCAAGATAACATCGAAAGATGTTTTTTCTTCTTCAACCGGAGCAGCACCGGCTGCAGGACCGGCAGCAACAGCAACAGCTGCAGCAGCAGGTTCAATACCATATTCTTCTTTCAAAATAGTTGCAAGTTCATTAACTTCTTTTACTGTCAAGTTAACTAATTGTTCTGCAAAAGCTTTTAAATCTGCCATTTTATTTTCAGTTTTAAATTAAATTTACAATTGTTTTTTGATTATTTTTTTGATAGCGTTTCTAATACGCCGTGTAGTGTATTTCCTCCTGATTTAAGAGCTGATACAACATTTTTCGCCGGAGATTGCAACAAGGCAATAAGGTCGCCGATAAGTTCGTTTTTGCTCTTAATGTTAACCAAGGCATCTAATTGATTCGCACCGATATAGAAACTTTCTTCTACATAAGCGGCTTTCAAGGCAGGCTTTCCGATTTTTTCTGTTTTATCAAAATCTTTGATAAGTTTGGCAGGTGCGTTTCCTGTGTTTGAAAGCATTATAGAAGTAGAACCTTTCAATATATCGTATAGCGGTGAATAATCTGTTTCCAGACCTTCCAATGCTTTTTCTAACAAGGTGTTTTTTACTACAATAAGCTTAATTTCTTCTTTGAAGCATTGTCTTCTTAAATTGCTCGTCTGTTCGGCATTTAAGCCTTCAACGTCGGCAAGATAGAAATGACTATATTCTCCAATAGTAGCTTTTATCTGTTCGATGATTGCGCTTTTATCTTCCTTTTTCATAAAATTTTTAATTTTAGGTTACTCAACTGATTTAGGGTCAATTTTAATACCCGGACTCATTGTACTTGAAAGATAAATGCTCTTTACGTATGTACCTTTGGCGGCTGATGGTTTCAATTTCATTAAGGTAGAAATAAATTCTTTGGCGTTATCCACTAATTGTTCCGGAGTAAAAGAAACTTTACCCACCGACGTGTGAACGATACCAAATTTATCTACTTTAAAGTCAATTTTACCTGATTTAACTTCTTTCACTGCTTTGGCTACATCTTGAGTAACAGTTCCGCTTTTGGGATTTGGCATCAAACCGCGAGGTCCGAGCACACGTCCTAAAGCTCCTATTTTACCCATAATGGCAGGCATCGTAATGATTACGTCAATATCAGTCCAACCTCCTTTTATTTTTTCGATGTATTCATCGAGCCCAACGTAATCGGCTCCAGCTTCTGTTGCCGCAGCTTCTTGGTCGGGAGTACATAATGCAAGAACCCTGATTTGCTTACCTGTACCGTGTGGCAAAGACACAACACCGCGCACCATTTGGTTTGCTTTGCGCGGGTCAACACCCAAACGTACATCTACATCTACAGATGCGTCGAATTTGGCAGTGGTTATTTCCTTTACCAATTCGGCAGCTTCTTTGAGAGAATATGCTTTCCCTGCTTCAATTTTTTCTAAAGCTAACTTTTGATTTTTTGTAAGTTTCATCTTTAATTGAAGTTGTTAATTAATTATTACCGGGGAATGTTCCCTTTACAGAGATACCCATACTTCTCGCTGTTCCGGCAACCATTGTCATAGCGCCGTCTAATGTAAAACAGTTTAAATCCACCATTTTATCTTCGGCAATGGCTTTTACTTGTTCCCAAGTAACTTCTGCCACTTTTTTGCGGTTAGGCTCTGCCGACCCACTTTTCACTTTCGTTAATTCCATTAACTGAATGGCTACGGGTGGTGTTTTGATGACAAAATCGAACGATTTATCTGAATAATAGGTAATGACAACAGGCAATACTTTACCTGATTTGTCTTGGGTTCTGGCATTGAATTGCTTACAAAACTCCATTATATTAATACCTTTAGAACCTAATGCGGGTCCTACAGGCGGAGAGGGATTAGCTGCGCCTCCCTTAATCTGTAATTTTATAAGTCCAGCAATTTCTTTAGCCATTTTTGTTTAAATTTAAATGATGGAAATTATTTCGAGAAAATCGTTTCGTAACAAACGCAACAGGAAATTTTGGAAGCTTTTCCTATTCTTTCTCTACTTGCAAGAATCCTAATTCAAGAGGTGTTTTTCTATCGAAAATCTTGACCATGATTTTTAGTTTCTTCTTTTCGTTATTTACTTCTTCGATAATACCGCTAAAACCACTGAAAGGACCAAAAATCACTTTCACTGTTTCGCCTGTAAAATAAGGCGTCGTCAGTTCTTCGTCAGAGTTTTGAAGCTCATCTACAGAACCTAAAATGCGGTTTACTTCAGATTGTCTTAATGCAGTCGGCACGTCTTTCTTTTTTCCATCGCTCAAAAAACCTATCACATTCGGAAGGCTTTTCAAATGGTGGGCAACTTCGCCGGTCAAATCGACTTCAATAAGCACATAACCAGGGAGATAACTACGTTCTTTGGCAATTTTCTTACCGTTTCGGATTTGGTAAACTTTCTCGGTTGGTATTAATACCTGAGAAACGGACTGTCCAAGGTCAGTGTTTTTCATCAATAACTCGATGACTTCCTTTACCTTGCTTTCTTTTCCGCTAATAGCGCGGAGCACATACCATTTTTTTCCTTCAGACATTTTACCGCTCTTAAAAATTAAAACCTAATCGAATAAATAAGGGTCATTACTTTTTCAATACTGAAATCCATTGCAAACACTATAAGCGACATAATGATGGAAGCTATTAAGACGACTACAGCGCTATTAAATACTTCAGTACTGGTGGGCCAGGAAACCTTATGAACCAGTTCGTTGTAAGATTCTTTAATACTATTTACTACATTCATTGTAAAAAAAGTTTTGCACGGGCAGAGAGGCTCGAACTCCCGACACCTGGTTTTGGAGACCAGTGCTCTACCAACTGAGCTACGCCCGTGTGTTTTTATTCATTACTTTTTACGTAATTTTCTTGGGTTGCAAAGATAGGTATTATATTTTTCATCTACAAAATATTTTTTGTATTATTTTTTGAAAAATAATGTTTGAAAATTTATTATCTTATAATTATTGTTTTATAATAATGTAAAGATAATAATGAGATGATAAAAAGTGAGATGTAAACTGTGTTTGGAGTAAATAAAAAAACAGGAATTAGAAAATCCTAACTCCTGTTTTTTATTTAGAAATTTGTTATTAGTCTAACAATTCAGTAATTTGACCAGAACCTACTGTACGTCCACCTTCACGGATAGCGAAACGCAAACCTACTGAACAAGCTACCGGATAAATCAACGTTACAGTGATTTCCAAGTTGTCGCCCGGCATTACCATTTCTACTCCGTCTGGCAAAGTGATTTCGCCTGTTACGTCCAATGTACGGATGTAGAATTGTGGACGATATTTGTTGTGGAATGGAGTGTGGCGTCCACCTTCTTCTTTTTTCAAGATATAAACTGAAGCCTTGAATTTAGAGTGAGGAGTAACTTTTCCGGGGTGAGTGATAACCATACCACGTTTGATTTCGTCTTTATCAATACCGCGAAGTAATAAACCTACATTGTCACCGGCTTGTCCTTCGTCAAGAATTTTACGGAACATTTCAACACCGGTTACAACCGATTTTTTGCCTTCTGCTCCAAGACCGATGATAGCAACTTCTTCACCTGTTTTGATGATACCTGTTTCGATACGACCTGTTGCTACTGTACCACGACCGGTAATTGAGAACACGTCTTCAATAGGCATCAAGAATGGTTTGTCAACGGCGCGAGGTGGCAATTCAATCCAAGTGTCAACTGCGTCCATCAATTCCATTACTTTGTCTTCCCACTCGGGAACACCGTTCAATGCACCAAGAGCTGAACCTTGAATAATAGGAGTGTTGTCACCGTCAAAATCATAGAACGAAAGCAATTCACGCATTTCCATTTCTACCAATTCCATCATTTCAGGGTCGTCAACCATGTCGCATTTGTTCATGAAAACAACGATTCTTGGTACGTTTACCTGACGAGCTAATAGGATGTGCTCGCGTGTTTGAGGCATCGGACCGTCAGTAGCAGCTACTACGATGATAGCACCGTCCATTTGAGCAGCACCCGTAACCATGTTTTTAACGTAGTCGGCGTGTCCCGGACAGTCAACGTGTGCATAGTGACGGTTGGCTGTTTGATACTCAACGTGTGATGTATTGATAGTGATACCGCGTTCTTTTTCTTCCGGTGCATTATCAATAGAATCAAATGAACGTAATTCAGATAAACCTTTTTTTGCCAATACAGTTGTAATAGCGGCAGTCAAGGTAGTTTTTCCGTGGTCAACGTGACCGATAGTACCAACATTTACGTGTGGTTTTGACCTATCGAATTTTTCTTTTGCCATAACTCAAAGATTGTTTAAATAATTAAATAAAAGTATTGTTTATATTTTTTTTGCTTAAAAAAATCGAATTTGAGCTGTTGATGGGACTTGAACCCGCGACCTCTTCCTTACCAAGGAAGTGCTCTACCCCTGAGCTACAACAGCGTTATTTAGAGCGGAAGACGGGGCTCAAACCCGCGACCCTCAGCTTGGAAGGCTAATGCTCTATCAACTGAGCTACTTCCGCAATATAAAAAGAACATTCTTCTTTTTGAGCCTCTTGTCGGATTCGAACCAACGACCCCGAGATTACAAATCACGTGCTCTGGCCAGCTGAGCTAAAGAGGCATAAATATAAAAAATACATCAAAAACCGTTTCAATAAAACGATATTGAAACGGCTTGCAAATGTATGGATTATTTTTTAAATAAAAAACAAAATCCATTATTTTTTGAAAAAAATTGCTTCACGATATTCAAAACAATACCACGAAGCATTCTTAATTACTTACTGCGCAATTTTTCTTTATGTTTAGCAAGTTGTTTTTCCAAAGCATCAATGACTAAATCTGTGCTTTCTTCAAAGGTGTCCGACGTTTTTGACGCGTAAAAATCTCCGGTTTTAGTTTGAATTTTGATTTCCACTTCTTTGTTGTCGGCAGCTTCGGGTTTCGTAACTTTCAAAAATACATCTATAAATACGATGTCGTCGTTTGCTTTGGTTAGTTTTTGCAATTTTTTGTTGATGTACGCTTCCAATTTTTCGGTAGCTGTAAACTTGATGGCTTGAATTCTGATTTCCATAGTTATTAATTTTTATGCCCTTGGGTGGGCTTGTTTATAAATATTGCGCAATTGCTCAAATGTTGTATGCGTATAGATCTGCGTTGCTGCTAAATTGGCGTGCCCCAGTAATTCTTTTACGGCATTTATGTCTGCTCCGTTGTTTAAAATTGACGTGGCAAATGTGTGTCTTAAAACGTGCGGACTGCGTTTCATCAACGAACTTTGCTCCGTCATCGTGTCGTGTACAATTTGATAAACCAATTTCGGGTACATTTTCTCTCCGCCTTTTCTTGTAAACAAACGAACGGGACTTTTTGTTTCACTATCTCGCATTTGTTTATACACTATTATATCGTTGCATAATCGGTCGCCAAAAGGGATGATACGCTGTTTGTTTCTCTTTCCCAGTACTTTAACGGTTTTTAACGATAAATCAATATCCGAATCTTTTATTTCGATAAGTTCCGAAAGGCGTATTCCCGTTTCGTAAAACATAGCGATAATCAGCCTGTTACGAAAATTTTCAAAATCAGAATCTTCTTCGCAAGGCGTCAACGCATTTTCCATCTCCGTTTCTTTAAAAAAGAGTGGAAGATTTTTTTCTGTTTTTAGGGAATTAATTTTTTTTGTGGGATTGATGGTTGTGATGCCGCGCTTTGTGAGAAAACGGTAAAAAGATTTTACAGAGGATATTTTTCTGTTTACAGAGCGAGGAGACATCTCGTCTTTCATCAGCGAAACAACCCATTGCCGAATCATATCGGAATGAATTTCTGTCGGACTAAACTCCTCGCTTACATTCTGTTGAATGAATTTGGCGAACTCATTCAAGTCGTTACTATATGACAAAACAGTATGAGAAGAATAGTTCTTCTCATACTGTAAATATTTCAAAAAAAATTCTATCATATATCGCCGTAGTTTTACGTTACGAATATATGAAATTAATTTTTAATTGTCAATAATTAATGTTGAAAAATTATTAACAATTAACCATTAAAATTAGTCTTCTTGTCTTTGCAATTTATTAACGTAGATGGCGTGTTTCATCTGATCTCTTTTTGTGATAGATGGTTTTTCGAAAGCTTGTCTTCTTCTAAGCTCTTTTACTACGCCTGTTTTTTCAAATTTTCTTTTGAATTTTTTTAGCGCTCTTTCAATGTTTTCGCCCTCTTTTACCGGAACTACAATCATAATATTGTTCTTTATTGTTATTTATAAGTTTTTCGGACTGCAAAGTTAGACAATGTTTTTTATTTGCAAAATATTTTTGGAAATGTTTTTTAGGTTTTTTATGTGTTGTGTTGATTTTTTTATTTGTACAAAAAAGCAGTTGACAAGATGGAACACTAATTTCCACACAAATAACCGCAGAACTTACCTTATTACGACCTTGATATAGTAAGGAAATAAAAATTCCGTATTATCAGCATCTCTCATTTTAATATCAGAAATAAAAACTATTCTACCTCTGTTCATTTTCCCTAACCGTTCTATTTGTCTTGATGAAAATCTATTTCCGTCAGATGCTTCAATCTCTATATTACCCAAAGCATCTATGAATTTCAAGTTAAACGATAGCACATCATTCATTTCTGATTTCACGCCTATCGCATTCTTTAAATCTGCTTTCGCAATCAAGTTACCGTTTTGATGTTTTGACAGAATTCCATCCTCGTTAATATATTCTATATGTAGTGTTGTATCAATACTGCCTGTATAATTGACTAAGTCAGACATAAAGTCAATGGCAAAGAGATATGAACGTTCGATTCCTGGACTGTTAATATCTTGTATTCGAATCTGGTAAATATGAGCGAAACCATTTTGATGTCTTACTTTGTTGAACTGTCTATTAGAGAATTCATTTCCGTTAGAAAGCTCCACACAAACTGCCGAATGACAAGGTTGAAAATCTGAGGAAAAACCTAACACTTTATACGTTGGGTCATCTGTTTTTAGTTTTGCAGAGGCAACTTTTCGTAAATCAGCTGGTTTAAAAAATCCGCTTCCGTCTTTACTTCTTATGGGCAATCCATCTTCATCTAAGTATTCTATATATAATTTTGGATAACCTCTATTTTTTTGCGTACAATGCTGTGCTGTGGCGTTTGCCATACTCAACAAGCAAAAAGCGAATAAAAGGTATTTAACTTTGTTCATAATTGTTTTTTTAGGAATTATATTTTTTTCATTATCTCGTCCTTCCGAATTTGCAATTCGGAAGTCGCGAATATTAGGATTTAAAATCCTTATACTCTTAACAATCGAATTGCAAATTCGATTGAACGGAGTTCCTCAAAAACTATAATTTCTCCTGCCATTTCCAAGCCGAGCGCAACGTATCTTTGATTGTTTCTTGCGCTGTCCAGCCGAGTTCGGTGTTGGCGAAAGTTGGGTCTGCCCACACTTTTTCGATGTCGCCGACGCGGCGCGGTGCAATTTTGTGCGGCACTTTTACGCCCGTAGCTTTTTCAAAAGCATTGATTAATTCGAGAACAGAAAGTCCTTTTCCTGTGCCAATGTTGAAATATTCCAATGAAGATTTGTTCTTTTCGTGCAACATTCTTTCGATGGCGATGACGTGCGCTTTTGCCAAGTCCACTACATTAATGTAATCGCGAATGCATGAGCCGTCTGGCGTATTGTAATCGTTGCCGAAAACGCTTAATTCTTTTCTGATGCCGATAGCCGTTTGCGTGAGAAACGGAATCAAGTTTTGTGGTACGCCGTTGGGCAATTCGCCAATCAACGCGGAAGGATGCGCGCCTATCGGGTTGAAATATCGCAAGATAATACTTTTGATACTGTTGGAAGCAAAAACAGTGTCGCGAATAATTTCTTCGCACATCTGCTTAGTATTGCCGTAAGGCGATAAGGCTTCTTTTATCGGGCTGCTTTCTTTTACAGGTAAATTATCTGCATCTGGTTGTCCGTAAACGGTGCAAGACGACGAGAATACGATCGATTGCACGCCGTATTGTGGCATCAAATCTAACAGATTAAGCAGCGAAACAAGGTTATTTCTGTAATATAATAATGGTTTATCCACTGATTCGCCAACGGCTTTGCTGGCGGCAAAGTGAATGATACCGCAAATTTCGGGGTGTTCGGAAAATATTTTGTGTAAGACTTCCGTATCCAAACAATCGGCTTGGTAAAAATGCGGCTTTTTGCCTGTAATGGCTGTAATGCCGTCTAATACTTCGATGTTTGAATTAGAAAGATTATCAATGATAACGATTTCATATCCTGCTTGTTGTAGTTCCACAACTGTATGCGAACCGATGTATCCGGTTCCACCTGTTACTAAAATTTTTTTTACCATAATATAATTGACGATTTTAGATTTACGATTTACAACTATTGAACTTATAATTTTAAGGGTATAAATGTACTAAAAACTTATTAAAATTTATACTTTTGCAAAAAAAATCGAAAACTGATGATACAAATAGACGATACCATTGTTAGCTTCGACGTGATTGAAGAAAAATTTTGTTGTGATATTGCGCAATGCTTGGGTCAATGTTGTATCGACGGTGATGCAGGCGCGCCATTAGAAGCTGATGAGGTGCAGATTTTGCAGGAAATTTTGCCTGTCATTTGGAACGATTTGTCCAAAAAATCGCAAAAAGTGATAAAAAAACAAGGCGTTTCGTACATCGACGAAGAAAATGAATCTGTAACTTCTATTGTCGATGGCGGCGAGTGTGTGTTTACTTATTTTGATGAAAAAGGCGTTTGCAAATGCGCCATTGAAAAAGCCTATAAAGAGGGCAAAATAGATTTTTACAAACCGATTTCGTGCCATTTGTATCCTATTCGATTGGCAAAATACAACAACTTCACGGCTGTGAATTATCACGTTTGGTCTGTCTGTCACGCCGCGCGGGCAGCGGGTTGTTCAATAGGATTGCCCGTTTATCAATTTCTGAAAGAACCGCTTATTCGGAAGTTCGGAAATGAGTGGTTTGAACAGCTTGAAATAGCAGCGGAGAATTACCCCTAAATCCCCTAAAGGGGACTTTGCAATTGTCCGTCAGGAAAAGTCCCCTTTAGGGGATTTAGGGGTTTTTACTCCAAAAACTTCTTATTAAATATTAAATAACCAATATTAAATCCTGCATTCCAATTGTTGGCAGGTTTGCTGTAATTATTTACAAAAACGCTGATCGACAAAAACGGAAATCTGAACACGAGCGATGTTTCGGCAATGTACTCAAAGGTTGAAAAATAATTACCGTAACCAAATTCAGTATCGCTTTTCTTTTCTATCGCACGAACAGGTACAAAACCGTAAAATTCAGCTCTTACGCTCAACTGCCGAGTAATACTGTAAATCGGCTTAATGCCGACTGCCATAAATTGATTGGCGGCAAATGCCTCGTTAAAAGTATATTTACTGTGCGTAGTCGGTGTAAACGACGGCGCTTGCAAAATAGACGCACTGTAATTGTTGCTCAATGGGCGCTCAGACCACACGGCATTGCCCATTATTCCCAGCGCAAAGTTGCGAGTTATACCGCAATATCGTTCAACTTTTCCGCTCGCTTGCCACCAAGCTGTTTGCTTTTTCATATTTTCGGTGTGGTCGGTTCCCGAAATAAATTTTTCATCGCCGACAACCATCTGTCCTACAATGTTGCAAAAAGTTCCCTTGTTCGGATATTGTTTGTCGTTCAGCGTATTAATAAGGTAGCGTATCTGCGTGCTGAACAACGAATAACGTCTTTCGTCTTTGTGGTTGTTTGTAAAATTCAACGGCGACTGAAAATAATTGTCTTTCAAAAAACCATAACCCGTTCCCATCTCTATTTTTGATTTGATGGAAACGGGAAATCCGATGTCGAATTTGGCGTATCTTTCGTCTTGAGTTGCCGAAATGGTCGAAGTATTTTCAAAAAATATCCTATCGTCGCGGTAATGATTAAAACCTTGTATATTTCCTGTCAATCGAAGGTAAAAAGGGAAATTCGGACTTGGAAAATCAACCGTAGATGTTAATTGTACGGCATTATATACTTGTCCGAATTGCAAATTTAAGTCAAAATCAAGACCGACCGATTTCAATACATGATAATTAAATCCGAAAAATGCTTGGCTCGAAACAGACGATGAAACATTGCCACCAACCGAAAAAATAAAATTATCTTCGAGCAAAACATCAAGCACAAGGTCGAAATATTGGTTTTCTTCGTTATAAACAGCATGTGGTCTGATTTCAAATATTCTATTGTCTGCCAGTAGTTTAAAATAATTTTTCTTAAATTCGTCAACCGTTATAAATTCATGATTTTCTTGAAACGACCTTGCAATATATTTCTGTTGCTCGGCATTAACGCCTGTCACTTTGATATTTTTAAATTTCAGTTCTGGAAATGTAGCTCTGTATGCTGTACGTTTCACGTTTAATTCGTCTTGTGTAATTCTCCGCTGAACTTGTTCTTTTATCCTATCAATATTTTGCATAGTTTTGTCGTAACCGAGTTTGAAAAGCTCATCGGCTTTGCTGAATTCCAGCAATCGGACATTGTCGAGATGAAAATCAATCAAAATACCTTCGTTCGGGTCAACAGTATAATCAGTATGGTGCATTACCATATTTTCCATCAATGACATAAGACTCTTTACATTTGGTTTTTTCGGATTCGCAGAAACAGAAACACCGATAATGTAATCTGGTTCAAAATCCTTCTTCATGGTGCTTGTCGGAAAATTATCGTATATTCCGCCATCGAAGAGCAAAACCGAATCTATTACAATCGGCTGAAAAACAAAAGGAAAAGTCATGGAAGCTCTCACGGCATCGCCCAAATCGCCGCTTTTCAGCACAACAGCTTGTTTGTTGTACACATCGGAAGCAACACACCGAAACGGAATAAACAGATTGTCGAAATTGCCTTCCGAAGCTGCCGTTGCCTGCGAAAAAAGTGTCATAAACGCAATATTCATCTGAACGGGATTAATAGCGCTCACGGGAAAATAACGAGGTTGTACGATAAACGAATCTTTTACACTGAATTTTATCGAAAAAATTTCGGGCGTTGGGTGTTTCCTTTTATATGAATAAATGTAATTATTTTGAATTTCGCCTGTTTGCCAATAAGAAAATTCCTGCGATTTAAACAGTTCGAGAATCTCTGTCGGTGAATATCCCATTGCATACATTCCGCCTACAATGGCGCCTATCGATGTACCCGTAACGTAATCAATCGGAATATTATTTTCTTCCAATGCCTGCATTACGCCAAGATGCGCCATTCCTTTGGCGCCGCCGCCGCTCAGCACCAATCCCACTTGTTGAGGATATGCGTTCGCCAAAAAGAATAAAAAGCAAATAACTGCAATATAATATTTTTTCATACCTTTGTTATTATCTTGCAAAAATACAAAATGAACATTGAATTAATAACATTTGACAATTTAAATTGTTTTTCGGAACGTATAATTCATTTTTCTTCTACACGATTTGGTGGAGTGAGCAAGAAAAATTACGCTTCGCTAAATTTGGGATTATATACCAATGATGATGTTGATGCAGTTGCCAAAAACAGGCAATTGTTGGCTGCTAAATTGGGAATCGATACGTCCAATCTTATAAATGCTCATCAGACACATGGCGTACAAGTTAAAATAGTTGACAGTAATATGCTGAATCTATCTGTTTCCGAAAGAGAAAGCGTACTGCATGGATACGATGCTTTGATAACAAATCTGCCCGACGTTTGTGTTGCTGTAACCACTGCCGATTGTGTTCCTGTACTGATGTACGACTTCGATAATAACGCGGTGGCAGCCGTTCATTCCGGTTGGAGAAGTACGTTGCATAATATTGTTTCGGTAACTGTTTCCAATATGCAACGCCATTACAACACAAATCCCGAAAGGCTTGTTGTGGCGATTGGACCATGTATCGGCAAAGATGTTTATGAAGTAGGAAAAGAAGTCGTTGATGAGTTTGCGGCAAAAAATTTTGATACAAAACAAGTGTTTTTCCCAACATTAACCGGAAAATATCTGTTCGATATTAGAAAAACCGTAGCCATGCAATTATTCGAATTAAACATTTCCAACATCGAAATATCTTCTTACTGCACGTTTTCAAACAGTGATTTGTTTTTTTCAGCTCGAAGACAAGGAATAGATTCCGGGCGAATGTTGAGCGGTATTATGATAAAAAAAATATTGTAGAGACGTAATGCATTACGTCTCTACTCGTTATAATTCGTCAAAACAAGGAATTTCTTTTAAATAATCATACCGCATATTTTCGTAATCTATCCGACAGCAAAAATGTTCCATGCCGTTGGAAATAATCATGTAATTTACTTTCAGCTTCATGTTATACACGGCAACTTGGTCGAAAACTTCTTGCGTAATGGCTACATTGGGCGCTTTGTATTCGACAATAAGGACAATTTCTAGGTTGCGGTTGTAAACCAACGTATCGCATCTTTTCTTTAATCCGTTGTACGAAATAGAAATTTCGTTGGCAATAAGCGCGCGCGGATATTTTTTTTCTTCGGCTAAAAACGCCACAAAATGCTGTCGTACCCATTCTTCGGGCGTGAGCGAAACGAACCGTTTTCGTATGCTGTCGAAAATAAAAGATTTTTCTTTTTCTTTTTTTATATTGAAAGAATATACCGGAAGATTTAATGGAATCATTTATTTTACTATTTTTGTGGTTACAAAATAACAAAAAAATATTTGATATTCGTAGATATTGATTGATATTTGTAGATATTCGTTGATATTGGGATATTAACTTTACGACATACAGTATTGGCAAAATTTTCTATTAATATCTAAATATCTATTAAACAAAAAATGATATGGAACTGAATTATAAAAAACAATGGATTGTTGAAAACTGGCTTACACGCTACACAAAGCGCGAGTTAAAGGATTTTCCGAAACATATTTTGTTGACAAATTGGGATAAATATGTCAGTTTGTTTGCCAAGAAAATGAATGTTAAGCCGATTATGACTGATGTGAATATGCCGAATGCGATTGCAAACGGTATTTGTATGATTAATTTCGGAATGGGAAGTCCAAATGCCGCGTTGATAATGGATTTGCTGGCGGCAATTAAGCCCGAAGCTGTTTTGTTTATCGGAAAATGTGGTGGATTGAAAGAGGAAAATAACCTTGGCGATTATATTCTGCCTTCTGCCGGTATTCGTGCAGAGGGAACATCTGACGATTATTTGCCGAAAGAAGTTCCGGCACTGCCTGCATTCGGTATTTCGCGCGCGGTTTCGTCAATCATTCGCGACACTGGAAAAGATTATTGGACAGGAACGGTTTATACCACTAACCGCCGCGTGTGGGAACACGACGAAAGTTTTACAAAACATCTTCGCAAAACTCGCGCAATGGCTATTGATATGGAAACGGCAACGCTTTTTTCGGTTGGTTTTGCCAATCAAATTCCCACCGGCGCATTGTTGTTGGTTTCGGATATGCCGCTGCTTGACGAAGGCATAAAAACAAAAGAAAGCGATAAGCAAGTAACTGGCAATTTTGTAGAAGAACATTTGGAAATCGGCATCAAGTCGCTCGAATCTATCATTGATAAATCGCCGACGTTGAAGCATTTACGATATGAGTAAAACCCCTAAATCCCCTAAAGGGGACTTTTGCAAACATCTGTCAAAAAAGTCCCCTTTAGGGGATTTAGGGGTTTTTGAATTTTAATATTATGGCAAAAAAAGACACAACATACGAAGAAATAATTTCCGACATCAGAAATCGGCAATTCAAACCTATTTATTTTTTAATGGGCGATGAGCCTTATTATATTGATAAAATTTCGGATTTTATTCTTAATAACGTGTTGACCGAAGATGAGCAGGAATTTAACCAAACTATTTTGTACGGAAAAGACGTTGATATAAGAACGGTAATTGACACCGCGCGACGTTTTCCGATGATGTCTGAATACCAAGTGATAGTAGTGCGAGAAGCACAAAATATTAAAAGTTTTGACGATTTGGTGTTTTATGCTCAAAAGCCATTGCTATCAACCATTCTCGTTTTTTGCTACAAATACGGGAAAATGGATATGCGCAAAAAATATGCGTCGGAAGTTGCAAAAATTGGAGTGGTATATGAATCTAAAAAGTTGTATGAAAGCCAGATTCCTGCTTTTATAACGAATTATTTACGAAATAAAAAAGTCGCGATTGACGAAAAAGCAGTCATCATGCTGACGGAATTTTTGGGAAATGACCTAAGCCGCATCACAAGTGAACTCGACAAATTACTGATAACAAAACCTGCTGATGCAAAAAGTATTACGCCCGATTTGGTGGAGAAAAACATCGGCATCAGCAAAGATTTTAATAATTTTGAACTGTTGACCGCACTGATAAAAAAAGATGCGCTGAAAGCTCATCGCATTGTTCATTATTTTGAACAAAACCCAAAAAACAATCCGTTGGTTGTAACGCTGACGGTCTTGTTTAATTTCTTTTCAAACTTGATGTTGTATTATTATTTGCCCGATAAAAATGACAGCGCAGTGGCTTCGGCATTACGAATAACGCCTTATTTTACGAAAGATTATCATTTGGCGGCGCGCAGTTTTTCGGGTGTAAAAACGATGCAAATTGTCGGGCTAATCCGCACTTGCGATGCCAAAGGAAAAGGTGTTGACAATTCGTCTGTTTTGCAAGGCGAGTTACTGAAAGAGTTGGTTTGTAGGATTTTGCATTGAATTATTTGTCCACAGATTACACAAATTCTCACAGATTTAAAAAAACACTTTTTTACTTTGCTGATTATCAAAATAAAATAATTTGTGTTAATCTGTGTAATCTGTGGACTTTAAGATTTTTACTTTGGTGCTCTAATGTATAAGAAAATACCAATCGGAAGATAAATAAGATTGGTCATCCACATTGCCCAAAAAGGCGACATATTTCCATTGATAGAAAAAGTAGAAGCCACGGTAGAGAGCAATATGTAAGAAAAACTCAGCACCAAACCGACTCCGATATTGATTCCCATTCCGCCGCGTTTCTTTTGCGAAGAGAGCGAAACACCTATCAGCGTGAGGATAAACGCCGCAAACGGAAGAGAAAAACGCCTGTGATATTCCAGTTCAAATTCTTTTATATTTCCCATGCCGCGAGCTTTTTGTTTCCTTAGATAATTGTTTAACTCGGTAAGTGTCATTTGTTCCTGCATGCCTCGCGTAACGATGAAGTCAGACGGTTGTATGGGAATAATCGTATCTCGCGAAGTTCCTTTTTCAATTCGTTCGGTCAGTCCGTCGAAATGTCTGATAAGGTAATGATTTACCCGCCAGTTGTAAAGTGTGTCCCAATCCACACTACTTGCCGTCATTCGCGAAACAAGTTTTTTATCTTCAAACTTTTCGAGTGAGAAACCGAACCCTTTTTGTCGGCTTTTATCGTAACGCTCCAAATACATAATAACACCTGGCGTTACTTCCATTTGTACATTGTAAGCAGATTCCGAAATTCGATTTTTCATTTGATTTTCAAAATTGAGTCTCACAACATTGCCTTTTGGAACGACATAACCGTTTAAATAAAAGGTCATTGAAGCAATAATAAGAGCAGAAATGAAATAGGGCAACATCATTCTCTTGAAACTGATTCCGCTCGATAAAATGGCAATAATTTCTGTGTTTTCTGCCATTTTAGACGTAAAAAATATGACAGAAATAAAGACAAACAACGGACTGAAAAGTGTAGAAAAATAAGGAATAAAGTTGAGGTAGTAATCAAAAATAATGCTATGCAACGGAATATTTTTTCCATAAAAGTCGTCAAGTTTTTCGGTAATGTCAAACACAACGGCAATGCTGATAATAAGCGCAATAGATAGGAAGTAAGTCCCTAAAAATTTTGCGATGATATATCTGTCAATTCTTTTCAACATCTTCATTATTTTATTGGTTAACGGTAAAAGGTTAATGGCTAAAATCATTCGTTAACCTTTTACCGTTTGCCATTGACCTTAAAGTCTTTGTCCTAATTGTTTTACCATTTTTGCTTTCCAAGTCGAAAAATCGCCTTCGATAATATGGCGGCGCGCCTCGTTAACCAGCCATAAGTAGAAAGCCAAATTGTGGATAGACGCAATTTGCAACGCAAGCAATTCATTGGCAATAAACAAGTGGCGCAAGTATGCTTTTGTGTATGCTTTATCAACGTATGAAGTACCATCAGCGTCAATGGGTGAAAAATCGTTTTCCCATTTTTTGTTCCGCATATTCATAATGCCGTTTTGTGTAAAAAGCATTCCGTTTCTGCCGTTACGCGTGGGCATCACGCAATCGAACATATCAACGCCTCTTTCAATTGCTTCCAAAATATTTATCGGCGTGCCGACTCCCATTAAATAACGCGGTTTATCTTTCGGTAGTATGTCGTTTACAATTTCAATCATTTCATACATCTTTTCGGCAGGCTCGCCAACTGCCAAACCGCCAATGGCATTTCCTTCAGCATTTTTGGAACTGATGTATTCGGTAGATTTTATGCGCAGTTCAGGATACACGCAACCTTGCACAATCGGAAAATAGGCTTGCGAATAACCGTATTTTGGTTCCGTTTCGTTGAAATGTTTGATTCCTCTGTCGAGCCAACGATGTGTTAACTCCATCGATTTTCTTGCATAATCAAATTCGGCAGTTCCGGGCGTGCATTCGTCGAAAGCCATCATAATATCTGCACCAATACTGCGCTGAATATCAACCGCATTTTCAGGTGTAAACGTATGTTTTGAACCATCAATATGCGAGCGGAATGTGGCGCCTTCTTCTTGCAGTTTTCGGTTGTGCGACAACGAATACACTTGAAAACCGCCACTGTCCGTCAATATTGGTTTATCCCAACCGATGAATTTATGTAATCCGCCTGCTTGCTCTATGATTTCAATTCCGGGGCGAAGATACAAATGATACGTATTTCCGAGAATAATCTGTGCTTTTATATCATCTTTGAGCTCGTGTTGATGCACGGCTTTAACTGAACCGAGCGTACCAACTGGCATAAAAATCGGCGTAAGAATTTCGCCGTGGTCGGTGGTTATTTTTCCGGCGCGGGCGTTGCTTTTTGGGTCTATATGTTGTAACTCAAATTTCATTATATAGAACGCGAATTACGCAAATTGCACAAATTAACGCAAGATAAAAAATTTGCGTTAATTTGCATTCTAAGATAATTATTTATTACAAAACGGTTTTCCTACACACAGCATTTCCTTTCCAAAAAAGCTGTTTAAATATTTTGCTGCCAGCACATAAAACGTTAGCAATGAAATAGCTAATTCCGAATATGCCGCTACATATTTCCAAGAACTTCCAAAGCCCAACGCCTCTAACGCTAATCCTAAAAACAAGACTACAATTAAAGACATAAGGAGAAACATGGCTTTCGACATTTTTATGGTAGAAATGGTCAGCACAACCGTAAGAATAAGATAGCCAAGAAAGACAAATCCCATTTGTTTTACATCTGCCGAAGCCATTAGCGTTTCGCCGAAACAACCTTCTCTGATAAGCCAGCTCATGCCCATCCCAATCCAAAATAATCCGTAAGCTCCAAAAGCGGTTGCGCCGAAAAGATTATTGTGCTTAAAATCGAATATTGACGCGATAAGTTGTGCAAAGCCGCCAAGAAATAACGCCCAAGGCAGTACAAGACTTAATCCCGTAGTGATTCCGAGTTTTTGCGACGAAGCGACAAGCGTTACGATGGCTAAGCCAAAAAGTCCGAGAGTGGTTGGATCAGCAACTTCAACTTTTACCTGTTTTGTTTCCATTATTTTGTTAGTTAAAATTAATTTTGCGCGAAGGTACGATTTTATTTTGAGTTATCCTCTTTTACAGTGTTTCTAAAACACCGGACATAATCACGAGAGTACACACAACTCCAAAAATCACACCAATTATCGAACAAATTTTTCCAATTTGGGCAATGACATACGATTTTCGAGTGTATTCATCGGGCATTTCTCTGTATTGTTTTATAGTTAAGAAACCCGATACTGCACCAACGATACCCAGTATCACGCCCACTATAATGAACCAACTCAATAAGATAGATGCAATGCCAAATCCGATCGCCATTTTGGGGTGAAAAAACGGCTTTTCTTCATCGTCTAGCGGAGTTTCAACAGTAGTTTTTTCCTTCGGTCGATAAAATATGGCAAACAACGCCACAAGCGAAAGCGACGCATAGTACAGCACACCGAAACACATAGCGGTATGCGGTGTATCGGTAAATAAACCTCCGTTGATTACCGTGTCATGATAACCCGAAGATTTCAGAAAATCGCTGGTCAGTCCAAATTTGGGTATAATAAATGAATATATGGCAACGAAAAAAAGCAGGAAAAAATAAATGATAGCATAGAGCGCAGAAAAACCTGCTCTTTTTGCTCTTTCGGTTTCATCGCGCGTCATAATGCCCGCCAGCACTCTGTTCAGCACTACACCTGCGTAAAGAAATATAATGCGGTTGTCTGTAACAAATGCATTGAATACAAGAGCAAACAAGCCGTAGAAAATAATCGCACACAGCCACGCTTTCCACGAGCGTCCAAGAAAACTCATAAATACGCCCGAATGTACCATAATAAACTCAAAAGCCATTAAGGCAGCGAGGTTGTAAATCAGTTCGACATCGCTCGCCTGCGGATAAAGCCACAACGACAAAATGAGGTACGCCATATAACAAGTCAATGCTATGTCAATGAGCGAAAAAATGGATATTCTTGGTTTCATTTTAAGTTGTATTTTTCTTTTAGCTTTATTTTGAATTTTCCTTGTTGCTATGCGAATGGATTAACGCAGTCGAAATACAATCAGATATAAGACATATTTTAAAGGGAATGTTTTAAGTGCATATTTTATTGACATTTTATCATTTCTTTTTTTGCACTCTAAATTATCACAAAATGAATTTGATTTACGGCAATAATACGTTTCTCTGAACATTGCAAATCTTTCAGATATTATTTTAAATTTATCCTTTGTTGCTCTTATTTTATTCAATCCTGATTCTGTTAAGGTTATTAACGACTTGAAATCATCGCTATGTTTAACATTATTAGGAATGTTATTTATATTGTCAAGTTTTTTAATAATCTTTTCTCCTTTGGAAATAGCATCAATTAACTTTGGTTGTTCATTTTTACGATAAATCAACCATTCATAATAAAATTGAGGATTCAACTTGCCTTCATCAATAGTTTTTATTGTAATGTCTAATTGAGCATTAATATATTCCAGCCTATTTAGTGCCTTAAAAAACAATGATAAATCATTGTTTATAATTTGGTATACATTTCCTCCATATCTTAGGTACATTAATTCCTCCATTGCATCTTGCTGAGAAATACCGCTGTAAACATATCTATCTATAATACTATCAATGCCATTAAGCATTTTATTTGTAATTGAGTTCGTTTTGAAAAAAATATATATTAAAACCCAAAAACCAAGAAGAACTGCTGCAATTTGCACTTCATTCAGATATAGATGAAATTCTCGAAAATAACTCCAAGAAGAATATATTGCTATTGATAAATATAATACAAGATAGATAATTATCCAAACTAAACCTTTCCAATTAGTTGGAATGAAATTATACTTTGCACCAGAAGAAACTAATTTATTTCGATTGCATAATATTATGCATACTCCACTTAGTCTAATAAACGATGCGAATCCAAATACATATAGCATCCACGAATAATTTCTGTTGATTATTAACAATGTAGTAATTATCAAGAATGATAGTCCAGATAATACTAGTTCAAAAATAGGAGACTCGTCTCTTAAAGTACTTATTCTATTGGTATAATATATTTCCATTTTCGGTAATAATAATGGATATACCATTATCACAATGATTGCTCCACATAATAGACTAATAAATAACATTAAAACAGCTTCATAATTAAGAACTAAATTCTGAGTTGTTGTAGTCGTTATAATATTGAATAAATAAATCAAAAGAGCAATAAACGCACCTCCAATAACCCAATTATTCCATCCAGGTTTGCTGAAATTAGTATGTAGCCGTTCCTTTTCGGCATACAAGAAAGATAAAAATTCTGATTCAGTCATATTTTTCATATATTCTTTCTTTTTGATACAGTAGTTAATGAAACAATATCCTTATTATCCGAAAAACCACCTAAAATCACTTTTTGCAATTTATTTATCAACGTTTTATCGTAAGGCGCTGTTACACGAACATAATTTTCGGTAAATCCGCTCATGCTGATTCCGTTTTTCTTCGATTCCCAAAGTATGTGTGCTGTTTTGCCGATTTGGTTTTCGTAAAATTTCTTTGTTTTTTCTTCGGATATGGCATGCAAGATTTCGCTTCTTCTCTTTTTCTCTTGCGGACTGACAACGTACTCAATTTTAAGCGCTTGTGTATTTTCTCTTTCCGAATAAGTAAAAACATGAAGTTGCGAAATATCTAATCCTTCAATGAATTGGCGCGCATCTTCAAAATACGCTTCGGTTTCTCCGCGCGTTCCCACAATCACATCAACGCCAATAAAAGCATTTGTCATCAGTTGTCTGATTTTTTCTATTTTTTCGACAAAAAGTTCGCGGTTGTATCGGCGTTTCATTAATCTCAACACATCGTTGCTGCCCGATTGCAATGGAATATGAAAGTGAGGTGCGAACTTTTTCGATTGAGCAACAAAATAAATAATTTCGTCTGTCAGCAAATTTGGCTCGATGCTCGAAATCCGAAAGCGTTCTACACCTTCTACTTTTTCTAATGCTTGTATCAGCTGTAAAAAAGTTTCGTTGGTTGATTTCCCAAATGCACCTGTATTGATGCCCGCGATAACGATTTCTTTGGCGCCTTCATTGGCAACTTTTTGGGCTAACTTAACCGTGTCGGCGATAGATGCGTTTCGGTTTTTGCCACGCGCGTAAGGAATTGTGCAATAGGTGCAAAAATAATCGCAACCGTCTTGCACTTTTAGGAAATAGCGCGTGCGGTCGTCTTGCGAAACAGACGGAAAAAATTCCGTAATATCTTTTGTATCAGTATGAAAAATATTTGTTTTGGTTTTTTCAATGTTGGCGAGATGTTCAACGATGTTGAATTTTTCGTTGGTTCCAAGTACTAAATCAACATTTTCCAACTTGGCGATTTCTTCGGGTTTCAACTGCGCATAACAGCCTGTTACAATGATAAATGCGTCAGGATTTGCCTTGACAACTTTGTTAATCGCTTGACGGCTTTTGCGATCGGCTATTTCGGTAACCGAGCAGGTGTTGATAATACACACGTCTGCTTTTTCGCCCGATGTTGCTTTGCGGAAACCGTTTTCAATCAAGTTTCTACCGATATAAGATGTTTCGGTAAAATTGAGTTTGCAACCAAGTGTATAAAAAGCAACTTTTTTATCGTTGAAAATCGAATTGTCAATCATGTTGGTCTAAAATGCAAAGGTAAGAATTAATTAACGTAAGTTGCTACTCAAAAATAAAATCTTTGCGTCTTTGTGTCGTAGCGTCTTTGCGTTTAGTAGAAAAAGCGCAAGCACTTAATTGTGAACGCCGCTCGGCTTTGCCGCTTGGCTCTGCCAAGAAAGTCGCAAAGACTCAAAGGCGCGAAGTTTAAGGTTTACGCAAAATATATGGTTATTTTGGTTCCAACATTTATTTCGGAGTCGATTTGATACTTGATATTGTTTTTATCGAAAATGCGCAATGCCAGCGACAGACCAATGCCGCTGCCTTCTATTTCGTTTGTGTTATCGGCACGGCAAAATGGCTTGCTTATCTGTGATAATTTTTCGGACGGAATGCCGATTCCTTTGTCTTTGATAGATAAACACAAAGCGTCATTATCGTTGAAAAGATGAATTTCAACATTTTCTTTTTGAGAATATTTAATGGCGTTTTCTATTAGATTTAATAAAGCAATAAGTAATTGTGTACGATTTACATTCACAAGCATTAACGATTCATGTTCGGGCGAAACGTCGATATTTACCAAAATTTTGGAAGCGGGATAAATGCTTTTCATTTTGTTTATTATTTCCCAAACAAGCTCATCTACACGAGTTTGCATGATGTCTTTTTCGTCTTTTTTCAGGTCGGAAACAACAATCAAAGTGTCTAATATTTCTCTCATTTGAAAAATTTGCTGCATCAGCTTTTCCGAAAGCTGATGATATTCTTCGGGCGTTCTGTCTTTCAGCGAGAACAAATCTAAATTACCAAGCATCGAAGCAAGCGGCGTTTTAAATTCGTGCGAAACATACCGCACAAAATTTTTCTGAATGACAACGGTTCCCGATATTTTTGCTAATAAATCGTTAAACGTATCAATTAAGTCTTGTAATTCGTCTTTTGTTTGGGGCGATTTTATTTGAACGTTCAAATTGTTGGTAGAAATATTGTTTACTTCGGTAATTGCTTCGCTAAAAGGATGATACGCAATATTTGCAACCCATCTGCTCAACAAAATAATAGCAATCATTCCTGCAAAAAACAACGGAATTAATATCCACAACAACAAATTTATTTGGTCGTCCAACGTTGCTCTATCTTCTTTGGCGATAATCACAAAATCGCCTTGATTGTCCTCATAAAAAATTCCGTAGCATAAAAATTGGTCTGTTGAAAAGGACAAACGTCCGATTTGTCGTATTTTTTCCAATGTAGAAACAGATATGTGCAGCGATTGAAAACCTTGCACGATGTTGTTATCGGCATCAAAAACTTGAAAAGATGAATCGGATATAATTTCTTCAAATTGTTTTCTGATTTTTTCAAATTCCTCGGCGCTAAGTTCGTCTTCTTCCAAGTAAAACCAAGCCACTAAAAAAGCATTCTTTTTTAAACCGGCAAAAATTGCTTTTTCGGCATTTTTATAATATAAACCGTGCAGCAGAAACGATATGACGGCAAAAACAATACCGAATATCAACGAACAATATAGACTGAGGCGGGTTTTTACTTTCATAATTTTTTTAGGATATTATTTGATATTTGGCTTCGCCGATATTCATAGATATTAAGATATTTTATAGAATATCGCGAAGCAAATATCGCCGAAGGCAAATATCTATAAATATCTCAATATCAACAAATATCATTTATCATGTAACCGCGTCCTTTTATGGTTTTGATGAGCTTTGTATGTTCCGGTGTGTCAATTTTATTCCGAAGATACGAAATATACACATCTACAACATTGGTGTTGGTGTCGTAATTTACACCCCAAACGGTGTTTAGCAGTTGCGAACGTGACAACACTTTATCTTTGTTTTCTAACAACAGTTTAAGCAGCTTAAATTCTTGCAATGTAAGTTTAATTTCTTTTCCGTTTCTTTCGACACGATGTCTATCCACATACATGTTGAGGTCGCCGCATTCCAATATATCCGAAGATATATCGTATCTCAATTTTGCACGGCGCGTCAAGGCATTTATGCGTGCAATTAATTCTCGAAGTAAAAAGGGTTTGGTCAGATAATCATCTGCGCCATAATCTAAGGCTTTGATTTTATCGTCAGCATCTCCTAACGCGCTGATTATAAGTATTGGTGTGTGAATTTTTTTATAACGTGCGTATTGTAATAATTCTATTCCATCAATATCAGGAAGCATAATGTCCAATAGAATAATATCCCAATTTTTTTGTCCGATAAGGTTGCGCGCATCTATTCCGTTATCGGCTAAGACGACAGAAAAACCGCTTTCTTCCAATCCTTTTATGACAAATTCGCTGATACGGCTATTATCTTCTACTAGCAATATTTCCATATGGTAAAGGTAGTAAATTATTTAAGATTTAAGGTTCAATCCTAAAATTAATTTAGGACAAGAGACGTTGCGCGCAACGTCTTTACATTTTTCAGACAGCTTTTTTCAATCGTTTATCTCTCCTATACGCAAAATAAAACACCTGTGGCAACACAGTAAACGAAAGTATCATACAAATAACAATACCGCCAACAATCATAATAGCCAATGGTTTTTGTATTTCCGAACCCATTCCGGTTGATAGTGCAGCAGGCAACAATCCCATTGAACCCATTAGGGCAACCATTAGAATTGGACGCAATCGGTCGCTTACTGCTTCGTCAATCGCCAAACGCAAGTTGCGAGTACGTGTCATTCGTTCTTTCATCAAAGCAATAAGTAAAATACTGTTGATAGATGTTACGCCGAAAAGTATAATAAATCCAACGCCTGCCGAAATACCAAATACTGTTCCTGTAATCCAAAGCGAAATAAATCCGCCGATAAAAGCATAAGGAATTGTGCTGGCAGCAATCAATGTGTCTTTTACTGTTCCGAAGTTCATATAGAGCAAAAACATAATCAGCAAAATTACGGCAGGAACAATCATCATCAAGCGGTTCGTAGCGCGTTGCTGGCTTTCAAATTCGCCTGCCCAAACGATTTTGATTCCCGATTGTAGAGACGCATTGCAATGCGTCTCTACCTGTTTTTTCGCCTCGGCAATGGTTGAGCCTAAATCGCGGTCACGAATGCTGAAACCAACGCCAATGTATCGGCTGCTGCCTTCGCGGTAAATAAATGTTGGTCCTGTTATAAATGATATGTCGGCAATTTCTTTCAACGGAACATATTTTTTATCCATTGTTGGAATGAGAATATTACCGATTTTGTCTTCGGTATCGCGGTATTCTTTTTGAAAGCGCAACAGCACATCAAAAGTCCGTTCGCCTTCATAAAATTTGGTTGCTGCTTTTCCGCCGATAGCCATTTCGATAACTGCTTGTGCGTCAGCCATTGAAACGCCATAAAGCGCCATTCGCGATTCTTCCAACTTAATTTGCAATTCGGGCAAACCGATACTGCGGAAAATATTTACTTCTTCAACGCCGCGAACATTTTTAATCGCAGCAGCCGTTTGCTCGGCAAGTTCTTCTAATTGATGTAAATCATCGCCGAATATTTTTATAACCAACGAACTTTTTACACCTGCAACATATTCTTCCACATTATCCTGAATAGGTTGGCTGAAACCAAAAATAATACCCGGATAAACATCGAGCGTTTGTTCCATTTCCTTTATCAAATTATCTTTTTTGATACGGCGCGTCCATTGTTTTTCGTCTTTGAGTTGCACGTGAAATTCGATGTTGAAAAATCCTGTCGGGTCAGTTCCATCGTTTGGTCTGCCGGTTTGAGAAAGGATAAATTCCACTTCGTCAAAAGTTTGCAGTTTTTGTTTCATTTCTTTGGTAATGCGAACCGACTCGTCCAAATGAATGCTGTTTGGCAACGTGGCGCGAATATAAATCGCACCTTCGTTCATTTGCGGAATAAATTCTGTTCCCCAAAAAGCAAAGCGTACCAAACAAACCACCAGCAACACGCAAAATCCAACAATAACGCCTTTGCGATAGCGAGTTGCCGTTTCATACGTTTTATGTAATGAATTGATAAGAAAACGGCTAATCATATTCGATTTTTCGACAATCGGCTTATTGAGCAACAGTTTGCACATCACAGGCACATAAGTCAGCGACAAAATCAACGAACCCAACAACGCATAACCAAGTGTAAATGCGAGCGGCGAAAACATTTTTCCTTCTACTTTTTGAAATGAAAAAATAGGAAACAGCGCGACAATCAGAATAATCATCGAAAAGAAAATATGTGGTGCCACGCTTCCTGCGCTGTTTTTAATCGTGCCGCCACGCGCCAATTTTTCGTATTTTTGTAGAGACGCATTGCAATGCGTCTTTACTTTGTATTTTCGCGAAAGTTTTTCCAACGCAACGAAAATAACTTCGACAATGACGACCGTTCCTTCCAACAACAACCCAAAATCCAGCGCGCCCATCGAAATAAGATTGGCAGGCAAACCTTGAATGCGAAGCATAATAATGGCAAACAAAAACGACAACGGAATAACGGTAGAAACAATCAACGTAGTACGCCAATTATACAGGAAAAGAAACACAATAAGCGAAACAAGCAAAATGCCTTCAAGCATATTTCTTACTACTGTTTTTATGGTTGCATCGACCAATGTTGTTCTGTCCAAAAACGGCTGTATTCTAACATTTTCGGGAAGTATTCGGTCGTTTAGTTCGTCAATTTTTTCTTTTAGATTTTTAATCACTTCGCCAGGATTTTGTCCGCGAAGCATAATGACAATTCCTTGCACCACATCATCATCTTCGTCCAACCCAACTTGTCCCAATCGTGGTTTGGACGAAACGCCAACCGTTGCTACTTGCTTGACGCGAATGGGCGTACTTCCTCTAACATCAATCAAAATATTTTCAATATCCTCGATACTTTCCAGCAAACCAATTCCGCGCACCACAAACGCTTGACTGCCTTTTTGTATCATGTCGCCGCCAACATTGATATTGCTGTTTGAAACGGCTTCATAGACTTCAAGCGGCGAAAGTTCATAATTTGCCAATTCTGTCGGATTAACTTTTATCTCAAAAATCTTTTCTTCTCCGCCAAAAGTAACAATGTCCGCCACACCAGGCACGGAAAGCAATTCGCGCTGAACAACCCATTCGTTGATTGCCGAAACTTCGCGAATGGGCAAATCGCTTTTCAACACATAACGATAAATTTCGCCTGTTGCTCCGCTCGGCGGCTCAATAGAAGCGTCTGCACCTTCGGGCAAATCCAAATCCTGCATACGATTGGAAGCATATTGCTGGGCGAAAAAATCATCAACGCCGTCTTCAAAAATAACCGTTACAACTGACAAACCAAACAGCGAAGTAGAACGAACGTCGGTTTTGCGCGGAATGGTATTCATCGAGCGCATAATGGGCAAGGTAACAAATTTTTCCACCTCTTCGGCGCTTCGTCCTTGCCATTGCGTAATAATTCTTACGCGTGTATTCGTAACATCGGGATATGCCTCAATCGGCGTGTTGATGTAACTTATAATTCCTGCAACAAAAAGTATGACCGTCATAAAAAGGACAAGTACATAGTTTTGTAAGGAAAATGCTATGATGTTTTTAATGAATTTATGCATAGTTGTATTATTTTGTCTTGAACTGAGATTTTATTAAGATTTACAGGATTTCCAAGATTATGAAAATATCAATCTTGATAATCTTTTTAATCTTGTAAAAATCATGGGTCAAGATTTTAATTGTGAATAAATTAACAACTGGTTTTTAACCACAACGTTTTCTCCTTCTTTCAGTCCAGATGATATGTAAGTTATCTGATTATAATGACCTTGCAACGTAACTTCTCTGATAGTAAATTGTTCGGTAGATTCTTCCACTATAACAAAATGGCGATTATTATCGAAGATAAGAGCATCCGACGGAATAGCGACAGACGGAATAGATTGTTTGTTTTTCAAATTGATGATGACCGACATTTCGGGTTTGAATTTCAACTCTTTGTTTGGCATCACAATGCGCGCTTTCAACACTTTTTCTTCCGGGTCGAAAACTTGCGACAGCGCATTGATTTTTCCATGAAATACTTTGCCAGGATAGGATAATGTGGTGATTTCCACTTCCATTCCTTCGCGGACAAACAAAAGGTCGCCAGCATGTACGTTGCCCATAATCCACACGGTACTTAAATCGGCAATGGAGAAAAGCGGTTCATCGCCTTCCGAAACAGTGCTTCCTGATGATGCGTTTTTCTCCACCACATAACCAGCCATTGGCGATTTGATGGCGAATACGCCATTGCCCAAATTTTCGCCATAAAGCGACAAGTCTGCTTGTAATTTTGCAAGTGTAGCGCGTGCTTCAATAAGTTCTCGCTCGGAAATTAATTTATCTTCGTGCATGGATTCGGCACTTTGCAGTTCGCGTTTTGCAATCGCCAATTCGGATTGCAATGTACTCAACTCAGCCGAACGAAGATGAAGCATTGTTTGTCCTTTATTTATTTTGTCGCCCGGCGAAAAATAAGTCCGAGTTATTACACCGCTAATTAATGGCGCATAATTAATGACTTTATCTGGGTCGCATTCGACTTTTCCTGTAAGAGTAAGTTCCTCTTGCGGATTGGATAACTTAGTTTTTGTTGTTTTTATGTGTTGAAGAAAGGCTTGGTTTACACCGTTTTGCTCTTCTACATTGTTTTTTCCTCCCGAACATGCCGTTAGAGAAATAACGCTAATAAGCCAAATGGCTTTTATTATCTTTTTTATCATACTATATTTTTTTATCCACAGATTACACAAATTTACACAGATTGAAATAAAATTTGTGATAATCTGTGTTATCTGTGGACTTGTTCTTTATTTTATATCTGTTCCTATTGTATATTGTAATTCTTCAAAACTGTTGCGTACCGATTTTTGCGTTTCCAAAAATATCTGTTTACTTGTTCGATACGATTCCATAAAGTCTATAAATTCAAGCATACTTATATTTCTGCTCAACAAATTTTTCGCATAAACGTCCATCATTTGGTCTAATTCCGAAAATAATTCGCTGCCCGACATTTTACGAAAAAATTTCAACGACTGTTCGTAATTACTATACGCTTCGGCTATCTCGTTAAATATTTCATTTTGAATTTGTTGTTCCAAATATTGGCTTTGTTCTATACTTAATCGCGCTATTTTTATATTTCCTTGATTACGATTGAAAACAGGCAAATCAAAACTCATTCCGAAGCCGATATAATCTTTCCAAAGTCCCGCGTAACGGTCATAATTTGCACTAAATGTAATGTCGGGCATACGTTGAGCTTTTTCCAAACGCAATGTTTTGACGAACAAATCGGTTTGCAATTTTTGCAGTTTCAAGTCAGGTCTGTTTTCCATTGCCAGCAAATACAAATCTTGCAATGTCGGCGGAATTACATCTTTATTATTCGCATCGGAAGACACAATAATAACATTAATTGTCGGTGGAAGATGAAGCAACGATTTTAAGATTTTGAGTTGCGAATTTAATTCGATTTTCAACTGATAAAGTTCGTTTTCCATTTCTAATGATGACGCTTGCAGACGCAAAAGTTCAGCTTTCGCAAAATTTCCACTTCTCACTTGCCTTTCGTGAGCGCTGGTAACTCTTTCTAACATAGCGACTTGCTCGACAAGTGCTATTTCGTATGCTTGTAAATAAAGTATCTCATTGATGCTTTGGCGAAGTTCGGTTTTCAATTCTCGAAGCAATTCGCCAAATTCCTGTATTGCTATTTCTTTTGAAACTCTTTGTACGGAAACTTCTTTGCGGCGTTTGCCTGCCGTTGTTATCATTTGGCTGAGTTCGATTGAAAACTGTTTTGCTCTATGCGCATCGGGAAAATCGCCATGGAAATCTTCGAGTTGAGCATTGGTAGTCCATAAATTTACATCGCTGATGCTCAGTTCGGGATTTTCCCACAATCTTGCCTGCATTATTTCCGCATCGGCTATGCTGATGTTCATTTTTTCGCCAATCAACGCAAGATTTTGTTTCAAAAAAATGGCTTCAATGTCTTCACGATTCAATTTCAGCAATTCCTGTTCTTGTGAAAAGCAAATTAACGAACTGAAAAACAACAGTATAGAAAAGATATATATTCTCATTATAAATTAAATTTTTACGATGCAAATGTATTTTTCTAAGATTAGATGCTTTTTAAACATACATTAGAAATAGATTAGAAATATTGTGTTTCGATTTTTCTCTATTTACTTTCTTCAAATGGAAAAAAGAGATACTTTTGCACAAAAATTGTACAATATATAATTGATATGAAAATAAACATTGCAGTATTGCCCGGCGACGGTATTGGACCGGAAATCACAGAACAAGCATTAAACGTAACAAAAGCCATTTGTTCAACATTTGGACACGAATTAACATACGAATTCGGTATCGTTGGTGCTGATGCCATTGATAAAGTAGGAAATCCTTATCCGCCCGAAACGCACGAACTTTGTATGAAATCCGATGCTGTGTTATTTGGCGCGATTGGCGACCCAAAATACGACAATAATCCATCGGCAAAAGTTCGTCCTGAACAAGGTTTGCTGAAAATGCGCAAAGACCTTGGATTGTATGCCAATATTCGTCCTGTTACTACGTTTGCGTCTTTGTTGCATAAGTCGCCGTTACGTGCCGAGTTGGTCGAAGGCGCAGATTTTATGTGCATTCGCGAATTGACAGGTGGTTTGTACTTTGGACGTCCGCAAGGAAGGTCAGAAGACGGCAATACAGCTTACGATACTTGCATTTATACTCGCGAGGAAGTGGAACGCATTTTGCATCTTGCCTATAAATTTGCCGGACAACGGAACAAGAAAGTAACTATTGTAGATAAAGCTAATGTGCTGGCTACTTCGCGTTTGTGGCGACAAATTGGGCAGGAAATTGCTCCGCAATATCCCGAAATCGAAACAGAATTTATGTTTGTAGATAACGCTGCTATGCGTATTATCCAATGGCCTAAAAGTTTTGATGTGTTGGTTACCGAAAATTTGTTTGGCGATATATTGACAGATGAAGCTTCGGTTATTACCGGCTCACTGGGAATGCTTCCTTCGGCTTCGATGGGCATTCACACATCGGTGTTTGAGCCGATTCACGGTTCATATCCGCAAGCGGCAGGAAAAGATATTGCTAATCCGTTGGCTACTATTCTTTCGGCGGCGTTGATGTTCGAATATGCTTTTAACTTGAATGAAGAAGGTGCTTTGATACGCAAGGCTGTTGCTGCTTCGATGGAAGCCGGAATTGTAACCGAAGACATTGCCAACGGAAACAAAGCTTACAAATTGAGCGAAGTAGGGAAGTGGATTGTGGATTGGACAAAGAACAATTTTTAAGTTTAGTTGTTAAGTTATCAACAACTGTTTTTACATCGCTTAAATTTTTATATATTTGCAACGATAATTTAAACCAAAACATTTTTACATAGTCTATATTTTATGTTGCAACGAAATTTTTTAAACTAAAATATTATTTTAATAAAAAACAATCATTAAAAAAAAGTAAAATTATGAAAAAAATTATTTTGTCATTAGTGTTAGCTGTTACTTGTTTAGGTCTTGTGAATGCACAAGAAAATGCAATCGGTCTTCGTTTCAACTTAGGTTATGCCAACGGCTTAGAAGCATCTTATCAACGTGATTTTAGCGACGCCAACCGCTTGGAAGTAGATTTGGGACTTCAATTCGACAACGCATTTAGTGTTGCAGCTATTTATCAATGGGTATGGGATTTATCTGCATTGTCAGATGGTTTTAAATGGTATGCCGGTCCGGGAGCTTGTGCGTCTTTCTTTAAAGGTGGTGCAAACATCGGTGTGGTTGGTAATGTGGGTATTGAATATAATTTTAATATTCCATTGCAATTATCATTAGATTTTCGTCCGGGTTGGTATTTCTTTAAAGGCGGAAACGACTTTGGCTGGGGCGGAGTTGGTTTAGGAGTAAGATATAAATTTTAATAGCTTAGTTTAGAAAAAATAAAAAAGTTCAAGAAAATTAATTTTCTTGAACTTTTTTATTGCCAGTTTTCACATTACCTCAATGTATTCATTTCTGTAGGAATATTATTCAAACAACCGCCTTTTTTGGTAGAACAGTTTTCTCCAACAGGAAAGGCAATAAATCCACCTTTTTTAAATGCATTAGTAATAGATTTTATATTTGTAGCGTTAGCGTTGTATGTAACAAGCATCGTGCCTTGTTTCGAATCGGTTTTTACACTTATAATACCGGTCTCAAGTTTTAGTTTTTTCTCCATTTCTTTTTTGCTCTGTGCGCCCGATTGTGCCATCACATTAAACATCACATTCTTTTTATCCGTTTTGGCTTGCACGCCGAAAGAAGCGAAGAGCAAAAAAAGTATTGATAGTAAAATTGCTTTCATCTGTTTATATTTTATTTTTTTACATTAAGGTCAGATGGAACTCGCAATAATCATTGGCTCGTGTGTCAATTATTTGTCGTGCTCGTTTCATACGTTAATATTTTATTTTTTGCACTAATGTCGTATGGAACTCGCATTATCATTATTTATAGTTTACATTAATGTAAATACTCGTTTCATAAATATAAATCTAAAATTGTAAATCCCAAATTCTTGTTAGCAAATATAATCATTTAAATGCAAAAATAAAAATTTTCTGCTTATTTTTGTTGATTCAAAAATGAACCCCGAAATATGAGCAGCGAAGCAGCCATTTCATATACCCTTTTGTCCGATTTGAAAAGCGGAGAAACAGCTGTTATTACGAAGATAAAAGGCTATGGCGCATTTCGTAAACGCATCAATGAAATGGGTTTTATTCCGGGCACAACGGTAAAAGTGATTAAAAAAGCGCCGTTGCAAGACCCGATAGAATATGAATTGATGAACTACCGTGTTTCGTTGCGTAAAAGCGAAGCTGATTTAATAGAAGTAATATCTGAAAATGAAGCAAAAAACATCGTTGAAAAGCCTTTTGAAGGCACCATTCTTTCCAATTCTGATTGTATTCAAAAAGTAGTAAAAAAAGGACAAAGAACAATTGATGTAGCGTTGGTTGGTAATCCGAATAGCGGGAAAACAACGCTGTTTAATCATGTTACAGGAAAACGCGAAAAAGTGGGCAATTATGTTGGCGTTACAGTTGAACAGAAAACAGCTCAGTTGAAACATGCCGGTTATGATATTCATATTACGGATTTGCCGGGCACTTATTCGATGTCGGAATATTCGCCCGAAGAACTGTATGTGCGGAAACACTTGACCGAAAAAATGCCCGATGTGGTTATCAATGTGGTTGATGCTTCGAATCTCGAACGAAATCTTTTTCTGACCACACAGCTTATTGATATGAATATCAAGGTGGTTATTGCCTTGAATATGTACGACGAATTGGAAGAAAAAGGCGATTCATTCGACTACAAAACATTGGGTAAAATGATTGGTATTCCCATTATTCCCGTTGTGGCGACGAAAGGCAAAGGCATTGATGAACTGCTCAACATCGTTATTGATGTTTACGAAGAAAAAGAAAGTGATTACCGCCATATTCATATCAGCTACGGCGCAGACGTAAACAATGCTATTGCTGCCATTCGTGAAGAAATAAACAAGAATCCGATAGTTAAAGACAAGTTTCACTCGCACTATGTTGCCGTAAAATTATTGGAAGACGACAAACATTTCACACAGCAAATAGCAAATATTCCCGATACCGAAAACATTATAACTTGTGCGCAAAAAGAGGTAAAAGCAATAGAGCGCGAATATAAAGAAAATTCATCGGCAGTAATTACCGATGCCAAATATGCTTTTATCAGAGGCGCATTAAAAGAAACGTACACGGTTGCAAATAATGAAAACAAGATAAAGAATCATGGACTTGATGCCTTGTTTACCAACAAGTGGCTTGGTTTTCCCGTTTTTTTGTTCTTGATGTTTTTGATGTTTCAAGTTACGTTTACGTTGGGAAGTTATCCGCAAGAATGGATTGAAGCAGGTGTAAAATGGTTTGGCAGTTTAATACAAAATAATATGTCTGCAGGCGCTTTGCGTGATTTGCTTGTCGATGGTATTATCGGCGGTGTTGGTGGTGTTATTGTTTTTCTGCCGAATATTATCATCTTGTTTTTCTGCATTTCGTTGATGGAAGATACCGGTTATATGGCGCGTGCGGCTTTTCTGATGGATAAATTGATGCACGGAATCGGATTGCATGGAAAATCGTTTATACCGTTGTTGATGGGCTTTGGCTGCAATGTGCCGGCAATTATGGCAACTCGCACGTTGGACAACAAAAAAGACAGGATTCTGACGATGCTTATTATTCCGTTTATGTCGTGCAGTGCACGTCTTCCGGTGTATATATTGTTGATTTCCGCTTTTTTTACGCATCATCATGGACTTGTGTTGACATCAATTTATGCCGTTGGTATATTGCTGGGCGTGTTGACAGCTTTGGTGCTGAACAAAACTTCTTTCAGGAAAAAAGATGCTCCTTTTGTCATGGAACTTCCGCCGTATCGCATGCCAACATTGCGAAACACTATTATTCACATGTGGAGTAAAAGCGTGCAATACCTTAAAAAAATGGGAACAATAATTCTTTTGGCATCTATTATTGTGTGGGCATTAGGTTATTTTCCGAGAGAAGTGAACTCATCAAACAATTCGTCAACTCAATTAGAAAATTCGTATATCGGCAGGTTAGGGCATTTTATAGAACCTGTTATTCATCCGTTGGGTTACGACTGGAAAATAGGCGTCAGTTTGTTGTCGGGCTTGGCTGCAAAAGAAATTGTTGTGAGTACGATGGGCGTTCTTTATCAGTCAGATGCGGAAACAGTCGGAACTTCTGCAAGTTTACAAACAAAACTGCAAGAACAAGAATTTACCGGCGGACCACGCATCGGGCAAAAGGTATTTACGCCGCTTGTAGCTTATTCGCTGATGTTGTTTATACTGATATATTTCCCATGTGTTGCCGCCGTTGCTGCTATAAGAAAAGAATCGAATTGGAAATGGGCTGTATTTTCGGTGTTTTACAGCACTGCATTAGCGTGGATTGTGGCATTTTTAGTGTATAATGTCGGAAGTATGTTCATTGCTTAGAATGGAACGCAAAAAGCGCAAATTTTCGCCAATCAATTACTAATCATTTTTGGTGAGCCAATCGGCGGACTTGCCCCTAATCTTTTAAAAAATGAAGAGATGCTGAAACAAATTCAGTATGACAAAAATAAAATTTATGAAAATTTGCGTTTTTTGTGTCATTTGCGTTCAAAAGATTTTATTTATTCTTATTCCTAATAAATATCTGTATTGGCGTGCCATAAAAATCCCACTCTTCGCGAATGCGGTTTTCTAAATACCTTCTGTACGGCTCTTTTACATATTGCGGCAGATTTGCAAAAAATACGAAAGTCGGAATTTGCGTGTTAGGCAATTGCGTAATGTATTTGATTTTGATGTATTTACCTTTAATGGCAGGTGGCGGATTTTTCTCTATCACGGGCAATAAAAACTCGTTGAGTTCGCGTGTAGCAATTCTTCTCTTTTTGTTTTCAAAAACCATCATTGCTGTTTCCAGTACCTTAAAAATGCGTTGCTTAGTAACAGCCGAAGTAAAAATAATCGGAAAATCGACAAAAGGCGCGAGCCGTTCTCTGATGCCTTTTTCGAATGTTTTAATACCTTTGGCGTCTTTGTCTTCGGTTTCTACCAAATCCCATTTGTTAACGCAGACAACCAACCCTTTTTTGTTTTTCTGCACCAGCGAAAAAATATTCAAATCTTGGTTCTCGATTCCTCTCGTAGCATCTATCATCAACACGCAAACATCAGCATTTTCGATGGCACGAATAGCTCTTATCACAGAATAATATTCGAGGTCTTCGGTTACTTTTGCTTTTTTGCGGATTCCCGCCGTATCGACTAAATAAAAGTCGTGTCCGAATTTAGTGTAGCGGCTGTAAATCGAGTCGCGCGTTGTTCCCGCAATTTCCGTAACGATGGTGCGTTCCTCGCCAATAAAAGCATTTACGATGGAAGACTTCCCTGCGTTGGGGCGACCCACAATAGCAAAACGAGGCAACGTGTCGTCGAAAGCTTCTTCGTCTATTTCCGTTTTTTTGGTAAATCGTGTTATTATTTCGTCTAAAAAATCGCCCGTTCCCGAACCGTTTACCGCCGAAAGAATAAACGGATCGCCAAGTCCGAACGTGTAGAATTCGGCGGCATTATAATGTAAATCATACGTGTCGGCTTTGTTTGCCACTACAATAATGTTCTTTTTAGATTTGCGCAGCAAGGCGGCAACTTCGAGGTCAATGTCGGTAATGCCGCTAATAATATCGACCAAAAAAATAATTACGTCGGCTTCTTCGATGGCGATGTTTACTTGTCGTTTGATTTCATCCTCAAAAACGTCGGTAGAGTTGCTTACCCAGCCGCCCGTATCGATAATCGAAAATTCCTGTCCGTTCCATTCCACTTTGCCGTATTGACGGTCGCGTGTGGTACCGGCTTCTTCGTTTACAATGGCGCGGCGAGTTTGTGTAAGTCTGTTGAAAAGTGTAGATTTACCAACATTTGGTCTTCCTACAATGGCTACTAAATTTCCCATGGTGTGTATGTGATGCAACTTTTATAAGAGGTTATTTGGTAAATTTTTAAATAACCTCCAAACCTGCAATATGCGGTTTTCCCATTTGTTGCAAAAAGTAATATGTTGCAAAAGTATGAAAAATTTAGAAACTGTCTAAATTTTGCTCGCAAAATAAATTGTGATGATTTTTTTAGAAAAATTTCGGATTCGTTTTGCGATTTTAGTGGGCTAAATGAGCAAAAAAGAAGATGAAATTTTACAAAAAAGCACATAATTTATGGCGAAAAATAGTTTCTGTATGTATAATATTTTTGTGGAAAATCTAGACAGTTTCTAAGGTAAAAAGTATTTTTTAACAAAAATAAACAGCTAAATATTTTTTCATTATGAAAATAAACTATATTTTTGCAATGATTTCAAATTTGTAATAATTACAAATTTTATAAAAATGACAACAACTGATTATTTAAAAACACATCATATTAAGCCATCTGTACAGCGGATAGCCATCATGGATTATTTGAAAGAGCATAAAACACATCCAACGGTAGATGAAATTTTTAGTGCTCTATCGCCTTCCATGCCGACACTTTCGAAAACAACGGTTTACAATACATTGAAGTTGTTTACGGAAAACGGTGCAGCATTGTGCATTAATATAGAGGAAAAAAATGTGCGATTCGATGGTGATATTTCTTCTCATGCACATTTCATCTGTTTGGATTGTGGTTGCATTCATGATATTTTTGTGGATTGCGCAAATGCAATAAAAATTAAAAACACAGATAACTTGACTGTTACTGAAACGCATCTTTATTATAAAGGTTATTGCAAAAAATGTAAAAATATCTACCCCTAAATCCCCTAAAGGGGACTTTGCAATCGTCCGTCAGGAAAAGTCCCCTTTAGGGGATTTAGGGGTTTTAAATTATTAATTTTTAAAAAAGAGAAATTATGAACAAAAAATTTAGTTGTACAGTATGTGGTTATGTCCACGAAGGAGCAGCAGCGCCTGAACAATGTCCGCAATGCAAAGTGCCCGCAAGCAAGTTTAAAGAATTGGACGAAAGTCAAGCACTAGCATTTGTTACCGAACACGTAATCGGAATAGCAAAAGGTTGCGATGACGAAATGATAAAAGACCTGAACGCTCATTTCATGGGAGAATGTACGGAAGTAGGAATGTATTTGGCTATGAGTCGCCAAGCAGACCGCGAAGGTTATCCCGAAATTGCCGAAGCATACAAGCGTTATGCGATTGAAGAAGCAGAACATGCTGCCAAATTTGCCGAATTGCTCGGCGATGTGGTTTGGGACACCAAAACTAATTTAGAAAAACGTATGAACGCCGAATCGGGCGCTTGTGCCGACAAAATGCGCATTGCCAAACGTGCCAAAGAGTTGAATTTAGATGCTATTCACGATACTGTTCACGAAATGGCAAAAGACGAAGCTCGTCACGGGCAAGGTTTTCAAGGATTATATAATCGGTATTTTGGAAAGTAGTTAATAGTTTTTAGTTAATAGCAGAAAAGCGTAAGGAATTTATATTCTTTGCGCTTTTCTTTTATTCTAAACTATTTTTATGCTAACTTTGTAGAATTGAATCATTATAGAAATGCAAGAAAACGATAAAACCTCTTTACTGAATAACATTAATTCGCCCAACGATTTAAAGAAACTGAATATAAACCAATTGGGACAGCTCGCACAAGAATTGCGGCAGTTTATTATTGATGAACTTTCGAGCAATCCGGGGCATTTTGCTTCGAGCCTTGGCGTGGTGGAGCTGACCATAGCGTTGCTTTATGTGTATAAAGCGCCTTCCGATCGCATTGTTTGGGACGTTGGACATCAAGCATACGGCTATAAAATATTGACCGGAAGACGGGAAAAATTTCATACCAATCGTAAATTTAATGGATTAGCGCCATTTCCCACGCCGGCAGAAAGCGAATACGATTCTTTCATTTCCGGTCATGCTTCTACTTCTATTTCGGCAGCGCTTGGCATGGCTGTTGCCGATAAATTGAAAAAAGAAGACGACCGTAAGATTGTAGCAGTTATCGGCGATGGCGCGCTTACCGGCGGACTTGCTTTCGAAGGACTTAATAACATGGCTTATTATCCCAACGATACGTTGATTATTCTGAATGATAATAATATGGCTATTGATCCTGTTGTTGGAGGTTTGAGCGATTATCTGGTACGTGTTACGACTTCGCGGTTTTATAATAAAATACGTTACAAAGCTTATCATTTTTTGAAAAAAATAGGTTTGCTGGACGAAAATAAAAAGATAAGTATTACTATGTTTAACAATAGCATCAAGTCTTTTTTTTCGCGGCAGCATAATATTTTTGAAGGTTTAAATATTCGCTACTTTGGACCTGTTGACGGAAATGATATAAGACAATTAGTCAGAATTCTTCAAACGATAAAAGATTTCAAAGGACCTAAAGTACTGCATATTAAAACGGTAAAAGGAAAAGGTTTTCAGCCTGCCGAAAAATGTGCGACTGAATGGCATGCACCGGGCATTTTTGACAAAGAAACGGGCAAAAGAACCGATGTGCAGCAAAACATTGTAACGCCGCCGCTTTATCAAGATGTATTTGGCTGTACGTTGCTGGAATTAGCTCGAGAAAACAGCAACATTGTAGGCGTTACGCCCGCGATGCCGACAGGTTGCTCGATGACCATTATGCAGCAAGAAATGCCCGAAAGAGTTTTTGATGTCGGCATTGCCGAAGGGCATGCTGTAACATTTTCGGCAGGTATGGCAAAAGAAGGATTGATGCCGTTTTGTAATATTTATTCGTCTTTTTCGCAACGTGCTTACGACAATATTATTCATGATGCAGCGATTCAACAGCTCAATATGGTTATTTGCTTGGATAGAGCCGGATTGGTTGGTCCCGACGGAAAAACGCATCACGGCTATTTCGATATGGCTTTTTTGCGCCCGATTCCGAATCTTACCATCGCCTCGCCGCTCAACGAAATGGAATTGCGAAACTTGATGTATTCGGCTCAACTGTCCGATAAAGGTGTGGTTGTGATTCGTTATCCTCGTGGAATGGGTGTGTTGGTTGATTGGAAACAACCGATGACGGAAATCGAATTCGGAACAGGCGTCTGTCTAAAAGAAGGAAGCAATACAGCTGTATTAACTATCGGACCCATCGGAAACACAGCCGCCAAAGCGATTGCTGAAGCCGAAAAAGAAGCCGGTATTTCTGT
>Ga0082212_10000886_pt1 | contig 44141 bp, 36 predicted proteins | sample TergutNt197P3_FD_71548 | JGI IMG/M metagenome (GOLD analysis project Ga0082212, IMG submission 71548) | Neocapritermes taracua P3 segment gut microbial communities from Petit-Saut dam, French Guiana - Nt197 P3 | ecosystem: Host-associated > Arthropoda: Insects > Digestive system > Gut ... | reverse complement strand
CGTATAATAAATGTGCGGGCTGGCTTGATCAGGTTCTGGATCTTATTGCGGATAACGCAAAGTTCGTTGAAGCTTTTATCTCCGAAAACATCCCGCAGATCAAAGTATACCCGCTGGAGGGAACGTATCTCCAATGGTGGGACTGCCGGGAGCTTTTTGACGACCATCTGGAAATGGAAGAGTTCATGCATAAAAAGGCCCTGATGTTCTTTGACGAGGGGTATCTGTTCGGTGATACGGGGAAGGGTTTTGAGCGCATCAATCTCGCCTGCCCTAAGAAGGTCCTGAGCGATGCGATGGAGCGGTTAGATAAGGCGCTGCGTTCGCGTTGAGCAGATGCTGAGTTCGCGGGCGCCCCGGCGCTGTGTTCGCAGCGAATAGAAGCTGGACTCGCGGGCGCACCCGGCGCTGATTTCACGGCGAGCAGATACTGCGCTCACCGTGAGCGGGCGCTTTTGTTCGCAGGCGCCCCGGCGCTGCACTTACCTCGATCGCATTCCACGGTAACTGAGTTAATAAGAAAATTGACATATAGAAAGAGGGAACAACTATGCAAATGATAACAAAGAGGATGTATTGCGATGTTGCGGTGATCGGCGGAGGCGTAGCTGGAATCTCCGCGGCTATCACAACGTCGCGCAGAGGGCTGAGGACGATCCTGTTTGAGAAGGGCGCCTCGCTCGGCGGGCTTGCGACAAACGGCTATGTGCCCCAGGTCGCCGGCATGATCGAAGGAAACTGTAAGGAACTGGTAGACAGGCTCGAAGCGGACGGAGAGCTTATACGCCGTTCTCCGACAGACGACCACAACCCCACATTCGACCCGGAGTACACAAAGTTCATGTTCGAGCAGATGATAATGGAGTACAACGGGCGTATAATCTACGACGCTACATGCATCGACGTCGAAATGGACGGTAACAACATCAAGTCCGTCATCTTCTTCACAAAAGGCGGATGGATGGCCGTCTACGCGAACATGTTCATCGACGGAACAGGCGACGGCGACGTCGCAGCCATGGCGGGCGTCCCGTATGAAGTCGGCGGCGCAGATTTTGCCGGCCTCAACATGTCCACGACGCTCGGGTCGCGCTGGTCGCGCGCAAACCTTGAAAAGTACCGCGCGGCGAACGAGGCGTTCTCAAAGGAGCAGGCGGAAAAAGGCGTCCCGGCAAACAAACGGATTACATTACTGTACGACGCGGAAGAAAAAGCCATCGCGAACGGAGACCTCGCCCGCCATATGATGTTCTTCCAGGTGAAACTGCCGCTCTACACAGACGATTTCGCCGACTTTGTCACATATTCGTTCCACAGTTATTTTACCCGAAACGACGACGTCGAGGATATCTCGCGCCAGATAATCGAACAGCACCAACAGATGAGGGTATACGAGAGGTTCCTGCAGAAATACGTCCCCGGGTATGAGGAAGTGAACATCGTTGGGCTCGGCTCCATCCCGGGCGTACGCGACAGCCGCCGCCCATTCGGAGAGTACATGCTCAAAGCCGCCGACGTAATATGCGGCACGAAGTTCGAGGACGGCATCGCCCGCTTCCCCGAAATGCTTGACACGCACCACCCGACAAGCCCCAAGTATGTCTTCCTGCGCCATGGGCACATTCCAGCGCCGGCAGGAACAGCCGTATGCCGCGAACCGGAATGCGACATCGAAATGCACCCATTCGTACGCCCCGCGGGCATCGAAGCGCGCCCCGATCCGCGCGACTACTGCGATATCCCGTACCGCTGTATAGTCCCGCTCGTGGTAGATAACCTGTTCGTCGTGGGGCGCTGCTGCTCAGCGGAGTTCCACGCTAACGGCGCGATGCGTATAATCGGACCGGCAATGGGCACAGGACAGGCTGCCGCAGTCGCGACCGACTATGCATTTAAAAAGAAGATGATCCCGCGCGACATCGACGGCCGTGATATCCGTAAAGCCATGATAGAGGAAGAGGGCGTGGAGCTCGATAAGCTTCCAGGCGGTTACTGGTCCGACCTTCGCAAACGCGACGATGAGCTGATTGTCCCTCCGTTCGGCGACATGGCTTTCTTCGCGGGGCCCAGATAGAGCTGGATAGAGCGGGAAAGTAGTGCGGGGATGGCTTACCGGGGGTCAGGAAAGCCTTGCAAGGTAATGCCCGTGCAGTAGATCTAGCTAGATTATAATGCTCCGCTTAAGTTGATTGACTTTTGCGGAGCATAGACATACTTTTAGTTTGATATGAGAAAGGGGATTAAGCAAACATGAAATATCCCAGGCCCGCATACGGCGACCCGTCTGTAGCAACTGATAAAGTGACTGCAATGTTCTCAAGTATTGAAAGCCTTGTGCCGAAGTTCGATAAGCCCATAACCCCTGTGGAGAATTTCCGGCGTTCCGCCGCAAGGAAAGACCCGTTATGGGTCCCCTGTTCAATGACGGATTTCCAATCGCTGCTCACGCATGACGTCGCAAAAGGGATAGTAAGGGGAATGCAGATACACTCAGATCTAAAAAGGCCCGCGACAGAAGATTATCACTTTAAAGACTGGTTCGGTACAGACTGGACTTTTGTCCGCTCCGCGGGAGGAGCCATGCTGACCCCCGGCACGCAGCTTCTCAGCGATATTACAAACTGGGAAAAGGAGATCGTATGGCCTGACTTTGCCGAGTGGGGTTTTGAGGAGAAGGCTGCGGAGTACATGCGCGATAAGTATGACCCCGGTAAGGTTATGCATTACGACATTGGCAGGGGCTGCACTGAACGCCTTGTATCACTGATGGGCGGGTACACGGAAAGCATGCTGGCCCTTGCGGTTGAGCCGGAAGCCATCGCAGAGTTTTTCGACGTCTATGCCGATTTTGTAATATCTTTCTTTGATAAAATCAACTCTCTATACCCTCTCGACCTTGTGACGCTGCATGACGACTGGGGTACCGAGCGTGACACGTTCTTCTCTGAGAAGATGATGGAAGATCTTGTGTTCGAACCGACAAAGAGGATAATCGACCATATTAAGTCAAAGGGCGTCGTATTTGAGCTGCATGCCTGTGGGAACGTCACCAGATTTATTCCGTACAGCATCGAGATGGGCGCCGAACTGCTCCAGCTTCAGCGCAGGGCTGTCAATCTGCCTGAAATGAAGCAGAAGTACGGCGATAAAATAGGCTTCTGCGCTTCGATGGAAGGATTCGAGTTCGGCAAAGATTACACAATGGAGGAAATAGCCGCCCTGGTGAGAAACTCAGTGGATATATACGCTCCGGGAGGCGGATGCTACACCTCAGTCATGTTCCGCGAACCCGAGAAACAATGGGCTGCTCTTGCGGAGCTGTACTACTACAGCCGCGAGTTTTACGACGCAGAACAAGGCAGAGCATGATAATCGCAAGCTGGAGTCCAGTCTACTACAATTATGCGACAAGGAGAATCGAATATGGCGACTACTTACACCGGGAAACCGGCAGCGCCCGCGGCGCCGACAATGCCAAAACCCTGGGCGCCTGTTCATCGTGACTACCCTATCACATTAAGAGAGAACCTGATGCTGGCGCTCAATCACGAAAAGCCGATGTGGATGCCCAACATCTCGTCGTCGTCGCAGCTCTTCGGGTCAAAGATCGCGCATGACAGCCCGCCGGCGCAGGAACGGCAAATGGATACGACAGACTGGTTCGGAGTCAATTACATATACTCCGAGGCGTACGGGTCAAACACACCGCAGGGCAATGTCATGGACTGCGTCACCGAATGGGAGGAGAAAGTTATCTGGCCTGACCTGGACCAGTTTGACTGGGCAGCCGAAGCAAAGCAGTTCATGCTAGAGCGCGACGACTCACTTGCGCTCAACATGAGAATGAGTAACGGGTTGTTTGAACGCCTGCACATGATAGAGGGTTTCGACAGCGCCCTGACAGACATTCTGCTCGAACCGGAAGCCGTTCAGGATTATCTCTTTGCTATAGCGGACTTTAAAATCGACCTGTTCAACCACATGCGCGACCATCTGGATTTTGACTATATCGTCGCGGCTGACGATTGGGGGACGATGCGTGCGCCGTTCTTCTCGACCGACACGTTTGAGAAGACTATCCTTGAACCTACAAAGCGTTTTGTCGCGGGTGTTCACGCCCGAGGGACGAAGTTCATCGCGCACTGCTGCGGCGTGATCGAACCGTTCGTCCCGTATATGGTTGAAGAGATAGGTTTCGACGGGCTCGAGATTCAGACAAATCTCAATGATATCGGCGCTATCTTTGAAAAATACGGAGACCGCATCACAATTCAGTGCGGTCCAAGCCGCAGCACCGCTCTGAGTCCTGATATGACTGCGGACGAAGTGCGGGCTCTGGCGCGCGACATGGTGGACATGTACGGAGCTCATGCTGTACCGGGTCCCGGTGCGCTCGCGACTATTTTCAGCCCGGTCGAACACATATACTACGCGCTTGAGGAAGAGATATACGAGTACAGTCGGAAACGTTATGACGGGCTCCGCTGACGGAATTTTCGTTAGAGGTCATTCAAAGACTCCGGCTATACGCTTAACTTACTGACATTGGTTCCGGGCTGACCAGGTTCCGGGAGTGTAAAGTGTAAATAGCTACTAAAATTTCGTCTAGACCCGGAGGAAAACTAATATAAAGGGGAGATAATACCAATGGATATTAAGGCAATGATAAAGGAAGCCGCAATAAAAGCAGGCATGGACATGTGCGGCGTCGCGGGCATGGACCGTTTTGCTGAATCGCCTAAGGGACGTCATCCGACAGACACATTGCCCGGCTGCAAGTCCGTAATCGTCGTCGGCGTGCGCCTGCTTGACGGAATCGTTCAGGCAAACTTCAGGACTTTTGAAGACGGGCGCGAGGACCTGAAAGGGCTGTACGGCACATACGGATACACAATGATCCCCAATTTTGAGCTGACCTACGCATGCTACGCGATATCTCAGGTAATAGAGCGCCAGCTTGGCGAAGTTGCGACCCCTCTTTCGACGGGGCCGATGACAAACGGGATGCAGATCAGCATCAGGCACGCTGCGGTCGCTGCAGGGCTCGGCGAATTCGGCTGGATAGGTATTGTCGTGACGCCTGAGTTCGGCCCGCGGAACAGGTTCGGCGTCATTCTCACGACAGCGGAGCTTGAACCCGATCCGATGATTCCCGCGGGTACGCTGTGCGACCCGACAAAATGCACAATGTGTACCGACTGCTGCCCGACAAACGCAATCGGCCGGTATGGTACAGATGATACCAGTACAAGTACGCTCGGCGATAACTCATATACTTACGGTTTTGTAAGCATGCCGAGATGTCAGGCTCCGACACAAGGCATGCGCAAGAAGTTCGGCGCAAGAGAGGATTACTTGACGACTGACGAACCGACGCGCGAAGATATATCGGAGGGTGTAGCAAAGATGCCGAAATCCGGCGCCGGTCTGCAAACTCTTGAAACCTGGCACTGCGGGAAATGCCTCACCTATTGCCCCATAGGCAAATGGAAGGAGAAGTACCTTGACAGAGGCTTGTCAGGCGGACTTCAGAATTCGAACTGGGGTTTTGACGGCGAGTAGCAGTAATTTCTTTGCTTGCCTGCTTCAATCTGGTACCTGAGCGATCGGGAGCTGCGCAGTTTCTTGAACAACAGTCTATTGTGCTTTCCGTTGACTTATGGTTCTATGCTTTATAACTATCCCGGAGGTTTGAAAAACCCTCCGGGATAATTTGTTCAAAGCAATATTTTATTAAGGTTATACTCTGAACTTTGGCTCGAACACGCGGGTCTGTGGCCTTTGCTGCATTATGAGTTATCACACCGTCCATTGCTATATCAGTGAAATGACAACCAGTATCGCTATGCTTAGCAAGACCGCTGCTGCAGTAATAATAATGATGTTCCTGCGGCTCTGTGGTTTAAACGGCTCCCAGGTCCACAGCTGCAGTATAAACTGTAATCCGCCGAAAACCACGCTGAACAGAACATGTTGTATAACCAGGTAAGGCAGCCGAATTAAAACTACCCAGGGTATAATCAACAATACGACCCACAGCAGGCTACCGATGATTTTTCGAAAGACAGGGTGCTTACCAATAGCTCCGAGGCTAACGGTAAGAAGTATTATTCCAACAATTACTACCAGAAATAATAACAGGTCCAAGCACTGTCCTCCAACTCATTTCAGCGGGGCTGCGTAAAGCGTCGTAAGCGACCGTTTTGCGCCGTATGTCGTAAGCGATGCTTTGCATTGCTTAATAATTACAGTTTTCCTGTGAGACTGTCTGCGAGCTGCATGCAGTAAGCCAGCGCGCGGCCGTAGCTGTTGCCGTTCAGAAGCAGCGGATAATCGACAGCATACATTCCTCCAGCGGCATTTCCCACAGCGTATAAGCCGGGGATAGGATTACTGTCGCTGCCTATTACGTTCAGTTCGGCATTGATCAGAGCTCCGCCGAAAATATCAAGCAGCGACGGTCCCCACTTTAGCGCGTAGAACGGGGGTTCGGTTATTGACGTCAGCAGCTCGCTGCGTTTTCCGAAGTCGGCGTCGTCACCCTGAGCGGCTAATTCGTTATATCTCTTAACTGAGGCGATCAGGTTGTCCGCCGGTACGTCCATTTTCTCCGCGAGTTCCTCAAGAGTATCCGCCTTCTTACAGTTCGGATCGTTTGTGATATCATAGCCGTCATGGCGTATGGACTCGCCCTTCATCAGCCTCTCTATTGAGCCGGCAATCACTTCACGGTCAAATCCTTCGTCGACCATATGGTGCGGAGTCATCCCCTGCCCGCCGATAATATCCCAGCGCGCTCCTATTTCATCGAGATATTTGCTGTCAAACACCGAGAACGCGAAGTCTCCTCCCGGCTGCATCAAGCAGCGCACAGACTTTGCCTGCATCCATGTGTCTTCGTTCATAAAGCGTTTGCCAAGCCTGTTCACATGCAGGAAGAAGAATTGCAGTCCGCTGTATCCCAGCACATGCAGCGTCGGCGCCCATTCGGGATTATCAATTGCCGCTCCGGCCCAGTAAGCCATTTTCTGCCCGTCACCGGTGTTCCCCGGTCTTTTGTACTGCTTTGAAGCGCGAAGCCCAATCGGGCAAAATGCCTCAAGCATCTCTTTGTCATCGCTGGCGTCCCCCGTCGCAAGAACAACTGCTCTTTCGCCGATATAGCGGCTGAGTTTGCCGTCGCCGCTCTTCGCGACGCATGACACGACACGTCCGCCGGCGTCCTTTTCAAGATAAAGAGCCGTTGTACCGCGGGAGAGCTTACCGCCGTTTTTCAGATAATCCTTCTCAAATATCTCGCACGCGAGCATTCCGCCGCCTCTGGCATTATACTGTGTGCTGCCCTCTTTGAGGTAGAGGTGGTGCGTTGCGGGATACTCGTTGAACATCGGCCCTTTGTAACCGACATATACTCTCGGATAGACCTCGCCGTCAGTCAGGCTCAGCATCCACTCGAAACCTTCACCGCTGCGGTTGATGAAAATCCACATCAGGCTTTCTTCGACCCGGCTTCCGCTGACTTTTAGCCAATCTGCCGCGAACTTCTTTTTGTCAACACGAAGGCCTTGTGCTTCCATTTCCTTCGAGTTGATCGCCCCGATCTGCCCCGCGACAGCGACCATCCTCTCATTCTTATCGATGATAATGCAGTCAAGTCCCTGTGATACGCAGCGCGCGGCTGCAGCCAGTCCGCTAATTCCGCCTCCGATAAAAATGACGTCCGCCTTGTGCGTCTCCGCTATCTCCGATTCCAAAACAGGCTCCGGCGGCGTCTCCCATGAATAACCTTTCTTCGGCGAGTTCATGCTGTAAAACTTCATGTCCAGTTTTCCCGGCATATATATATCATTCCTTTCGAAATTGTCTATGGTATATTCAGACACCGTCTGCATTGATCTGCTTTGACTGCATAAAGATCTGCAACTCAATTCATTCGGAACTTGCTCATAGTGTGAGTCTAGCACAGGTTTCCATCACGGTCAAGCGGATAGCTGCGGACAGTGGATAGCTACGGACACAATGGTTACTGTTCACGGCACAATGGATTGAATTGAACCGGGTTATGTTGTAAAATGTGCAAGCAAGAGTAATAATTGAGACAGGAGTGTTCAGACATGAACTATGAGCATGTTTTCAAGCCGATCGAAGTGCGTGGCGTTTATTACAAGAACAGGCTGGGTTTTGCTCCGCCGGGTTGCCTTGGCGCGGGTGACGACAACGGGTTTGTAACGCCGTTCTTTGTAGAGTGTTTCAGGCCCTACGCAAGAGGGGGCGCAGCTGTCGTCAACGTCGGCAACGCCTCTATCGACATAACCGAGAGTAATGACGAGAGTCAGGGCGGGCAGCTTGATTTGCGCTTTGACGAATGTATTGCCCCCTTGTCGACTTTCGCAACGATGTGCAAACTGTACGGAGCGCACGGTCAATTGGAGATAAACCATGACGGCGCGATGCAGGGCAATATCCCGCACTCAAAGGCAGGCGAGAACGGAATCGCGCCGTCTGCGATGATAACCGCCGCGGAGCGCGTCCGCGCGAGGCGCGATAACCGCGAGCCCATTCCGACGCGCGAGATGAGCAAAGCAAAAATCGAGGAAACAGTACAGAAGTTCGCAAACTCTGCGCTGCGGGTGAAAAAGGCTGGCATGGACTCTTTGCTTCTGCACGGCGCGCACGGAAACCTGCTGGCACAGTTTTACAGCACATTCTATAACAGGCGCGAAGACGAGTACGGCGGTTCCGCACATAACCGCGCCAGGTTCGCTGTGGAAGTGCTGGACGCGATACGTCAGGCAGTGGGCGAGGACTTCGTAATCGAGTACCGCATTTCGGCGGAAGAGTACAAAGAAGGGCATATGCACTTCAAGGATACGCTGGAGTTCATAGATATTGTAAAGGATAAAGTCGATATCTTTCATGTTTCCGGCGGGCTGCACGACACTATGGGCGACCCCGGGGCGATGAGCCCTATGCACCTGCCCTACACATATCCAAACATGTACAACGTACACTGGTCCGGGGAGATCAAGAAAGTATTTCCCAACATTCTGCTGACAACTGTCGGGGCAATAATGGACGTAAATCAGGCCGAAGACATCATTTCAAGCGGAACGGCCGATTTCGTCGCTTATATGCGCACGCTTCTGGCAGATCCCGATATGCCGAACAAGTGTGCAGAAGGACACGGCGAGGACCACAGGCCGTGTATACGCTGCGGATGCCGTTTCCCGGACAAGTACGGAGTGTTCAACCGGTTTGACTGCTCTGTCAACCCGTTTAGAAGCAGGCAGGCAAAATACCCGGACAGCAGAGCTCCGCTCGCTGATGTGAAGAAAAAGATAGCGGTCGTCGGCGCCGGGCCCGCAGGCATTCAGGCTATGATGACGCTGGTTGAACGCGGGCACGACGTTACATTGTATGAAAAAGAGTCGGAACCGGGAGGGAACCTTCGTTATGCCTCGCTAGATCCGAGGAAGATCGACATTAAGCGTTATCTCACCTATTTGCAGAATCAGGTAAAAAAGACGACTGCAAAAGTGCTGCTGAATACTGAAGCGACGCCGGAGCTGCTTGCACAAGAAGGTTACGACGCAATACTCGCGGCTTTGGGCGCGCTACCTGTCAAGCCAGACATTCCGGGGATAGATTTGCCGCATGTATATTGGGCGCCTGACGCGGAAAAAGAGGGCGCAAAAGTCGGCGATAAAGTCGTGATGATAGGCGGCGGCGCCGTCGGAATCCAGGCGGCAGTCCGTTTTGCCATGGAAGGAAAGGATGTGACCGTTGTCGAAATAGCGGACAAGCTCAGCTTCAGCGCTTCAACAAGGGGGTTGGGCGGCGCTATGGAACTCACCGGCGAACTCGGCGAGTACAACGTCAGAGTTTTACTGAAGCATCAAGTTGATAATATAGATGATTCGGCTGTTACTGTCACGAATACCGATTCCGGTGAGCGTGAGATAATCAGCGCCGATACTGTACTATACGCTGTCGGAATGAAAGCGTTGACCAGGGAGTGCCAGGCTTTCAGAGCCAGCGCGCCGAACACAAGGCTGTATATAATCGGCGACTCGTTTGATCAGGCTGAGATCCGCGGCGCAGTCAACAGCGCTTTCAGCGTTGCCGCCGAGCTGTGAGTTGGCGGGCTGCATCACGAACGAGTGAGCGCGTGTGAGCGTGTGAGCGCGTGTGAGTGTGAGCGCGTGTGAGTGAGGTGCGCCGCTTACGACGTTTTGAGAACCCCGCCGGTTATGGGGCTGGCGGATCAGAAAGGATCGCTGCATATGACAGATGACTTACATTCCGATAGCTTACAAATGAACGCGGACATCGCGGCGCGTAAATGGAGCTTTGAGATTCCTCCCGAGCCAATAGACGAAAGCCTGATAACAGAAACTGTATACTCGGACCTCGTAGTCGTAGGCGAGGGGATGTCCGGGCTGTGCACGGCGCTGTCCGCAGCCGAGGAGGGCCTGAAAACAACTATCGTAACTGCCAGCAGCAAACCGGTCGGCAGAGGCGGTTCTGTGTTTGCGTCATACAGTAAAGTAATGAGGCGGCTTGGATATCCAAGGTTTGACCCGACTGATTTTTACCTGCAAGAGTTTGCGTCGTGCTCGTATAATATCGACCAGCGCAAGTGGTACAGCTTCTACAACAACAGCGAAACCGCAATGGACTGGCTCATCGATATGCTTGAAGCCGACGGCGTGCGCGTTGTTCTCGAAAACGGCAACGTCGACGACCCTCAGAGTCCCACTATGCAGCCGATCGGTACGCACGCATTTATGGGTGAAAACGTATCATTTGCGGGAATTGGCATCACTTTTGCACTTAAAACACTCGAGAAGAACTTTCTGGAGAGGGGCGGCAGCATAGCATACAAAAACGCTGCAATTCAGCTCATAAAAAATGATAACCGAGTTACGGCCGTGATCGCGCAGGACAGCGAAGGCAGATACATCAGGTACGCCGCTTCTAAAGCCATTGTTCTGGCGACAGGGGACTTCTCAGCTGATCGTGACATGATGGCAAAGTACTGCCCGGCATACGCAAGGTATTTCACAAACGAGAAACTTGATTATGACGCGGCTTTCGTTGAGAAAGGCTTGTTCAGGGGCGACGGGCACAAAATGGCGCTCTGGGCGGGCGCGGCGTGGCAGCGGACATTTCCCAACGCGCCGCTGATTCAGGGGAGCCGCGCATGCACAAACATGCCGTACGGCGCTCACAGGGGGCTTCGCCTCAACAGAAACGGCGAAAGATTTATGAACGAAGATTCAAACGCGCCTTACACAGCCCAGGCTGTGCTGCGCGAGCCCGGTCAGACAGCGTATGCTGTCTGGGGTACGAACTACGCTTATGACATCGGCTGGCAGGCACACGGCAGCACGAGAGGCAGTGCGGACACCCCTCCGGAAAAGGTGATCGAACGCTGGGAACATGAAGTGGAGAGAGGCGCGTTCGTAAAAGGAAATACCATCGGTTCGGTCGTCGAGGCCCTTGGCCTGCCGCATAACGCCACACTTGCGACGATCGACAGATACAATGAGCTTTGCAGGAGCGGTGAGGATACCGACTTTTACAAAAAGCGGAAGTATCTGCAGGAGATACGTCAAGCGCCTTTTTACGGCGGAAAACTGGATGAATACCATTTCTTTTCAGTATTCGGAGGTCCAAGAACAAATCACAACATGCAGATATGCGACGAGAACGACGTCCCTCTCGGAGGGCTGTATGCAGCCGGGACAATGATAGGCGATATGTTCGCGAACTGCTACAACTTCCGCATCGCCGGTCACAATTACGGATGCTGCCTCACATTCGGATACCTCACAGGGAAGTACATCGCAAAGCATGAGTAGCGTATCAGGTTCCCGGTTGTAGCGGCTGCGCTTGCCGCGCGATTTACTCCGTGCGAGTCCGGGCGCACAATTCCGAGCGAATCCGGGCACACAATTTTGCATTGAAACAGGGCTGTCGAGCGTAGCGACAGCCTTGTTTTCACAAAGTCTTCTTCACTTGCCCGAATAGTCACCGATGACACAGTCATCAGGCGCCGTTTACATTATCAAACGGCGGTTTTCCGAGAAAACGCAGGATCTTGAATGAAAGCGTGAGGGAAAACACCGCTTCGCTGTCATTGAAGTCGATCCCAAACAGCTCTCTGAGGCGCTTTATGCGATAGTCGATCGTGTTTCTGTGGACGTCCATCTGCTTCGCGGCAAGCATTGGCAGGCCGTTGGCTTTAAGGTACTCATGCGCCGTTATAGCATAGTTCGTGCCATATTCGGCGTCATATTCTATAACATCAAACAGCCTGGAGCTGCAGTATTCCTCCAGATCCCCGGATTGCCGGATCAAATCAAGCATATGGAAGAAGTATACATCACTATAAGCGAACAGGCTGCCCTCTGCTCCAAGGCGCCGTCCCAGGTCGATTGCCTGACACGCCTGCTCATAGTGCGCATGCAAATTCTCAATACCCCGGAAACGGTGGCTGAGGCCTCCGACCATACCGCAGGATTCGAGCATTTCCCTCGTGTTTTCCTCAGATGAAGCTGAGAACGTTTTGCCGGGATCGTTGCTTATCAGCACGACGAGCGAGTTGCCGTACACAACGCAGTATCCGTCGGACACAGCCTCATGCAGCATCATTTTGAAATACTCCATCTGGTACTCGCGTCTTGACTTCTCATCTTTGAAACTTGCTACAAGGACATGCAGGTCTCTTTTCAGCTTCAGCCCCGCCTGCTTCAGCCGTTCTTCAATATATCTTGGATTAACACGCTCTGAGAGCATTTCAGTTATGAAGAACTCATACCCGTGCGTGCGGTACTGATTGACAGACATATGAGTCCTGAGTTCAGAACCTGTCACCTTGCAGAACACTTCGAACAGGCGTTCGTCAAGCGCAGTGATTTGTCTTTTATACTCGATGCATGTGGCAAACCCTACAGCTTTTCCGTTGACTTTTATCATCTTTGACAGGTATTTGTTCGGCGCGTCGCTGTCTGTAAGGATTGTAGGCTTTTCGTCGCCGAATACGTGATCGTACAACTCTTTGCTTTCAGTTATCACATTAAGATAACTGCTCGGGTAATACCCCGCGTCTATGATCTGCCTCCACAGCACATCGTCGATATCCGGTTCTTCAATATGCGCCAGCACCTTAAAGCTTGTGTCCGCTATGAGCACCGGGTTCGCGAATATTGACTCTGCGACCTCAAGCAGACCCTCGAGTCCCTTTCCTGACACCAGCGTTTCATACAGCAGGCGCGAGTATTTGTCATACAGCTCATCATCCTGAGCTGCCGCTTCAGATTCATAGCTCATATCACGCCTCCAGCCATAAGGATCGCCGCATTTCACCGCCGCATTTCACCGCTGCATTTCACCGCCGCATTTCACCGCCGCATTTCGCCGCCGCATTTCGCCGCCGCATTTCGCCGCCGCATTTCACCGCCGCATTTCGCTGCTGCATTTCGCCGCCGCATTTCGCCGCCGCATTTCACCGCCGCATTTCGCTGCTGCATTTCGCTGCTGCATTAGTATCTGTTCAGGTACCCACTACCTTCAGGCGCTGCATTGCATTATATCTATTATACTTCGTAAACTACCTTCCCGTCAAAAACAGTGCAGACAGTCACGCAATCCTTCAGATCATCGGGATTCGCCGCAAACAGGTTTCTGTCGGCAACTGCTATATCCGCGTATTTCCCGGCTTCGAGCGTCCCGACTTTATGTTCCATGTTGTTCAGGTATGCCGCGCCTATCGTATAGCCTTTCAGAACCTCAGCAAGCGTAAGCGCCTGATCCAGTGTTTTCGGGCCGTACTGAGTGCCGTCAAGGTCTTTTCTTGTGACTGCTTTGTATATATTATAGTAGGGGTTGATATCCACTACCGGGCTGTCCGTGCCAACCGCTATTCTCGCTCCGGCATTTATAAGCTTGCGGAAACACCATTCGTTTCTGATCCGGTCGCCATACCGCTCGCTCAGCAGCCCTTTGAGCATGATCAGATGCGCCGGCTGCATCGACGCGACGACGCCGAGTTTTCCGAAACGAGCGATATCATCGTCTGACACACAGTCCATGTGCTCTACGGCGTTTCTGATATTGCTGTTGTCGTTAACTCTGTTCGATTCCTCAAACGCGTCGAGCGCAAGGCGCACGGCTGCGTCGCCTGTGCAGTGCACCCTGACAGAATAACCGAGTCTGTTGGCTTCCTTATACCACGCCAGGGGAACTTCCGCCGGCATGACCATGTCGCCTATTACGGACGGGTTATCAGAATAAGGCTCCAGCAGCGCCGACGTATACGCAAACGGGATCCCGTCAAGCAGCGTCTTGATTCCTGCGATACGGAGCTTGTCGCTGTTCAGGAACGCGCCCGCTATGTCGAGTTCCTTTATTTGCTCAGCAGTATAAGGAGAGTTTCCGCGCGGCATCATTGACAGATATAAACGCGCTGTAAGCTCCCCTCTGTTTTCCATAGCCTTTAAAGGCCAGCTCTGCTGGTATATCGTATCAGGAGTTGGGAGAGATACGTCGGATAACCCTGTGATGCCATATGTGTTCAGTATCCTGACAAATTGAGCATAGTATATGCCTCTCTCTTCTTCCGAGTAATCGAACGCGAAATTATGGACAATAAAGCCTATGCTTTCTTTCAGGAAGCCTGTAAACTCGCCGTTTTCATCCCTGGGGGCAAAATGTTCCGGGAACTGAGGGTTGTCCCGCACGATCTCCGCTAGTTTGCACTCCTCGATCGCTTTTGAGTTTATCCAGTTCGTGTGTCCGTCCGCGCCGAGCAGATAAACGGGCGTATCCGGAAAATACTTGTCAAGCGAGGCTCTTGTAGGCGGTTTCGGCGCAGGGCCGAAGTTCGTCAGTACCCAGCCTGTGCCGTTTATGCGCTTTAGCTCCGGATGCTCATCCGCAAACTTGCGCACGGCTAATGCGCATTCCTCTTCCGATTTGCAGTTATCGAGATCTTTTGCAACTACCGCGCAGTCTTTTTTGATCGAGCCGTCCATATGCGCGTGGCTGTCGCAGATGCCGGGGAAAATCAGCTTATCACCGAAGTCCTTTACTTTTGTGTACGGTCCGGTATACTGCATTACCGTCTCATACGATCCGACATACTCGATCCTGTCGCCAAGTATGGCGACTCCTCCCGCGAACGGTTCGTCCCGCACAGAATCGAAAATATTGTCGCTAAGGAGTATTAGTTCCGCTTTGTTCATTTTTTTCCCTTTCCGCAAAAGACGCCGTACCTCGAATGTTCGCCGCTGCCTTTTGCTGTGTGATTTTTTTCTTGTACCTGTTCAGGCGCCCTGTTCAGGAGATATCCGGGAGACTGCCTTTGTTGAGATTTCTGCAAATTCCTTAAGTATCACATGCTGTTGATCTGCCTGACATTATGACATGTTACGAAGTGTCCGGGTAGCACTTCTTCATATTCGGGAGCTCTTTCCCTGCAAATCTCTGACGCGTACCGGCAGCGCGCCGCAAACCGGCACTCATCCTTTGGATCGACAGGAGAAGACAGTTCGCCGTGAAGCTCCACCCTCTTCCTCTCTCTGTTGACATTCGGAGTAGGTATCGCGGAAAGCAGCCCTTTCGTGTATGGATGGAGCGGAGTTTTGAACAGCTCTCGCGCAGAACTCTTCTCGACCATCGTGCCGATATACAGAACCAAAATATCGGTTGAAATATGCTTAACAACGGAAAGGTCATGCGTGATGAAGATATACGTCAAACCCTGCTGCACCTGAAGGTCCTGCAGCAAGTTCAGCATTTGCGCCTGAATCGATACGTCAAGCGCTGAAACCGGCTCGTCGCAGACAATAAACTTAGGCTCGAGCGACAGCGCTCTGGCCACGCCTATGCGCTGCCTGCGCCCGCCGTCCAGCTCATGCGGATATGAGAAAGAAAAACGCCTTGCCAAACCGACCATATCCATAAGCTCATATACCCTTTTCTGCCGCTGAGCCGAGTCCATCAGGCGGTATGTTTTTATCGGGTCGGCAATAAGCTCAGTGACGCAGAGTCTTGGGTTAAGCGAAGAGTATGGGTCCTGAAAGATGATTTGCATATGCCTGCGGAGTTCCCTGATCTCCTTCTTGCCGATTTCCGTTATATCTTTCCCATCGAAGATCATTCTGCCTCCGGTCGGCTCCAGAAGCCTGAGAATGACTCTGCCCAGCGTGGACTTTCCGCATCCGCTCTCGCCTACAACGCCGAGCGTCTCGCCTTCATTGATAGAAAAGCTTACGTCATCGACGGCATGAAGCATCCCCGACGGATTGCTGAAGTACTTCTTTAGGTGCTCAACTCTGAGGATCTCACCCATTTCTCACACCACTCCTTCCATACCCGGGGCGCCGGGTTGCGCCCTACAGCCGAACAGGTCTTATCGCCTTATCACATAATCATGTTTTGATACTCCCTGCTAAAGCCCTGTGGCATCTGGCAAAATGACCCGGCTCGACCTCCTCCAGCTCCTGGGCCGCGCTTGTGCACACATCGTCGGCGTAAGCGCAGCGTTCGCTGAACTTGCACCCTTCCGGCAGATTCCCCGGATCAGGCATCAGTCCGGGTATCGGTTTCAGACGTTCCACCTCGTTGTCGAGATCCGGGATCGACCCAAAGAGGCCGATCGTGTATGGGTGCGCAGTCTTTAGGAACACCTGCTTGAGTTCCCCGTACTCGACTATTTCTCCCGCGTACATGATCGCGACGTCGTCACAGATTTCCGCCACAATGCCAAGATCATGCGTTATCAGCAGCATGGACGTCCCGAACTTCTTCTTAAGATCGTTCATCATTTCCAGAACCTGCGCCTGTATAGTTACATCCAGCGCTGTGGTAGGTTCGTCCGCTATGAGGAGCTTCGGGTTGCATGCGAGCGCCATTGCGATAACGACGCGCTGTTTCATTCCGCCTGAGAACTGGTGCGGGTACTCAACTGCGCGGCTTGACTGGATACCTACCGTTTCAAGCATCATGAGGCTTCTCTGTGTTGCCTCCGCTTTTGAACAGCCGCCGTGCAGGTATATGACCTCGGCTATCTGGTCTCCGACCCGCAGTATCGGGTTGAGAGCAGTCATCGGGTCCTGGAATATCATTGATATCTCATTGCCGCGAATCTTACGCATCTCATTTGCGCTCATGTCGAGAAGGTTCTTGCCGTTAAAGAGCACCTCGCCTTTTGCTATCCTCCCCGGCGGACTTGGAACGAGCCTCAATATTCCAAGCGCGGTCGTAGTCTTTCCCGCTCCCGTTTCACCCACAAGGCCGACGGTTTTACTCTCGCCGATGGATAAGTCAACGTCGTTTACGGCTCTGATTACGCTCTTTCTGGTGGAGTAGTTTATCGATAACCCTCTTATATCCAGCAAACTCATTATATGACCATTCCTTTCCCGGGAGTTTCGTCCGGGTACGCCCAGGGACTCCGGGAGTTTCGTTCAGGCACACCCAAGGATCCCGGGAGTTTCGTTCAGGCACGCCCAAGTGCTCCCGGGAGTTTGCACTGGGAGCTCCCGGGAGGCTAATCCTTAAGCTTTGGATCCAGCGCATCCCTCAGCGCGTCGCCGAGCAGGTTGAACCCAAACATCGACAATGCGATAAACAAAGACGGAAACAGGATAATCGGGTAAAAATCCCTAATGTACGCGCGCCCGTCCGCAAGGATCGAGCCCCACTCCGCTGTCGGAGGCTGAACGCCAAGGCCGATAAAGCTCAGCGCCGATATCGCCATGATGTTGCCTCCGATGCTGAGCGACGATACTACAATCAGCGGAGCAAGCGTGTTTGGGAGAATGTGTCTGAACATAACCCTCAAGTGGCTTGATCCGGTAGCGACTGCCGCCTCAACGAATTCATTGTCTTTTATTGACATGACAGTGGACCGCATCATTCTTGTACTGGGAGGAATGCCTGATATCGCAATTGCCAGCGCTGTATTAACAGGCCCTGTGCCCAGAGCGGCGGAGATCACAATTGCGAGCAGAAGCGCCGGTACAGCCATGAGTATATCCATAGCCCTCATAATGATCGTATCGCTTTTCTTGCCGAAGTAGCCTGAAATCGAACCGAGGATTATGCCTATCCCCAGTGAAATGGCTACAGCGATGACAGAGATCATCAATGAGATACGGCCCCCGTACAGCAATCTGGTCCACAGGTCCCTGCCCAGATGATCCGTGCCGAATATGTGCCCCGCGCCCGGATAATTGAACTTGACCGTAAAGTTCTGCGCGTTTACCGTATACTTTGTGAACAGCCCCGCAAAAATCGTCAACACCAGCAGTATACAGACTATGACAAATCCGACCATACCGAGTTTGTTTCTTACAAGCCTCGAAATGACTTCACGGGTCTGGCCCTGCTTGTGAGACATATCCGCAAGGCTGCTTTCAATCTCCCGCTTACGTTTCTTTGATGCAAATATCATAGTTGCCTCGCCTCCTATGCGGCGCGCGCTTTGCCCGGAGTTTTTCGCGGCTTACTGCGCGATGTGTACTGCGCTTTGATCCTGGGGTCGATGAACGCGTAGATAATGTCGACAAGCAAGTTGATGAGGCATATAAACAGCGCGAGGATTATGACGATCCCGTTTATGACAGGATAGTCGCGTGACTGGATGCCTGATATCAGATACATACCTACGCCGGGCATGGAAAATATAGTCTCCACTATGACCGAACCGGCAATAATATACGCGACCTGCCCGCCAACCGCCGTAACGACCGGAATGAGGGAATTCTTCAGGGCGTGCTTTATAATGATCGACGCTTCATCGAGGCCTTTCGCTCTCGCCGTCCTGATATAGTCCTGCCGGACAACTTCGAGCATTGTCGTGCGCGTCATTCTGATCAGGATTGCAATTCCAAACATGGAGCTTGACGCGACAGGCAGGATCCACCCCTTTATTCCGGCGCCTCCTCCAATAATAGGAAGCCAGTGCAGCTGCCCCGCAAATATCATCAGCAAAACCAGCGCCAGAACAAAGCCGGGCACGGCCGCAAACACCAGCGCTACTGCTGTAAGAGAAATGTCCATCACGCTGTATTGTCTTATTGCGGAGAAGATACCAAGCGGGATGCCTATAATAACAGAGATAATGACGCTCGATAATCCCAGCCTGAGCGTAATCGGCATCCTGTTGGCAAGCTCCTCGGATACAGGTATATGCGTTTTATAAGACTTCCCCAAATCCAAACGTGTGACAAGGCTTTTAACATAATCCCACAACTGTGCCGGATACGACTTGTCCAAACCCAGTTCCGCCGCTTTTTCAGCGTATCTTTCGGGAGTGTAGGAAATTCCCAGTATCGTTATTACAGGGTCTCCCGGAGCCAGTTTGCTGATTGTGAATACAAGCACCAGAACGCAAAAAGCGACCGGTATTACCATCAGCAGCCGTTTGCCAATGTATCTGCTCAAATGACTTCACACTCCATTCGAAGAGTTCCCGGCGCCATCTTGTATAGGCGCCCCGGATGAGCTTCCCGGGAAGCCCGCGAACATCAGTTATCACGGTCTTCCCGTTGCGCTCAGCCTGCGCCCGGTTCATGGCGTTAATGCGCCACTTGTCCCAGCATCGTCAGGTCGCAGTAGCTTTCCGTATACACATAAAGGTCCACGTCTTTTGCGTTGAACACGTCGGTTTTATAGCCCATGACGTACGTACATAGAGAAATCGGCATGCAAATATAGTTGTCATGCATGTACTGCTGCAGATCCTTGTACAGCTTTATCTGAAGCGTCCGGTCAGGGCAAAACAGCGCCTCAGCGATCTTCCCCTGAACTTCATCGTCGTTCCAGAATGTAAACAGGAAGCCAAGAGTATATCTGTCAAGATTGCTGAACGGATCACGCGTAAGCGACCCGTTACCGTTTTCAAGGACGCCGGCGTCCGTCCCCCCGGGAATGACCCACCTTGCAAGGGCGCTTGATACGTCCCCGAACTCTACGTTCATCTTGATGCCAACCTGGTCAAGGTAGTACTGCATGGCTTCAAGGAAGTTCTTGTATCCTTCGCCTTCCATTGCGTACACATCGAAAACGACTTCGCCCGGAGCGTATCCTGCGTCCGCGAGAACTGACTTCGCATAATCAGGGTCATACTTGTAGATCTCAACATCCGGATTATTAAACTCCGTGCCCGGAACAGCGAAAGAGTTAGCCGGCAGGTACATGCTCTCACCCATTCTCTGGTATCCAAGCTGTTCCCAGTCGCAGGCGTGCGCTATAGCCTTGCGTACTGCGATATCGTTGAATATCGGGTTTGAGCCGTTGCTCATGAAGAAGAAGGTTATTGTCCCCATATCTTTCAGCAGGCAGTCGATTCCCTTTCCGCCTTCTCTCATGAACCTGTCATATGACTGTATCATTAATCTGGTGAGGTCAATGTTCCCCTGCTCAAAGTCCATCGCGAGAGTATTAGCGTCGGGGTAGTTCTTTAGTATCCATTCGTCTACGGTAAAGTTTGTGTTTGCCGCATTCCAGTAGTCGTCGCGGAGCCTCAGCGTTATGTGCGAGTCGGTCAGGTAGTCATAGCAATAATACGGCCCGCTGCCGACCGGATAGTACCATTCAAGAGAGTCCCAGCCAACCGAGCGCGACCATGCTTCGCTAATAAGATATACAGGCTGCTCAAGCAGGGGCGGGTACGGCGCCATAACCTTGATCTGGACTGTGCCGTCGTCAAGCAGAACGCAGTTATCCCAATCCATCGGTATCATGCTGAACCAGGCTGATCCGCGTTCGCGGTTGCTCAGAAAACTGAACAGCAGGTCCTCCGGGGTGGCCTCGTCGCCGTTACTGAAGATCACGCCCGGCTTAAGCTTCATAAGGAGAGTCATGCTCCCGTCAAAGTGCCATTCAGACAGAATGTTTGAGAAAAACTCTCCTTTTTGCGCGTCATAGTAAAACACTGTGTCAAAAACCGCGCTGCAGGCGGCTTTGCTCTCAGTCGGAGATACGCCGGGCAGGAATATCCCCGTGCCTCCCGCAGAAGCAACCACAAGGCTTACGAACTTTTCTTCCGCGTTTTGCTGCTGAGCAGGCGATCCTCCTGTCTCCGCGGCTGCCTGCCCGGTATCGCCGGAAGTACCGGCGGAAGTGTCGCCGGCCTTATTCCCGGAACACGCAAGCAGCGCATACATTAACGACAGCGCAAGAAGTATGCAAATTATCGCTCTCACTTTTTTCATCTGAATGATCCGCCTTTCATTATGTATTATGTCAGCAGGGTGATGGGTCTCCACGGAGTAACTGTTCATGTCTCCCCCGGGCACATCTCCCCTTGGTATATCTCCCGGGAAGTAATTCCCGGGAAATAGCTCCCCGCTAATTGTACATTCAACACGCACCAGATGAAAATGTGACGAATTCTAAATTAGGAAACTATAATTAGGATTTTTTACAAATACCTGTCCGGCACTTGACTAGTGGCCTGTACAAAACAAAATAGCGAACTCTATGTGAAAAGAAACCGGGCTCACCGTTGTTATCATCGGCGTTGCCCGGTTTCTCCGCTTTTTTTCAACTATCCGCGCGCCATGTCGTTTATTACAGGTCAACGAAGCTCTTATAACCCGGGAGAAAATCAGACTCAACTTTTGCAGCGAGTTCTTCAAACTCCCACGGTTCATTTGCTTCCTTAATGATAAACTTCTCCGGGGCTAACCTTCCGTACATCGCTACGCGGTTACCGGTAACGAAAAATACTGCGCCGCTGATTGGCTCGGACTTTCCGGACGCCAGATACACGACAAACGGGGAAACATACTCCGGTCCCGGCGTGTCATCGGCGCTTATGAAATCTCTCCCTTTCACAAGTATGCCTTTGTCATGCGTAACCCTTGCTGCTTCAAGTTCGTACGTCGCGCGCGTCAGCGCTCCGGGAGCAAAGCAGTTGACAGTTATACCGTCAGCTCGCAGCTCACCGGCAGCGGCATAGGCAAGCCCGAGTACGCCGGCGTTTGCCGTGCTGTACGCGGCTTGCTTGAGCGGTCCGCCACCGAATGCGCCGGATGTGCAGAGGATTATCCGACCGGATTTCTGCTTCCTCATGTGCGGAATTGCCGCTCTCATTGTGAAGAAGTATCCCTGAGGCTTAACGGTTGTGACTCGGAACCACATTTCATCCGTAATGTCTTCGATATCCGAGAATCCGAAGCCGCCGGCTACATTGCAGAGAATATCGATTCGCCCGTACGTGTCAATTGCCGCCTGAATGAGCCTGTTGGCGTCTTCGGGTTTTGTTATGTCTGCAAATACGGGGGTAGCCTCACCGCCCATATCGCGTATTGCCTTCGCTGTGGTCTCGGCGTCGCCGGCTACGTCTGCAAAACCTTTTCTGTACCACTCTCTCTTGTCGTCCGGGAGTTTGTTGATCTGTTCTTCTGTTACCATAGACGCGGGTGAGACGCCCGGTTTACGATTGTTTGTCACAACCTTTGCGCCCTGCGCAGCGAAGGCGATCGCGCATGCCCTGCCGATCCCCTGCCCGGAGCCTGTGACGACCGCAACTTTTCCCTCCAGTACTTTACTCATAACACAAGTTCCTTTCGTTTATTACAATATCCAGACGCTATACTATTCCTTTTGAACACAAATGTCCAATATTTCTGTCTGCACTGCATTTTTTCCGGCTGCGCATGGTTACTATTCAGTGCCTCGGTGAGGTCGTTGCGATCACGTTCCGAAAAGCGGAGGCATGGATGCCGGAGCGCGCGAATTGGCACATGGATGTGCCACTGAGCGAAAAGGAACGTGATGTAACGGCCGAACTAAGGTGGCACTGAACAATAACACTGATAAGAAATGATTACGAAACTATTACGAAACGTAATTGACAAAGAGCATCGGCTCATCTATAATAGCTATTCAGTACCGGTAAGTATTAACTGAAAGGAACCCGGAAGAAATGGCAGACGGATGGAGTAAAGGTTCAGGCAGGCAGGCTGATAAATCCAACGCTTTATCATGCCCTCCTGCTTTTTACAATGCATAAATATCCAAAAGCGGCTGCTTATACTCCGGAGCAATCGCTTTCTTCTTACTACAGCATAAACAGCGCTATTACATTAGTATCACCGTTTGATACTACTCCGGTCTATCCGGATTAGCATACAACAATAAAAGGAGGCATATTATCATGGCAGAAGTTCAAATTCCGAAGCCGGGCGGGCCGCTTGTTGTGAACGAAAGAAAGGAACAGACTATAGTCGAACTCAAACCATGGCGTTCTGTGATTCCTCAGATCACCAAACCTATGGTCGCAAGCATGGGACACGCGGATGTACCGGGATCGCATGTAGCCATTGGTTTCGCAATCATTACTGAGCCTTGTAATGTCAGCGGCCCAACGCACGCGCATGATTTTGACCAATGGATATACCTTGTCGGGCACGGCGACCTGTCCGAATTCGACGCCGAGGCGGAAATGCTTGTCGGAGACGAGACAGTACAGATCAACTACCCGTTTTACGCATATATCCCCGCAGGGATGCCGCATTGCCCTCTGATTGTCAAGCGCGTAGGCAAGCCTATTATGTTCGTCGACGCAAGAGAAGTTCCCGAAAAGCACGAATAGGACAGAGCCGGGAGCATATATTAGGCAAGAGTTCGCGCTTTCTACCGGCTGCTCTTGTCTGTAACCTGCTGACGAAGTGGAGAGAAGAAAATGATCAAGTACGTAATCAAACGTTTACTGATGATGATACCTATTTTGCTGGGCATATCTCTTATAGTGCTGGTGTTCATCAACATCGCGCCGGGTGATCCCGCAAGGATGATGCTCAGTAATGAGGCGACAGAAGAAGAAATAGAAGAATTAAGAGACAGCCTGGGTCTCAACGACCCGTTCGTCGTGCGGTATGTGCGTTTTCTCTGGGGCGCGGTGCGGGGCGATTTTGGAAAATCGTATAATAACAACAGGCTTATCGCAGACGAAATGATGCAGCGGCTGCGGTATACGGTGGTCATCGCTGTCTTCAGCACGATACTCTCGGTCATTATCGGGGTTCCGCTGGGGATATACGCCGCGACGCATCAATATACATGGAAGGACAACGCCGCCATCACGCTGTCCCTTGTATGCATATCAGTGCCGTCGTTCTGGCTGGCATTGCTGATGGTGCAGCTTTTCAGCATAAAACTCGGATGGCTGCCGCCCGCCGGCATAGAAACATGGAGAGGCTGGATCATGCCGACATTCTCGCTCGGCGTGGGCTATGCCGCTATGATCACGAGGATGATGCGATCGAATCTGCTTGAAGTCATAAGCATGGACTATATCACGACGGCGCGCGCAAAAGGGCAAACGGAGTTCATAGTTCTTTACAGGCACGCGCTGAAAAACGCAATAATCCCTATAGTAATGATAGTGGCGTCGATCTTCGGAGGTTCGCTGGGCGGCGCAATGATAGCGGAGATCATTTTCTCGGTTCCGGGGCTCGGGCAGTATATGCTATCAGGCCTCACCGCCAGGGACTACCCCGTCATACAATCGACCTCATTCTTCATGTCGGTTATCGCCAGTCTTGTCATACTATTCATCGACGTGGCGTTTGCGTTCATCGACCCGAGGATCCGTTCGCAATACACCAGGAAGCGAAGGAATACAGAGAGTAGGAGGGCAGCTTAGTGAACGAAGTCAAGCTAAAGAAAAAGAAGTCCAGGCTGGCGGATACATGGCGCAGATTGAAGAAGAATAAAGTCGCTGTCGTTTCGCTGGTTGTCTTGATCCTATTGTTCCTGATGGCGTTATTCGCGCCTCTCCTGGCGCCGTATGACTATGATGAGGTGAATTATTCGAACTCGTTCAATCATGGAGACAGAGAACATCTCCTCGGGACCGACAAACTTGGCCGCGACGTTTTGAGCCGCATCCTGTACGGTTCACGGCAGTCGTTGCAAATCGGGATATATTCTACAGCGTTTGCCGCTGTTTTCGGTATTTTTATCGGCGCCATCGCCGGATACTTCGGCGGTTGGACAGACAATTTATTAATGCGGTTCCTTGACATCTACCAGGGCATACCCATGTTCCTGCTGACCGTTACGATGGCGGCGGTACTAGGCCCCAGCCTCCGCAACGCTATTATCGCAATTGCAATCAGTTCAATATCGGGCTATGCCCGCCTTATGCGCGCGTCCATCCTGACGGTCCGCGAAATGGAATACATAGAAGCGGCGAAGTCCATCGACGTCAGCACTCCGCGGATCATTCGCAAGCATATCATTCCGAACGCTATTTCACCGCTGATCGTTTCTATCACAATGAGCCTCGGCGGATCGGTTCTCGCGGGCGCGGGGCTCAGTTTCATCGGTCTCGGAGTCCAGCCGCCTATTCCGGAGTGGGGCGCTATGATATCCGAAGCGAGAAGCTTCCTAAGGGCTCACGGCTACCTTGCGATGTACCCGGGCCTGTTTGTCATGATCACCGTCCTTGCGTTCAATCTGCTGGGCGACGGGCTCAGGGACGCTCTCGACCCGCGTCAGAAGAGATGATGCGGGCGGAAGATGACGCGGATATCGTGAAAAGAATCAGCAGAAAGGAGTTTACCGGCGCGTACGCCGCACATACGATTTTTTATAGCGTATTGTGCGCTGCCGGGCATGGCGTTTGATATGAGTGAGAATATTCTTGAAATCAAGGATCTGGTTATCGAATACCACACGGACGATGGAATAATCAACGCGGTCAACGGCGTCGACCTTATAGTAAAACAGGGGGAGACGTTTGGGCTTGTCGGTGAAACGGGCGCAGGGAAAACTACGATAGCGAAGGCTATCATGCGAATCCTGCCGTCGCCTGCCTCAAAAGTCAAGAGCGGAAACATTCTTTTTCAGGGCGAGGATATCATGGCGAAAACCGAAACGGAGATGCGAAAGATACGCGGTCGAAAAGTGTCTATGATTTTTCAGGACCCAATGACCGCGCTGAATCCGATTGAGAAGATCGGCGTCCAGATAGCCGAGACGATCAAGATACATAACAAGGTGCATAGTCTCGAAGCGGCGTCCAAGGCGGCTGATATGCTGGAGATGGTCGGCATCCCGATGGACCGCTTCAACGAGTATCCACACCAGTTTTCCGGCGGAATGAAGCAGCGGGTCATCATAGCCATGGCTTTGGCTTGCAATCCAATGCTTCTGCTTGCTGATGAACCGACGACAGCTCTGGACGTGACGATCCAGGCACAGGTCCTGGAGATGATGCAGGATCTGAAAGCGCGGCTTGGCACATCGGTCGTGATGATTACGCATGACTTGGGAGTCGTAGCGGATTGCTGCGATACTGTAGCTGTCGTATACGCCGGGGAGATCGTAGAATACGGCTCGGCGGAACACATTTTTGAGCAAGCGGCCCATCCGTATACGATCGGCCTGTTCAACTCGCTTCCGAAGCTTGAAGGAAAAGAACGGCTCATACCGATCAAAGGGATGATGCCCGATCCGTCCAACTTACCGAAAGGGTGCAAATTCTGTGAACGCTGCCCTGACGCCGCTTCCGGTTGCAGTGAAATGTCGCCTGCCGTAACCGAAGTTTCGCCCGGTCATCTGGTAAAATGTATAAAAACGGAGGTGAAGAACTGATGTCTGCTTTGCTTGAAGTAAAGAATCTGAAGAAATATTTCAGAAATCCCGCAGGTATGCTGCATGCAGTAGACGACGTGTCGTTCACGCTTGACGCCGGAAAGACGATCGGCGTCGTTGGAGAGTCCGGATGCGGTAAAACGACGCTTGGCAGGACGGTTCTTCAACTGATCGAGTTAACGGACGGTGAGATCATTTTTGACGGCGAGGATTTCTCCCGCCCGACGAAACAGACGATAAAGAAGATGCGCAGGAAGATGCAAATAATCTTCCAGGACCCCTACTCGTCGCTCAATCCGCGCATGTCAGTCAGCGAGGCTATAATGGAGCCTCTGCTGCTGCACAGCGGGCTTTCAAAGAACGACCGGATAATCGAAACGAAGAAGCTTATGGATACTGTCGGCATCGCCGAACGTTTCGAAAACTCCTATCCGCATGAGCTTGACGGCGGGAGGCGGCAGCGCATCGGCATCGCCCGCGCTCTGGCGCTTAAGCCGAAATTCATTGTTTGCGACGAGCCGGTTTCGGCGCTCGACGTTTCTATCCAGGCTCAGATCATCAATCTGCTGATCGATCTTCAGGAGGAGCGCGGGCTATCATATATGTTCGTGACGCACGATCTTTCAGTCGTTAAGCATCTGTCGAACGACATAATGGTCATGTATCTCGGGAATATGGTCGAAAAGGCGCCTTCGGACGAACTGTTCGAGCATCCGTTGCATCCGTACACACAGGCGCTGCTGTCGGCGATCCCTGTACCGAACATACGCAACAAGACAAAACGCATAATAATGCAGGGGGAGATAACATCTCCGATCAACCCGAAGCCCGGTTGCAGGTTCATGGCGAGATGCAGGTTCGCTTCTGATGAGTGCGCCGAACCGCAAGTATTGGAAGAACTCTCTCCGGATCACTTTGTCGCCTGCTGCAAGAGCAGTAAAATATAGGCAGAGACAACACAAATCAATAGGAGGAAAAAAATGAAAAAGATCCACAGGTACCTTGCGTTGCTGCTGTGCGTCGTACTCGTGCTGGCCACTGTTGCGGCCTGCAACAAAGACGACAAAAGCGGCTCCACCCAAAGCGGCAGTCAGACAGGAACGGAATCGCAGACGACCGGCGGAGGCTCAAGTCCGTCGGGAGACGCAAATGCGCCGGGAGGCACGCAGGAGGGTTCCGGCGGAGGACAGAAATCAGCAAGAGACACGCTGAATGTAGCCATTTCCGGGGACACAGGTTCTTTGGAAAGGGTATTCGCCGGTTTTGCCGGTATAATCTACCAGTACTATGAGGGGCTGTTAAACTATAGAGCAGACGGCTCGATCATCTGGCTTCTGGCGGAAGATATCGAAGAAGTAGGGACGACGCATTGGATCATCCATTGCAGAAAAGGCGTTAAGTTCTCGAACGGCAGCGATTTCAACGCGCACGACGTGTGGTTCAGTTTCGAGCAAGTATTGAACAACCCGCAAACATCGTTTTTCCTTAGCACTGTCGATTTAGCGAACTCCGAAATAATCGACGACTATACGCTCAAAATAGCGCTCAGCCACTATTCGGTGCAGCAGATAGGTTCATTAAGCCAAATCTGGATAAAAGACGCCGAAACATATGATGAAGAAGCGGCAGTCACGAGACCGATAGGGACAGGCCCGTGGATCGTCGAAGAATACGTAGTTAACAGTCACGTTTATATGAGGGCTAATGAGAACTACTGGGGCGGAAAACCGGCCATCGAGAAACTCCACTACAGGGTTTTCAACGAAGACGCACAGGTGATAAACGCTCTGCAAACAGGGCTCGTAGATGTGGCGGGAGTTCCGGCCCAGGAGGTCGATTTCGTAAAGAGCATGCCTGACTACGACGTCCGGCAATACAGCACAGTTTTTGCCGCGACCACCACGTTCAATATGTCTGAAAATTCCATTATGCACGACCTAAACGCGCGGCGGGCGATATGCCATGCGTTCGACAGGCAGGCAGTAGCCAATCTTGCATATTTCGGTTCGGCCAAGGTGCTCAATTATCCGGTTTCAGAGAATTGCCTGGACTTTGAGCCGAGATTTGCAAACCTGAACCCGATATACTCCGTCGGTATGGATTTAAATCTTGCGAAGGAGTATGCGGAAAAAGCGGGACTTGTTGGAAAGGACGTCGTCGTGATTACAAACGGCTCGCCAGCATATATAACTTCCGCTGAAATTTTACAAGCGTGCTGTAAGGATATCGGCGTCAATATTATCATCAACAACTATGACGGCGCCACATATATGGACGCTGCGCGCGACGTAACCATGTGGGATATTGCGATGTATGCAGCGGCGTCCCCGCAGTGCCTTGCGATCGGTATCCTTTACGAATATGTCTCATGGTCCCCCGATCAGTATTCTTCATGGCCCGACTACGATCATTATATGGAGCTGGGTCTGAAGGGCGTTGGGACGCCCGACGCGGCGTCTCGCAGTGATATTCTCATGGAGATGTCACAACTGTTCTCAGACGGAGTGCCGTGGTACGGGCTCTGCGACCAAATGGCTACGATGGCGATAAATAAGAACCTGGGTAACGTAGAGATATTGGGCAGCGGCGTCATGCGCTACTCCGACTGGTACTGGGCGGCGTAAGGCCGCGCGCTCGACAAGCGGAAGATATCAATCTTAGTGTGAAGGGGAGGCATTGCTAAGCCGGCATTAGGTCCCGGAGTAACCGAGCGGCATGCCTCCCCTGCGCAATGTACAATGAGTTAATTGCAGAAAGGATCCATAAAGGAGGCGGAGTCATTTGAGTAATATTGAATCACTGTTTCACCCATTTATCGCGACGCATGATAAGGATAACTGGACAAGCTGGACAAGTCCGCGGATGGGATATTTCAACAGAGAAGTGGAGCTGGGAGCGAATTTTAACGCAGGCTTTCTTGTAGCGTCAAAAATCGGGTACATGGACATCCCGCATATTCACGACGGATGCGACAGTTACTTTATTTTTACCGGCGCCGATCTGGACAATATCTTTGAGTCGGAGTTCGAGGTCAACTTTTTCATCGGAGACTCCGGAGTCTCAATGGAAATGTATACAATAACCAAGCCGACGTTCGTCCGCGTGCCCGCCGGCGTTTACCATTGCCCTATTTATTACAGCAAGGTTGTCAGGGGCCTTAATAACATGCTTTGGTATGGAGGGGTTTCCACAGGCAGAGTTATGCCAACTGTCGATGCGGATGGGAAAGAAGGGTATTCTTACGAAATCGACAACTGGGTAAGGCCTTGCGTCAGAGATCCTGAAAAGATGTGTACATGGTGCGGTTTATGCTTTGACCAGCCGGAAGACGAACTCAAGGAGTTCATGGCGCCCTTCTTTAAGAACGTCGCTTCCACAACGAAGTATAAAGATTGCTTCATGGAACTGAAGCCGGACTTCCATAAGCTTGGCGACGCGGTGATTAATCCGAGAGCTGTGTTCAAGGGAGTTGGCGACATGCAGAACACCGACCGGCAGGTCAGCTTTAACATTGTCACCGCGCCGTGCAAACTCGGCGACGACGAACCGATATCAAACGGGCAGGTTTCCGAATACCTTTGGTTCTCCGGATCCGACGCATACGACCCCTGGAACAGCTGGGACGCGGAGATCGAGGTCATGTTAGGAGAAGACCCCGGCAATATGCAGAAGGTAACATTTGACAAGCCCGGAGTCGTGGAAGTACCTCCCGGCCATTGGCGCGGAGCGGTGACGGTGAAGCGGGCCGGAAAGCCTGTCTGCTTCATGCCATGGTACCCGAGCACAAAGGATCGCTACAGGATCACGCAAAAAGTAGTGGACGGCGAAAAACTGCTTGTCTACAACGATGAGAAGACGATAAAGGATCCAACCGCGGGCGACGAGTTATACTTACAGATAAAGAGATAAGTAGTTATAAAGACTGCAGCCAGGTAATAATCCGGTACCCGGCGTCCGTCTCTTAACGATTATTAATGCTTTATGTACAGCATAAGGAAAGGGAATTATTATGAGCAATCCGGAAAACTGGTTCTATCCGTTCATCAAGACGCATAATAAAGACAACTGGGCAGGGTATGTCAGCCCGCGCATGGGTTTCTTCAACAGAGATATCCCGGACGTCAGTTTTGGTACAGGGTTCCTGGTCGCCACAAGGTATGGCATCATGGACCTCCCTCATATCCATGACGGGGCTTACAACTTCTTCATCTTCACCGGCGCGGATCTTGACAATATCTTTGAAACGCCGTTCGAAGCGGAGTTTTTCCTCGGCGAAAACGGGCAGGAGTTCGAACAGTACACCATTACGAAACCGACTTTTGTGATTGCGCCTCCGGGCGTGTACCATAGCCCGATCTATTTCAAAAAGGTCACAAAAGGCTTCAATTCGATGATCCAGTACAGCGGGCATACCTCAAGGAGGATCTACAGCGAACTGGACGAAAACGGCGAAGAGGTTGAGAGGGTAGCCAAGGAAAATGTAAAGACTTGCATAAAGGATTCAACAAAACTATGCACTTTCTGCGGGTTGTGCTTCACTGATCCAAATGAAACCGAGCAGCAGGTAATCGACAAAATGGCTCCTATACACGCAAAAGTAGTAAACACTGAAAAGTTCAAAAAGTATGTATATGAGTTGAAAAAGGACTACCACAAACTCGGAGACGCGGTCATGAGCCCGAGGCTTTCATTCAAAGGCAGCGAGGAGTTACCGGAGGCTGAGTATCAGTTCAGCTTCAACATCATAACCGCGCCATGCAAGCTTGGGGACGACGAGCCTGTGAGTAACGGCCAGATTGCGGAGTTCCTTTGGTTCTCAGGCACGGACGTCACGGATTCCTGGGCGACGTTTGACGCGGAAATCGAGGTCATGGTAGGTGAAGACCCGGACAATATGAAGCCGGTCACGTTCAGCGAACCCGGCGTCATTGCCATCCCTCCCGGTATGTGGCGCGGCGCCATTACGGTCAAGCGCGCGGATAAGCCGATCTGCTTCATGCCGTGGTATCCTCATACGAAGAAGCGCTACAAGATCACGCGTAAGATTGTCGACGGGAAACCGGTTCTTGTCTATGACGATGAGTCAACGATAAAGAACCCCACAGCGGGCGACGAGTTGTTCATGCAGATCAAAAGGTGACATAACCGTATAAACGTGAAGCCGATCGAGGAGGCAATCTCCCAATCGGCTTTCATTTTATATTATGTTCAGGCGCCCCGTTCAGCGGGTACCCGTGAGATGCTTTTTTGAGGCTTCAACAATCGCTATGCGTTATATGTGCAGTGGCTACCGCCTCCTGATTCTCAATCAGCCTCAAAAAAGGCAGTCTCCCGGATACCCGCTGAACGGGGCTGATACCACTTATGCTACTGTCATCACTTACCACTGTCTATACTCTTTAAGGCCGTCCGACTCTTCGCGGGCCTTTTTCGCGAGATCCGTATACAGCCCATACTCATGAGCCTCACAGACTTCAGTATATGTGCTGTCAACACGGTCGTTACGCGGCAGCGGAACATCCTGATCGATCAGAATGTTCTGCACTTTTTTGATATCGACTTCGCGGACGCTCACGCCATCCGAAACTGCGACAGCCGCTGCGACGCCTGCGGCCTGGCCTGTACCGACGCACTGCGGTATAAGGTTGAGCCAGTCAATTGCAACGTTATCCGCCGAGAAGTGCCTTCCCGGAGCGAGAAGGTTCTCAATCTTCTGAGGCAGAATCGACCTGTACGGAATCTCAACGGGGCCGCAGTCGTTAATCATACAGATCGTTGAGTGCCACGCAATGACGTCATCATGTTTTTTGGCAAACGCAAAATCATCTGCAGTCATGATGTATTCGCCCTTGAGCCTGCAGCTCCCGCGAGTTCCGAGCTGCGGGGCGATGTCAAAGAGGAATGAGTTGCCGAACGCCACAGGGCAGGCTTCTTTCAGGTATGCTATCACGTCACGGATCGTGTTGCGGGTGTTCATCTCTGTCTCTGTAGCGTCTTTGATCGTTGCGCAATCGCGGTCAGCATGCCAGTTGTTGATCCAGCAGACGTCGTTCTGCGCCGAGGCGATCGGCGCGCAGCGGAAGCCCGCTACTGCTGCAAGCATAGCCCGAAGTGACGCGGATGCTTTCGGGTTGGATTTCTGCCACTCGTGATATAAAGCCCAGTCGATGCCGCCAAGCCGCCAAACCAGCGCTGTTGTGCTTGACCTGGTTTTTCCGTCCGCCAGCGTTGAGTAAGGCGTGCCTGAATTGCGGAAAATATCGCCGTCCCCTGTCGCGTCGATCACAGTCTTTGCATAAATCGCCTTGCGTCCTTCTTTGCTCTCAAAAATGACGCCCTTGACTTCGTCGCCCTCCATAATCGGCTTTGTACCCCAGCTGTGACACTGAACGCGAATGGAATCTTTGTGCTCAAGAAGCATTTTATCCATTTCGATTTTGAGTTCGTTAGGTTCGTAATACACGGCGCGTACAAGCCTTTGCGGTTCACTCTCGCTGATGCAGCCGTGAATACGGGCCCAGGCGTCAAGCAGCGCAGGATCGTCATCCTTGCCGATTTTCGAAAGATCGGGCCCGAGCACTGCATTCGGAATCGGAGCAAGCCTTGTGAACCACTCCTCCTGAATTCCGCGGACGAAGGACTTTTCATACCATGAGAGTTTCGGCACCATGATGACATAACCGCCTGTGACGTCTCCGCCCATATACCCGTAACGTTCCATGAGTATTATGTTTTTTGCCCCGGCCCGCGCCGCTGCAATAGCGGCTGAATGCCCGGCAGCGCCTCCGCCTACGACGAGTATATCGCACTCGTCATATACCGGCAGCGTGTTTTGCGGTTCGATATATACTTTCTCACTCATTTTTACTCAATCTCCTTATCTCAATAGTTTAAAATTCCTATGCTATCTGCAGTCCGCTCCCGCGAGCGCACTCTGACGCGTATGAACCGGACATTCTTCAAACTCAGCTGCCCGGTCGCCGGCGATACGCTCTCTCCCGCTCAGCTTCCAAGTATTTCACAGAAAGTCTCAACTGCAGTCCTTATCTGCTCCATATCAGTAGTCTGCTGATCGACCTCAACTGTCAGGTGCTGTATACCATTCTTCTGAAGAGCTTTTCGAAGCGGTACAATGTCATACTCCTCAGGATCGCAGAATTTTGTCATCACAATAATGACTCCCGCGGCGTTCCTGCGCCGGACAGTCTCGACCAGCATGTCGAAGCGTCTCTTTCCGGGGTCGAACAGGACAGGACAGCCTTCGATATCGCCGATCGTCTGAGCGAGCGCTGTGATCGGATCGCCGGTTTCAGGCGTATCAAACCTGAAACGCAGCGACTCATGCGAAACAACGTCGTCAACGACAACCACGCCGCAGTCGTCAAGTATGTTCAGCAAGCCTGTGTTGTCGGCGATTATCCCGCATGTCACAACAGCAGGGCCCGGCATCGCGCTGCCTGATGAGTCGGGATTTTGCGCAGAGGCAGCGGAGGCTTGAGCCGGCGCGTTATCGCGCGGTGCTGCGCCATGAGATCCGGAGCCTTGTGAGGAGGCTTGCATACAATCGCAAAGCGTTTCAACTTTTAACGTATAGTCCGCGGCATCCATAAAGAAACTGCTCTTGAATACTGCGCTGCGCCCGGAAGGTTTGATTATCCCCGGAGCAGCAGCGGCTGCATCAATGAAACGCCTGACAGCAGCGTTTCTTTTATTATAAAGTCTTATACTCGCTGCGACGTCCTCATCTGATATGCTCTGCCCGGATATATCTTCAAGCTTAGCCTTGACAATGCGGTACTGCGACGCTGTGAATTCTACTCCCGCTTCCGTTTTTCTGTTCTGAGCCTGAGCAACCGGGATTATCGGAATATCCTTCACCGCGTGGCGCCAGTTACCGTCCATGCTCTTCAGGCTGTCGCACAGGATGGGCGTCATAACCGCCGACAATCCTTTATAGCTGCCGCGGATCGCAAGCTCCAGCGTCGTCTGAATTATAGAGCAGATAAAGGCGGGTAAATATCGTCTGGCTTCAGATATCTGCGTCTCGGCGCCCCATAAGCCGAAGGGTACCATCCCCGCGGCATGCACAAGTTCCTCGGGGCAGAAATACGGCATACAGCCGATAGCCTTCTTTCCCTGTTGCAGGTATGTCTCAAGCTGTGCCCGCGGGTTTGAGGCTATGGCTGTAAACTCTGTAAGCAACTCCTGCAGCACGCTCATTTCCGGACCCTCCTCTTCTTGTTCTCAGCCATTATCTCGACAAGAGCCTGAACACGCGTTAAGTACTGCGCTTCCGAAAACACGCGGGGGTCAGACTGGTCGCCGTCGAAAACGACTGTCGGTATCCCGGCCTGTTCTCTCAGGAGGCGTTCCATCTCGTAAAGGTTCCCGCTCCAGTGCTTACAGCTTCTGTTCATGTGAAATATAGCGCCTTCGACTTTGTTCTTGACAGCGTCAATGACGCGAAGCTCCGTCTCGCGTTCGAATACGTTGTTGTTCGGTACGTACGAGTAGGCAGCCATGAGTTCATCCACATTATTGTACAGAAAACTGAACGCCGGGCCGTACACTGTCGCGGTAACATTTATGCCCATGTTCTTCAGCGTTTTGAATGTGAAGCTGAGATTCGCCCAGCAAGCGATGCCTTCAAATAGCACCCTGTACTCCTCTTCAGCCTTGAATGTGGATATACCGGCTTTGACATTCTCTTCGTATTCCTCCGCGAGCTGTTCGAACGCCTCGGCTCCCTCGGGCGTCCCTCTCGCGACGCAGGCTACAGCCATATTGTTGAAGATATCAAACCCTGAAAACGGCGAGGGCGTGTATTTCATATAGTCGACCGCGTCGAGCCATGCGCGCGAGCTGCGCTGTGAGTTTGCCATCACTTCCTTAAAACGGTTTTCATCCCACTTTTTGCCGGTGATTATCTCAAGCTCGCGTATGCAATCGTCAAACTGCGAACGGATATAGCGGATCCGGTCGTTGTCGCATTCGAAGCTGTCAAGGTGAGGTATGTCTATCAGCAGCAGCGGAATATCGAGTTCCAGAGCAAGGTTTTCATACCACTTTATCATGCAGTTGCATATGTTGTTGCAGCAGAGCAAAAAGTCAGGCTGAGGTATGTTGAGTTCCGGGCAATCCTTAAGCTCCGCATACGCGAAGTTGATTCGAGAGTACGAACACAGGTCTGAGGAGTATCCCATCCCCTCTGCATATTCGCACATGCGCTGCCCTCCGCCTTTCGCGCTTACGGCTGCCCCGTGATTCTCCGGAAAAACGACAGCCACTCCAAGCGTCGTCGGAATCTCCTGCGGGAAGTTTGAAGCGCACCAGCCGATTTTCTCCCCTCTGTTTTTTGCGTCCCACGCGTCCTGCGTGGCCTGATCGGCGATTTCTTTCAGCCGTATCTTCGCCGGCTTGCGCTCCTGTACTGAATCCTGTGCTGTATTTTGAACTTTATTTGCTTCCGGCATGTTTATAACCACCATTCCTTCCTCTTTCGGAAATCCTTCTCTGCTTACTCCGCCCTGATCAGCAGCGCAGCGCCAAGAGCGCCCGCAAGCTGCGCAAGAGCGTCTGTCCTTACTTCCGCGTTAAGTTCTCTTGACAATGCCCTGACCACTCCTGCATTCTGCGATACCCCTCCGGTGAAGAACACAGGCGCCTGAACAGCCATGCGCTTCGCGATACTCGCCGCCTTAACTGCAACAGAACGGTGAATCCCCGCCAGAAGCGCCAGTTTGTCCACACCCCTCGAGAGCTGTGATATTATTTCCGATTCGGCAAAAACCGTACAGGTCGATGTTATCTCCGCAACGCTTCCAGCCTGCTCCCCCAACTGCCCCATATCAGACAGTTCAACTTCGAGCACCCGTGACATGACTTCGAGGAAGCGGCCTGTGCCCGCTGCGCACTTATCATTCATAGCGAAACTATCGAGTTTGCCTTTATCACTAAGCAGCATGACCTTGCAGTCCTGCCCGCCGATATCTATCACTGTACGAACGCCGGGAGACAGCCATGCCGCTCCCGCAGCGTGGCAGCTCAGTTCGCTGAATGTCTTGCCGGCAGGCTCGTAAGTATTACGGCCATATCCTGTCGCTGCTGTAACGCTGACGTCGCCGATCGACAAACCGGCGCTTTCAAGGGCCATGCTCACAGCTTTTTCGGGCCCGCTTGTACCCGTTCCGCCCGGGCATACTATTGCAGCGCAGATATGGTTTGCTTCGTCTGTACCCGGCGCTTCGTCTGTACCCGGCGCTTTCCCTGAACCTGAAAAAGAACCCATGGATGCGTCACCGTGAACATTTGCGCACGAACCCTCGTACTCTTCGCCGTTAGCACCTGCGCAAGAGCGAAGAATCACGCACTTCGACGTCGACGAGCCGATGTCCACGCCCATCGAGTAATATAGATTTGCCAAACCGCCGCTCACAGCCCGTTCACGACGCAGTCCGGCCTCTGTCCGTCTGCTATTGCCTCAATGTTTCTCCTGATATGCGCATAAGCACGGTTAAAGAATCCTGCGGTGATGCCGGCAATATGCGGCGAAAGCGCGACCCGGCTGCGAAGCGCTTCAGGCAGCGCTACCAGGAATGGATTGTCTGGCAAAACCGGCTCCGGGGCAAGCGTGTCCGTCCCGAATCCGCTAAGCTGCCCCGATTTAAGCGCGTCTACGACAGCCAAATGGTCTGCAAGTTCACCCCGCGCGGTGTTTATCAGTATCGCTCCGTGTCTGAACAGTTTCAGTGATTCACTGTTTATCATGTTCTCGGTTTCCGGCGTGACAGGCGCGTGGAGCGACACGATATCGCTGCTTTTATAGAGCTCTTCCAGCGGTAAAAACTCTGCATAGGGCACTTTCATGTCCCCCAGATAATCATAGTAGAAAACCTTGCAGTTAAACGCGTTCAATATACCGGAAAGTTCTCTTCCGATTGCGCCGAGGCCTACAATTCCTACACTGCGCCCGTACAGTTCCGGCAGGCCTTCAACAAAGCAGGCTGTCTTTGCTTCCATCTGCCTGCCGTTGTAAACCATGTCCTCATTGTGGCGGAAGCTTTTTACCAGCGAGAGCATCAATAGTATCGCCTGCTCAGCAACGGAGCGCGCGTTCATCCCCGCGTTGTTGCAGACATACACGGTTCCCTTTTTCGCTGCTTCAAGGTCGATGGCGTTGAACGCGACGCCCTGCGAATGGATCAGTTTGAGCTCCGGCATACCCTCAATGACGTCAGCTCCGACTTTTACCACAGCGTCTGCGATGATGACGTCTGCTCCGGTTGCGATTATCTGCTCGTTTTCAAGGACCCCGTTGCCCATATGTATGAGTTCCCAGCCGGCATCCTCCCAGGCGGAATACTTTTCAAAGTTCTCGCGGTTGATAAGTAAAGCTATTTTCATTATGCTCTCCTTTAGCGGCTGTTCAGAAACATATTAAAGTCGAGTACACAACCGAACAATCCGTTTGACATTATTTATTCTGCTCCTGAAGTGTGATAGCGTCAGGCGTTGCACAGTGGCAGGCAACAAAGTGCCCGGCCTCGATCTCAAGCAGCGGCGGGGCGCCGGCGTCACATGTTTTACATAAATAATTGCAGCGCTTCGCGAAACGGCATTCATCCGGCGGGTCTATCGGCGATGTAACCTCTCCGCGGAGCTTTATTCTGCTTTCATTTCCCTTGACCTTAGGCACAAGAACTGCAGACAGAAGCGCCTTCGTGTACGGATGTACCGGGTTCCTGAATAACTCCGCGGACGGCGCCATCTCTACAACATGCCCGAGATACATGACCATAATGTCGTTAGAAAAGTAATTGACTACAGAAAGATCGTGAGTTATAAAAATGTATGTCAGGCCCATTTCTTTTTGCAGTTTTTTAAGTAGATTAAGGATTTGCGCCTGTATGGACACATCCAACGCGGAAACAGGCTCGTCGCAAACAATGAACTTCGGGTTAAGCGCCAGCGCTCTTGCTATCCCAATTCGCTGGCGTCTTCCTCCGTCCAGCTCATGCGGATACGTGTTGATCAACCGTTCCGCTATCCCAACTGTATCCATCAGTTCCAGGACGCGGTTTTCAATAACTGCCCTTGAAGCTCCCGCTATCATTTTTTGAAGTTTTATAGGCTCAGATATGATATCGAGTACAGTTTTTCTTGGATTAAGTGAAGAGTACGGATCCTGGAATATGATCTGCATGTCCTTTCGCAAGGCTTTCATACTGCGCTTGCCGATCCTGCAGATATCTCTGCCTTCGTAGAATACTTCGCCTTCAGTAGGTTCTACCAATCTGAGCACGCATCTGCCCAGCGTCGACTTGCCGCATCCTGATTCCCCTACGACGCCCAGCGTTTTGCCTCTCTCTATGCCGAAGTTCACTCCATCTACCGCGTGTACTTGCCCTCTGGCGGTCTTGAAGTATTTCTTCAGATTATGTACTTCAAGAATATTATCCATTACTCTGCCACCCTTCAATACGAAATCCGGGCACGTTGTATGCTGAACATGCGACTACGTGAGTATCGCTAACATTACGGGGTTCAGGGCGGCTTACCTTACAGGAATCTGTCGCGTATTGGCAGCGCGGCGCAAAAGCGCATCCTTCGGGAAGCTTTGTCGGGTCAGGCATTAAGCCGGGGATTGGCTTCAAGTCCGCCTCCCTGTTATCCAGATTCGGCAGCGAGTTAAACAGCCCTTCGGTGTACGGATGCATCGTATTATCAAACACATCCTCCAGCATTCCGGACTCCACTATACGCCCCGCGTACATCACCGCGACTTCATCGCACATTTTCGCTACTACGCCCAGGTCATGTGTAATCATGACAAGCGCAGTGTTGAACTTCTCTTTCAGATCGCTCATCATATCCAGTACCTGAGCTTGTATAGTCACGTCCAACGCCGTAGTAGGTTCGTCGGCGATAAGGATCCTCGGATTGCATGCAAGGGCGATAGCAATAACCACTCTTTGCTTCATCCCTCCCGAGAACTGATGAGGGTACTCAGTTGCGCGCTCACTTGGGATCCCGACGAGTTCCAGCATTTCCACAGCGCGGTCAAATGCTTGAGCTTTTGAGACTTTCTCGTGCAGCTTTACGCTTTCCGCTATCTGGTCGCCTACAGTAACTACCGGATTCAATGACGTCATAGGGTCCTGGAATATCATCGAGACGTCTTTACCCCGGATATGTTGAAGCTGTTTCGGGCTTAAGTCAAGAACTCTGCTGCCGCAGACATCTATCATTCCATTCTTTATGACTCCCGGCGGATGCGGAACAAGATTCATTATCGACAGAGCAGTAGTAGTCTTTCCCGCTCCTGTCTCACCCACAAGCCCTATCGCCCTGCCCTTTTGCAAGCTGAAGCTAATTCCGTTTACCGCTTCGACGGTTTCAGTTTTCAGGACATAGTGAACAACAAGATCCTTAACATCCAGTACGACGTCGTTATCAGCAGCAGGTTCATCAATTGTGATGCTATTCTTCATCGTCTTTCCTCACGTTTTCAGTCTTGGGTCAAGCGCGTCGCGCAGCCCGTCCCCGAGAAGCGCGCACGCGAAGGTCATGGCCATAATGAATAATCCCGGGAACAATGTCAGATGGGGCGCCAGCTTCATGTACGCGCGGCCTCCCGATATCAGCGCGCCCCATTCCGGCAGCGGAACCGGAACTCCAAAACCGAGAAAACTCAGGCCGGCCGCTGAAAGGACGGAAGTTGCCATTCTTGATGTTGCTGATACTATCAAAGGCGATATGCTGTTAGGCAGGACCTGCGAGAATATGATCCTGAACTGGGACATACCAATTGCCCTTGATGACTCTACATACTCATTACCTTTTACAGTCAGCACCGCAGCTCTCGTCATTCGCGTAAATCCTGCAATACACGAAAACCCTACTGCGACCAGAAGGTTTTTAAGGCCGGGCCCGATAACGCTTACGATAACCATGCCAAGCAATAATGCCGGTATTGACGCAATCACGTCATTAACGCGCATTATCACCTCTTCGACCATACCCCCGAAATACCCCCCGATAGCGCCCATAAAAACGCCTATTACCAGCCCAAACCCGACAGCGCCGAATGCAACAGCCAAAGAGTATCTGGAACCATAGAGCGTCCTCAGGAACAAATCGCGCCCCATATCATCGGTCCCGAACGGATGAGCAGAGCTCGGAGGTTGGAACCGGTTTCCTGCGTCCAGGGCAGTCACTTGCTCATAACTGATAAAAAAGAATGAGTAGACCATCATCAGTATGATCAGTGTCAGCAGGCACAGGCCAAAAACAGCGCCCGGATTAGTTCTTATTCTGCGCCAGCTCTCAAGAAAGGGGCTGTTTCTTTTGTATTGCCGCGAGATGAGGCCCTCGCTTTGCTTTCCGCTCATGCTCTTGCCCTCCTCCTTCTCTTCGATCCTGATGAGTACTGCGCCCGGATTCTCGGGTCAACAAGCGCATAGACAATATCTACCAGCAGGAGCAGGAGGACATACAAGGTGCAAGTCAGCGTGACGCAGCCGCACGCCATCGTGACATCCCGCCGGCTTATGGCGTCAACCATAAGGCTTCCTACGCCGGGCCATGAGTATACTGCCTCAATGACTGCTGAACCTGCGAGGGTCATGCCCAACATCATCCCGATTTGCGTAATAATTGGTATCCATGCATTCCGCAGTTCGTGCTTTATGGTGATCTGCCGTTCAGAAGCGCCTTTTGCACGTGCAGTTCGAAGGAAATCCTGCCGCACTACCTCTAGTATCGCGGACCTTGTCTGTCTTGTGATTGTCGCTGACAATGACAACCCGCTTGCTACGACAGGCAGGACATAGCTGCGCCATGTACCGTCGTATGCGGTAGGGAATAATTTGATCCTAAACGAAAACCAGATCAGCAGCAGCAATCCCAGCCAAAACGACGGCATTGAAAGTCCTACAAGCGTAAACGCCGTAGTTAGATTATCCAATATGGTTCCGGCGTGCTTTGCCGCAAAGATCCCGAGCGGTATAGCAATCACAACACCCAGCACCAGTGAAGAAAGGGACAGCTTAAGAGTAGCCGGCCACCTGCTCATGTACGTTTTCCATACAGGCTGCCCGGAAACCATCGAACTGCCCAGATCACCGTTTACTAATCCCCACATGTACTTGCCATAACGGTATATCATCGGTTTGTCTAAATCAAATTTTGCTCTGAGGAGATTAATGTCTTCCTGAGTCATCTCGTCAGACACCATGGTGTCAACGACTGAGCCTGGAGCCAGGTCAAGCAGCCCGTAAAGGATAAATGTTACACAAATCAAAACAGGGATTATCCAGAGTATACGTATCAGTGAGTAACGCAGCATTGTTCATTACCCTTTCCCTATTGAGTGGATATACGCGTGCAGAGCAGCGGCAAACTGTGGTTTTCACAGTTGTTCGCCGCTCTGCTGACAAAAGATTCTGTGCTTACGCAAAACTCTGTACTACTGCCATAGGAGGCTGTTTCCCGGCGAGAAAACTGCCTCGCCGGGCTTTATCCTCACGTACCTTGAATATATCTCAGGCAGTATGCTTTTCTCTTGCGTTTACTTTATGGTTGCTTGATCCTGTATGCTTGGCTGAAATCGTGGTTGTTATCGGGATACCAAACCATGCCTCCGCAGCCTAGCTGCCCGATGTAATAAAGCGACATGTTAAAAACAGGGATATATATCACTTCTTCAGCTATGATTTCCTGGATCTCCTTGTAGATCTTCTCACGTTCCGCTCTGTCAAAAGTAGTTGACCCGCGGTCGATAAGCTCATTGACTCTGGGGTTATCGTAGTTTGCCTTGTTAGCGTTATAGCCCGGGTACAGGTACGACCTGCATGAGCTTGCTTTTCCTCCCCAAACACTGGAGCCTACGACAATCTGAGATTCCGTATTGCCCCAAACAGTGTAAGATGCGGAAGTAGGCCCGTCAGTTTCGAATATTACAATGTTTATTCCAATTTGCTTTAGATTCTCCTGGAGGACTTGAGCGTTCTTTATGATATGAGGCATGGCGGCGACTGCTTCAATATCCTCTCCGTGATAACTCGTTTTTGCCAAATACTCTCTGGCGAGATCCAGATTATACTCAAACTTCGGTATGTCGCTGTTACGAAACTCGGTCGCGCCGCCCCAGAATGTTCCCGAGGGAAGCGCTACGCCGTAACCATTGATGGAGATTGCAACACAGTCTTCCGGCTTGAAAGCATGCGCCACAGCCTTCCTGAAGTTGACGTCCGCAAGAAGCGGATTATTCAAGTTGAAAGTGATTATGTTTGTGTTGTCCATTGTGTATCCCCATAGCATGAAACTGTCGTCATTTTCATACATCGGGATGTACGCTGAGTCAAGATTGGTAATATCCGCTTCATCATTTTCGATCATGATCAACTTAGCGGTTTCTTCTGCGATGTATCTCATCGTCATTGTCTTTGTCACAGGTATTTGACCCCAGTAGTTATCGTTTCGGGCATACTGAATTGATTCGTTGACTACATGACCGGTTACTATCCATGGGCCTGTCCCTACCCACGGTCCCTTTTCAGAATCGTCGTTATATGCTTTTTCGTTTAGAATGCCTCCTGTTGAAGCTGAAACATCAAACAAGAAATCGACATTTACATCCTGCAATGTGAGGTTGATCTCGTAATCGCCGACTACCTCGTAGCTTTCAACCCTCACATACCGGTCATACATGCCGGTACCGGGAGATTGCTTCGCTTGATCGATCGTGAATGCTACATCATTCGCTGTGAACTTCTCTCCATTATGAAAATACACATCATTACGAAGTTTGAAATTGAATGTGGTATAATCATCCGTATCCCAGGATACGGCCAGCTCCGGAACAAACTCGCCTTCCGCAGTGCGCTTGATCAGCCTGTTGTATACGTTTTGAGTGATAAATGCCAGCTGGCTGGATGCGACAGCCGTGTTGAACAGATCAATGACTGCGATTTTATCGTTTATCAGAAGGGTCAGGTGGTCGTAATACTCCGTTTCCGGCGGCGGGGGTTCTTCGGCGCTGGGCATTGACGTCGGTACAGACGGGCTGTTCCCTGTACTTGAGTTCGACGGAGACGGGGACGAAGCCGGTGACTGCGAGGACGAGGGTGACTGCGAAGGCGCGTTAGGGGTTTCATCCTTGTTGCATCCGATAAGTAATGTGATGCCAATTGCCATGCAAAGAATGAGACATATTGCTTGCTTTACTCTTTTCATTATTCTCCTCCAATAATACTGTTGGCTGTACGAATCAGCCGCAGGTGCTTCCGGCTTACTGCTTTGCAGAGTTTAATCGCACACACATGAATGTAAACTCATATGTAGAATGATAACTTATCAAATATTACTGTTTTTGTCCAGCTGTTTTTATGTTACTGTTCAGTGCCACCTAAGTTCGGCCGTTACATCACGTTCCTTTTCACGTTGCGCCGTTCCGGCGCATTGGAATGCGCATCCATGCGCATACTCGTGCGCTCCGGCATCCATGCCTCCGCTTTTCG
>Ga0082212_10000885_pt1 | contig 44154 bp, 30 predicted proteins | sample TergutNt197P3_FD_71548 | JGI IMG/M metagenome (GOLD analysis project Ga0082212, IMG submission 71548) | Neocapritermes taracua P3 segment gut microbial communities from Petit-Saut dam, French Guiana - Nt197 P3 | ecosystem: Host-associated > Arthropoda: Insects > Digestive system > Gut ... | reverse complement strand
CTGCTTACCTTCGACTTCCGCCGTGAGGTCGACAACCGCTTCTACGAAAACAAATGGATCGACTACGACGGCAAGCGGATTTTTGACGTGGTGCTTCAAGTGGAAAGGCGCACCCGCGCCCGCACGCGGAAAAAAATCTCACAATGACGGAAATGCAGGATATTGAAGCCTGTCATTGCGCTTTAATCACCTGTTTCGTCAGCTTGTTGACGGCGCTTTCCAGCGATTCGGTCGGTTCGATGATGTTGTAGTTGATCCAGAAATTTTCATCCTGGTACAAGTCTACTTCCTGACTTAGCGATTGGCGTATTGAAAATGTTTCCCGGTGGGGTATGCGCACAACGTTCTGGTCGTTGCGGTCGGTAATGACCGATTCTGATATCACCTCATAGTTAGTTGCAAACAGTCGGCGTTTCCAGTCGCATTTGAATAATATGCCATTTCGGATATAATTGAGGTAGGTCTTGTCGTTCAGCTGTTTGTAGGTGACAATATACGACACTTCGTCAGGTGTAAATCGCAAGCCGCTGGGTTTTTCTTTCAGGATGGCGTTGATCACTTTTTGTTTGTCGCGCAAGTCCATGCGAAACTCTGCACGCGAGAAGGACAATGTTTCACGGTCGATAAAGAGCGTACCGACATAGAGCGGATAGTCCGTGATCATCTGCGGCTCGAAATGGACGACATACTGCAATCGGTCGTCAATCGTGACGGCATCATCCATTTTGAAAGCGTAATAGGGAAGCATTTCGTTAGCCAACAGGACGTCCGGATTTTTAACGATGTCCAGAAAGACCGGCAAATTGGGGCCTCCGAGAATTTTCACGCTCAATGTGTCGGACAGTTTGGGACTTATTAATTTTCGTCCTTTGAGCACTTTCACCTGGTCGCGGTCGGCCGGTAAGTCATAGGATGCCTTATAAACTTCAATGACGGCCTCCGAGATGGTGATATACCGCCGTCGTTTCTGTACCGTTTCCCTGTAGAAACCGGTGAGCATGGTCGGTTTCATTGAATAATTGTCTTCGACCTTCTCAATGGCGGCCTTAACGAGGTCGCGTGGATTGCGCCAGCTATACACGAGGACTTCGTTCAGCAAGAACGATTCGGGTGAAAGGTAGATGGTTTTTACGTCCTTATCGTTTTTGTTAATCGCTGCCAACGCGTTATAATAGCCGAGGCAGGAAATTTGTATTTCTTTAACATTCAACGAATTACTTATTTTAAGGGTAAATTCTCCATCTTCATTCGTGATGATACCTATATTTGTTCCAACGGCCGAGACGGTTGCCTGTACAATTGATTTCTTTGTATGGATGTCTTTCACGACGCCACTGACTGTAAAAAAGTCGGTCAGTTCATTTTCCTGTGCGCTAACATTGTTTATAAAGCCCAGCAGTGCAAGGATTAATCCCAATAATAATAATTTCGTGCTCATAAAAATAAATTTGTAAGGGTTAATAATGCATTTATTACCTTATTTAGGTACCTGAATGAACGGCAAAGTTACAAAAACCATATCAAAATTCAAAAGAAAAGGTGCATTTCTTGCCCGAAAGAAATGCACCCAAGAGAAAAGGGTTGCCATATAAACGACAACCCTTTTCTTTTGTGATAGGCAGGAAGATGTTACATCATGCCTCCCATGCCGCCTCCCATGCCGGGTCCTCCCATTGGAGGTGCGGGATGGTCTTCTTTTTTCTCGGCGATGACACATTCGGTTGTCAGGAACATGCCTGCGATGGATGCTGCATTTTCGAGCGCGACGCGTGCTACCTTGGCCGGGTCGATAACGCCTGTTTCACACAGGTTCTCGTACGTATCGGTTTGTGCATTGTATCCGTAGTCGCCTATGCCTTCCTTAACTTTCTGCACGACGACAGCGCCTTCTTTGCCTGCGTTCACGGCGATCTGGCGAAGTGGTTCTTCAATCGCGCGTTTGACGATTTCGATACCGGTTGTCTCGTCTTCGTTGACGCCTTTCATCTCGTTCAACACATCGATGGCTCGTACGTATGCCACGCCGCCGCCGGCAACGGTACCTTCTTCGATAGCGGCACGTGTAGCACTCAGTGCATCGTTCACGCGGTCTTTCTTCTCTTTCATCTCGACTTCGGAGGGAGCGCCCACATACAGGACAGCTACGCCGCCTGCCAACTTGGCAAGACGTTCCTGCAGTTTTTCCCTGTCGTAATCGGAGGTTGTCGTTTCGATCTGCGATTTGATCTGGTAGATGCGCGATTCGATTTCTTTCTTGTCGCCGTTGCCTTTTACGATCGTGGTATTGTCCTTGTCGACGGTAATCTTGTCGGCGCTACCCAGCAAATCGAGGGTTGTATCTTCGAGTTTCATGCCTTTTTCTTCGGTGACAACCGAGCCGCCTGTCAGGATGGCGATATCTTCGAGCATGGCTTTGCGGCGGTCGCCGAAGCCAGGGGCTTTCACGGCACAAACCTTCAAACCTGCACGCAGGCGGTTCACTACCAAGGTAGCCAGCGCTTCGCTGTCGATGTCTTCGGCAATGATCAGCAGGGGACGGCTTGTCTGTACGACTTGTTCGAGGATCGGAAGCATCTCTTTCAATGCGGAAATCTTCTTGTCATAGATCAGGATAAACGGATTCTCGAACTGGGTTTCCATCTTCTCGGTATCAGTCACAAAATAGGCGGAGATATAGCCGCGGTCGAACTGCATGCCTTCCACTACATCAACGGTCGTTTCGGTGCCTTTGGCTTCCTCTACCGTGATAACGCCTTCTTTCTGGACTTTGCCCATGGCTTCGGCAATCAGTTTGCCGATGCTTTCGTCGCCATTGGAGGATATCTTAGCCACGTTTTCGATTTTTTCCATATCGTCGCCAACGGCTTCTGCCTGCTCGGCAAGGCTCTCCACTACTTTCGCGACAGCCTTGTCGATACCGCGTTTCAAATCCATCGGATTAGCGCCGGCAGTTACGTTCTTGAGGCCCACGCCGATAATCGACTGTGCCAGCACGGTAGCGGTCGTTGTGCCGTCGCCTGCCTTGTCGTTCGTTTTAGAGGCCACTTCCTTCACGAGTTGTGCGCCCATGTTTTCATACGGACAAGCCAGTTCGACTTCTTTTGCGACGGTTACGCCGTCTTTGGTGATTTGTGGAGCGCCGAATTTCTTTTCCAGAATTACATTACGGCCTTTAGGACCGAGGGTCACCTTCACTGCATTTGTCAGTTCATCCACACCTTTTTTCAACAGGTCGCGGGCTTCGATATTGAATCTAATTTCTTTTGCCATGATTTTTTTATCGTTAAAAGTTTTCTAAATGTTAATTAAATAATTGCAAGAACGTCGGATTGACGCATGATCAGATATTTGGTATCGTCCAATTCGATCTCGGTACCTGCATATTTGCCATACAATACCTGATCTCCTTCTTTCAATACCATCTCTTCGTCTTTTGTTCCCTTACCTACGGCGATCACTTCGCCTTTTAACGGTTTTTCCTTTGCGGAATCGGGAATGATAATACCGCTGGCCGTTTTTGCTTCCGCATCTGCCGGCTTAATAAGCACTCTGTCTGCTAATGGTTTAATACTCATGATTTTTAAAAAGTTTTTAAGTTTATAATAAATTTATACTCATGTTTGCTCACATTTATTGCTCACATTTATTGCTCACATTGATTGTTTGCATATATCGTTTGCATCCATATTCATACTAAAACCGTGCCAAATCATTTTGCCAAACGAAAACCTGCCATTTTTGCAGATTGTCGGCCAATTGAATGGGGAATGGGTGACAAGATGGCAAGATTTAATTTAATTACTAATTACTAATTACTAATTACTAATTACGAACTTTTATCCCTTTATCGCCGAAGGCCTTTTATCGCGAAGCATTTATCAATCCAATGAGCTTTTCGGTTGATACCAGCTGTTGTTCGCCCGTAATCATATTTTTCAAGTTGATTTTGTTTTGCGCCATCTCGGTTTCGCCGACGAGTGCCACGAAGGGTATGTTTTTCGCATCGGCGTACCCCAGTTGTTTTTTCAGTTTACTTGGTTCGGGATACAGTTCGGTACGGATACCTGCTGCACGGATGGATGCGATGATGGGTAGGAGGTGCGACACTTCGTTTTCGCCGAAGTTGACGAATAGTAGTTGGGTTGATTTCAATGAGTTAGGCGGAAAGAGGTCAAGTTGATTGAGGATGTCGAAGATACGTTCGGCGCCGAACGACATCCCGACGCCCGACACGCCGTCCAGTCCAAACACGCCCGTAAGATTGTCGTATCGTCCGCCGCCGGCAATGCTACCCATTTCCACATCAGGCGTTTTTACTTCGAAAATAGAACCTGTATAGTAGTTTAGACCGCGTGCAAGCGTCAGGTCGACTTCGACGGATGACGCGATGGATAGTTTACCTACCTGTTCGAGGATGTATTGTATTTCGTCAATCCCTTTCAGTCCGGTTGTGGTATGCGCGAGCGTTTGTCGCAGTTGCGTCAATTTTTCACGGTTATCGCCTTTCAGGAGGATAACCGGCTGCAACAATGCCAAAGCCGCTTCGGAAACGCCTTTCTGAAGCAGTTCGACATTGACGGCATCGATGCCAATTTTTTCCAATTTGTCGATGGCGACCGTGATGTCAGTAATTTTGCCGGCTTCTCCGATCATTTCGGCGATGCCGGTCAGTACTTTTCGATTATTCAATTTTACACAGACATTCACGCCCAACCGGCGAAATACTTCGTCAATGATTTGAATAAATTCCACTTCATAATGCAGTGAATCAGAACCGATTACATCGCCATCGCACTGGTAGAACTCACGGTAACGACCTTTCTGCGGACGGTCGGCGCGCCATACCGGTTGTATCTGGTATCGCTTAAAAGGGAACGTCAGTTCGTTCCGATGTTGAACGACAAAGCGGGCAAAAGGAACAGTCAGGTCATAACGAAGGCCTTTTTCGCATGCCTTGAGCGCAAAGTGAGCGGAGTTTTTTTCGCTCAATTCGTCAGCCGAAAATTTTCCCAGACAATCGCCCGAGTTAAGGATTTTAAAGAGCAGTTTATCGCCTTCTTCCCCATATTTTCCCATGAGGACCGACAAGTTTTCCATGGCTGGCGTCTCGATCTGCTGAAATCCGAAAACTTCGTATACTTCGCGTATCGTATCAAAAATATAATTGCGTTTTGCCATTTCGATGGGCGAAAAATCGCGGGTTCCTTTGGGGATGGAGGGCTTCATTTTAATTGAGAATTGAGAATTGAGAATTGAGAATTTCGAAATGTAGAGATGGGGCGCGCCCCGTCTCTACATTATCGTCTACGTCCCATGAATATCATTATATAATATATTAATGTGGCGAGGGAGCCGAGGGCTGCGACAACATAGGTATAGGCTGCGGAGCGGAGGGCGCTTTTAGCCATTCCGTCTGTCCCACGGCTTGTAACGCCTGCATTGCTCAGCCAGGCGATGGCGCGTTGGCTGGCGTTGATCTCGACCGGCAAGGTGATAAAGGCAAAGAGTGTGGTCGTCGCAAATAGAATGATGCCGATGAATAATAATGGCGGGAACACGTTAATAAGGAACATGCCTCCCAGCAAAATCCAAGTGACGATGTTATTTGAAAAATTGACGACTGGCACAAGTGCCGAGCGCATTCGCAAAGGGCCGTAGGCCATTGCGTGTTGTATGGCATGACCACATTCATGGGCGGCAACAGCGGCAGCAGCCACATTGTGCTGACTGTAAACCGATTCACTGAGGTTGACAGTCTTGGTGGCCGGATTGTAATGGTCGGTCAGGTGTCCGCGTGTGGAAGTGACCTGCACATTGTAAATACCGTTGTCATGCAACATTTTAAGGGCTACATCACGCCCGTTCATGCCGAGCGGCGTTTTTGAAAATTTCTTGAATTTACGCTGTAAGTTCGCAGAAACGAGCCAGCTCACAATAGCTACTGCGACAAATAAAAACCAATGTAATCCGATAATATCCTGTTCCATTTGTAATTAGTAATTAGTAATTAGTAATTAGTAATTGCTAAATAAAAATCAGTAATTACTGATTTTTATTTAGCGAAGCGTTATCGTCTGTTCCCTGTCGGGACCTACCGACACGATTACGATGGGTATGCCGAGTTCTTCTTCGAGGAAGGTGAGATAGGCGTTGAACTCTTCCGGAAATTCATTCTCGCTTTTCATCTTCGACATGTCGGTTTGCCATCCGTCGATCTCGGTATAAATGGGTTCAATATCCACTTCGGCGACGTCGAACGGAAATTTTGTCACCTCTTCGCCGTTGATGCGATAAGCGACACAGGCCTTTACGGTGTCGAGAGTGTCCAGTACATCGCTTTTCATCATAACGAGCTTGGTGACGCCATTGATCATGATGGCATAGCGCAAAGCGACCAAGTCTATCCATCCGCAGCGGCGTTTGCGTCCGGTGACCGAGCCGAACTCGCGTCCGCGCTCACAGATCAGTTCGCCCGTCGCGTCAGTCAGTTCCGTAGGAAAAGGCCCGCTGCCCACGCGCGTGCAATAAGCCTTGATGATTCCTGTTACCTCGCCGATGTTACGTGGAGCGACGCCCAGACCGGAGCAGCACCCTGCACAAATGGTGCTCGATGAGGTGACATAAGGATAAGAGCCGAAGTCGATATCGAGCATCGTACCTTGTGCGCCTTCGGCCAGCACCGACAGGTCGTTTTGAAGAAACTCGTTGACAACGTGTTCGCTGTCGACAATCTTGAATTTCTTTAGGTATTCCAGCGCTTTGAACCATTCCCTTTCCGTTTCGGCGATGTTATATCCGTAATTCATGGCGCGCAACACATTTTCATGACGTAGCTTGGCTGCCGTATATTTTTTATCGAAATCATGCAGCAAATCGCCTACGCGCAGTCCGTTACGGCTGATCTTGTCGGTATAGGCCGGCCCGATACCCTTTCCGGTGGTACCCAACTTGCCGGTTCCTTTGGCCGATTCGTTTGCCGCGTCGAGGATACGGTGCGTCGGCATGATCAGATGGGCTTTCTTGGAGATATATAGGCGGTCGATAATGTCAGGCTCTGTTTTTGCAAGATTTTCAGCTTCTTCCTGGAAAAGGACGGGATCGAGCACCACACCATTGCCAATCACATTGATTTTTCCTCCTTGAAAGATTCCGGATGGAATTGAGCGGAGAATATATTTGTTCCCGTTGAATTCGAGCGTATGCCCAGCGTTGGGGCCACCCTGGAAACGTGCTATCACATCGTATCCTGGCGTCAGCACGTCCACAATCTTTCCTTTTCCTTCATCACCCCATTGTAATCCTAATAATACATCTACTTTCTTCATTCTCTTACTGTTTTGTTTTTTTATTAATTTGAGTTTGTTCCTGTTTTATCCTGTACTTGCATTTCGAGCAGATGCCGTAAAAATGCAACAAGAAATGTTCTAATGTAAATTTTGGTATCTTGTAGTCCGAAAACATGTTGTTCAGTTTTTCGTTTTTTATCATGCGTACCGTACCGCAATGCGTACAGACCGCATGAATATACTGCTCGGAGATACATTTGAGTTCATATTGCACGATGGTGCTTGTGAACTGATGGCGTACGACAATATTGGCGTCGAGCAGCAACTCCATTGTATTGTACACGGAAGCACGGCTAACGTGAAACTTGCTGTCTTCCAACTCTTGCCAGATCATCTCAAGGGTGAAGGGATTTTTTATCCGGCAGATGGTCGAACAGATGGCGGTGCGCTCGGTCGTATTTCTTAATTTCTTATTTTTTAGGTAATTGAAAAACAATTTTTGTAATGTTTCCGCTTGGGTAGAAGTTGAATCCATACTGTAATTACTAATTTCTGCGAACAAAGATACACTTTTTTTTTGATCCATCAATTATAAACCGGCAAAAAAGAATAGGATTTACTATATCGGAGCATTTGTTCCGCGTATCCTTCCGTGAAGTCGAGCTTGACATCCGTCACTTCGCCCTTGTCGTTTCGTACGGCATGCATGGCGGGATTCACAAATCCCTTGTAGGGCGCCAGGTTCAAGCGTGCATATCGTTCCAATATTTCATCATGCAGCCGACGGTCGACTTCAATACCATATTCTTCAACGAGTCGGCGGCCAGCCTGAAAATCGCCCTCGCTTTTGATACGCTGTACTTCGGCGAGCAATTCGCCGAACAGATGGCGGAGTTTTTCGTAGTTGTTGACAACGACAAATGTTTTCCCGTCGCGTTTTTCAAACGAAACGACATTTTCGGCCTTACCCTTTTCGTATACCCAGCGCGCGACTAATTGCCGGTTGCGCATGTGTGCCTGCTCGATGTTTTTACCCGGTTGTATGCGTACGAGCTGCGTCATCAAACCGTTCATCATATAACTGTAGTATTCTGATTTATAGGCATTCGTATCATTTAATAATCCTATCTCCAGCATCTTTTTATCTGCCAGATAGTACAGCGCAAAGAGGTCGGCGCGTGCCTCTTCGAGCGTTGAGCCATACGCTCCAAGCGCGTCGGGGTCGACGCCCGCAAGCAGGATGCCCGACCCGTGTCCCAGACATTCGTGAAGGTCGGTATGCAGGTTATCCGTCGTAAAGCCGTGTTTCTTCATCTGTTCGCGTTCGGTCGCGTCCCATACAAATTCTTCTCTGAACCCGTTGCTTTGCGATGCCTTGTCGTAGGCTTCGGTGATATTTTCGATGGTGACCGACTTGGAGCCATACTGTTCGCGTATCCAGTTTGAATTGGGCAGGTTGATGCCTATCGGCGTCGTGGGATAGCAGTCGCCGCCAAGCATCGCGACGGTGATCACCTTGGCGCTGACGCCCTTTACTTCTTTCTTTTTGAAGCGTTTATCGGTTGGGGAGTTGTCTTCAAACCATTGTGCGTTGCCGCTGATGATTTTGGTGCGTTTGGTAGCCTCCCTGTTGATGAAATTGACGGTCGCCTCCCAGCTGGCTTTCATGCCGAGCGGGTCGCCGTAGGATTCCGTAAAGCCGTTGATGAAATCGATATCCGAGTTGACGTCCTGTACCCACAAGATGGCGTAGGCATCAAACGTTTTCAGGTCGCCCGTCCGATAGTAGTCGATTAGTTTGACGATGACGGCTTTCTGGACTTCGTTTTCGGCACAGGTAGCCGCTTTTTCGAGTTCGCCGACAATTTTTTCAATTGCCTCGGTGTAGAGGCCGCCAACCTTCCAGACTTTTTCTTTCAGTTGTCCGTCCGACTTCGAGAGGCGGCTGTTCAGCCCGTAAGCGACGGGCGTCTTGTCATGCGCATCCTTCATGCTGCCATAGAAGTCAGTTGCCTCCTTCTGGGTGACGCCGCCCTCGTAATAATTGTTGGACGAAGCCAACAATATATCTTCGTCGCCACTTTGTACCGAACGTTTGGGCATCACGGCAGGATCGAAAATCACAGGCATAATCTCATCTAACCATTGTGCACGCGATTGGCCTTTGCGTAACGGCAGTTGCGACGCTTCCATCCCGTCGATGCATGATGCAAAAAACTCCTTGGAAAAGCCCGGTTCAAACTTGTCGTTGGCATAATGATGGTGGATGCCGTTGGCAAGCCATACACGTTTCAGGTATATTTCCAGCGCCTGAAACGACGGGCTGTTGCGGTCGCCCTCATACGATTGATAGATGGCTTCGAGCGCATGCCTGACCGCGAGGTTGTAGCGGTTGTTCTGGTCGAACAGGATGTCGCGACCCATCAGCGCCGCTTCCGACAGATGATACACCAGCTGTTTTTGCCGAAGCGTCAGCGACTCGAACCCCGGCACCCCGTAGCGCAGTATTTCAATGTCTGCAAAACGGTCGACCTGATAAGTGATTTTCGCGGCATCTGTTGTGCCGTTTCCCTCTGTTGTCTTGCTGTTGTTCGTTGCGCAAGAAGCAATCATCCATGTTATCATAAGAAACAAAATATACTTTTTCATTAGCGGATATTTTTAAAAAAACGTGCGAATATAGGAAAAAAAATCCAAGCATCACGGTAGAAACGGAAAATAAAGCTTCATGTTTTCTTTTGTAAGTCTTGTACCGTAACCGGAATCCTGAAACGCTTCGCAATGCTGGATGGCCGATCCTTTCTCGCGACCGTACAACTCAACGAGCTTATCCCTGTACGGGTTGGCGTTCGACCCCCTGCTGCGCGTCTCTCCCAGCCAGCGTCTTCTGTCGGCGTCGGATGTTGGCACGCTGTCAAGATTTCCCCTGTTGAAGGGAAGCCATTCATACATCTGTGATGTATGTTGATGGTACATGTCATTCTTCTTCTCCAACACATCGTCAATGTCGATGGCTACGTCGGCGGCAAACGGTTCGGGATGCACAAACCCGTCGCTCATGAACAGAAACATGGGATTTTTCTTCAAAAACGGGACTTTGGGCAAGATTGTCGGAACCGTTACCATGTAGGCGGCATCGAGCACAAGCGTTCCCGTATACCGATGGTCGGGGTGATAGTCGTACGGACGCGGGAATATCACAAGGTCGGCTTTGTGCTCGCGTATGATCCTGATCATCTGCAGCCTGTTTTTGTAGGTAGGCATCACCTGTCCGTCGTGATTGTCGAGTGTAATGTATTTGACCCCAATCACCTCGCCGGCTCTCCTTGCCTCTTCGCGGCGAATCTTCGCCAGTTTTTTCGCCTTGATCGACTGATGACCGGCATCGCCGTTCGTAAACGATACCATCGTTACCGTATAACCTGCCTGCGTCCATTTATAAGCGCATCCGCCCACCTTATCCGGATCGTCGGGATGGGCGCCAATGATCACCACATTCAATTTTCTATCCGATAGCGTCGGGGCAGACTGTGAAAACACGAAGACAGGCATCAGCAACGCGATAATTGTAAGTACCATGTTTTTTTTCATTTCTTATAAGTTTAAAAAGTTATTGCCGACAAAGATAAAGAATTTATCCGAGAACTCGAATAAAAAAGTTATCTTTGCACATCATATCCTTTATTGATACGCAATGCAAACAGGCAAACATGTTATTTATCAGACATTTCCCCGATTATTCGGAAACTACGCGGCCAATCCCGCAAAGCATGGCAGCAAGGAAGTGAACGGATGCGGAAAGTTCAATTCGTATTCCGAGAAAGCGCTAAGCGAAATCAAGGCGTTAGGCGTCACGCATATCTGGTATACCGGCGTTCAGGCACATGCCACCTGCACGGATTATACGATGTACGGCATCCCAAAAGACCATTGTGCCATTGTAAAGGGGAAAGCCGGTTCGCCGTATGCCATCAAGGATTATTATGACGTCGACCCGGATTTGGCTGAAGACGTACCCTGCCGGATGAACGAATTTGAGGCGCTTGTCGGGCGTACGCATGAGGCCGGCATGAAGGTTATCATCGACTTCGTCCCCAACCATGTATCGCGCAACTACCGTTCGCTGCAGAAACCCGCTTATGTGGACGATCTGGGGTGGCACGACCGGACGGAACTGTCGTTTTCGCCTTCCAATAACTTTTATTATTTGCCGGGACAGCCTCTCGAACTCCATTTCCTGGCGCACGAAGAAGCGTTTGCGTACAATGAGTTTCCTGCCAAAGTGACCGGAAACGATTGCTTTCGTGCCACGCCGGGCGTGAACGACTGGTACGAGACCGTCAAACTGAATTATGGCGTCGACGTCCTCAATCATGGCGTCGAGCATTTCTCGCCCATTCCGGATACATGGAAAAAAATGCTTCACATACTGCTTTTCTGGTTGGACAAAGATGTGGACGGTTTCCGGTGCGACATGGCAGGGATGGTTCCCGTTGCGTTTTGGAACTGGCTGATCCCGCTCGTCAAAAACCGCAAAAACGTCCTGTTCATCGCCGAAATTTACGATCTTCCAACCTATCGGACGTATGTCGAAACGGGGCATTTTGATTATCTGTACGATAAGGTGGGTACTTACGACCTGTTGCGCGACGTGATCGTCCGAAAAGCATCCGTTTCGGGCCTTGTTCAACATCTCAACACCCATGAATCCATGCGCGAAAACCTGCTGTTTTTCCTTGAAAATCATGATGAACAACGTATTGCATCCGATTTTTTTGCAGGCAACGCAAGGGCCGGCGTTCCCGCATTGATTTTTATGACTACCTTCCATGCCAATCCAATCATGATTTACAACGGACAGGAGTTGGGTGAAAAGGGCATGGACGCGGAAGGGTTCAGCGGATTGGACGGCAAAACATCCATTTTCGACTACTGGCGCATGGACAGTGTGCGACGATGGGCCAACGACGGACGTTTCGACGGCGGGCTATTAGATAAGGAACAATTGGAGACAAGGGCGTTATACAAAAAAATCCTCCGCCTTGCCAACGATGAAAGGGCGCTCGCTTCGGGTAGTTTTTACGGCTTGGCCTATTGTAACGACGACAATCCCGACTTCCCTTCCGACCGCATCATGGCCTATCTGCGCAAGTACCACGACGAAGTGATACTGGTGTGCATCAATTTTGACGATCAGGCGCATCACATCCGCGTCAGGATACCGGCGAACGCTTTTGACGTGATGCAGCTACCCGACAATACCGTCTCGGTCATGAAAGACCTCCTTTCGGACGAAACGTGCATTTGCGCTTTGACACACACCTGCCCGTTTTGCGTCACACTCCCGAAGCAGTCTGCTAAAATACTGAAATTCAACTATTAATCATATTCGTGAAGGATTTTTTCCTCTTTCGACTTTCCGCATGAAACGTTCCTTTGTGTTAATATTTAATAATTCTGTCAGTTTCGCAACGCGGAATCAATTATTTATCTTACTTTTGTCGTCGTAAAATAACAATAACTTCCGATGAGCGCAAATACACCATTTCTGATTTTTTCGGGTACAAAAACCCGATATTTAGCGGCAAAAATATGTAAAAGTCTTAAGTGTACGCTTGGAAATATGAACGTACAATACTTTGCTGACGGCGAATTTTCAATCTCGTATGAAGAATCCATTCGTGGACGGGATGTTTTTCTTGTTCAATCGACATTTCCCAATACCGACAACCTGATGGAATTGCTCCTGATGATTGATGCGGCCAAACGCGCTTCGGCCAATTCCATTATCGCTGTGATACCTTATTTCGGATGGGCGCGGCAAGACCGCAAGGATAAGCCTCGCGTTTCCATCGGCGCCAAGCTGATTGCCGACATCTTGATGGTCGCCGGTATCGACAGGCTTATCACCATGGACTTGCATGCCGACCAGATACAGGGATTTTTCAATGTCCCGGTCGATCATCTGTATGCGTCATCCGTTTTTCTTGAATACATCAGGAAAACGCTGCCGCTTGATAATCTGATCATGGCAACACCCGATGTGGGGGGCACAAAACGTGCAAGCAGTTATTCGAAGTTCCTCGAAGTACCGATGGTCATCTGCCACAAAACGCGCCAACAGCCCAACGAGATTGCAGAGATGCGGATCATTGGGGAAGTGGCCGACAAGGATGTGCTTTTGGTAGACGATATTATCGATACGGCGGGCACCCTCACCCGGGCGGCCGACCTGATGATGATAAACGGGGCGCGTTCAGTTCGGGCGATGGTCAGTCATGCCGTCATGTCAAACCCGGCCACGGAACGTGTTGAGAAGTCGGCGCTGAAAGAGATGATCGTTTCGGATTCCATTCCCTATAGAAAGAGAAACAGCAAGGTGACGGTTTTGACGGTAGCGGATATGTTTGCCGAAGCCATCAGGCGCGTCTGTCACGACGAATCAATCAGTTCGCTTTATACCATCAAATAACGTGTAGAGACGCGGCGCGCAGCGTCTCTACATCGGACGCGGCGATAACACCGCTGCCATAACACAGGTGGTGTTCGGTATCGTAGACGACGGCAAACTGGCCGGGTGCGATGCCCTGTATTTTCGTGTCGCTCGACAGGGTATACCGATCGCCTGCACGGCGAATATGGCCATGCGTAAAGTCTGGCGTGTGCCGGATTTTGAAAGTCACCGCTTTCGCATCGTCGAAATGCCCCCATACATCTCGGGTAAGAAAGTGAAATCCATGCAGGTGGATGGTCTTTCCGTATTGCGTTTCGGGGTCGTAGCCGTTTGACACCCATACGGTATTCGTCTCCACATCTTTTCGTACGACAAACCAGGGCCCGCCGCTCAAGCCCAGTCCTTTCCGCTGTCCGATGGTATGAAACCAGCACCCGTTGTGTTTGCCCAGTATCCTGCCGGTTTCCAATTCGACAATCGGACCTTCAGAACGCCCTAAATGCCTTTCTATAAAATCATTGTAGTTGATTTTTCCGAGAAAGCATATCCCCTGGCTATCCTTTCGGGTGGCGCTGGGTAGTTTTTGTTCTGCCGCCAAGGCGCGAACTTCGCTTTTCATCAGATGGCCGATCGGGAACATCAGCTTGGGGAGCTGAAGGCGGGTGATCTGCGCCAGAAAATCGGTCTGGTCCTTCAAGGGGTCTTTCGCGGTCGACAGCCAGCTGTCGCCATCGATCTCCGTCGTTGTGGCATAATGGCCGGTGGCTATCTTCTCGAAGTCCTTCCCCCATTTGTCGTCAAAGCAACCGAACTTGATATACCGGTTGCACATCATGTCGGGATTTGGTGTCAGCCCGTGCCTGACGGATTCGATCGTATAACTCACCACTTTGTCCCAGTATTCGGCATGCAGCGATACAATTTCCAACCTGCATCCGTATTTCTTCGCAATATAGGTTGTCATCTCGATGTCCTCTTCCGCAGGACAATCCTCATATCCGTCCTGCTCTTCGCTTCCGATACGGATATAGAAAATTACCGGGTCGTGACCCGCCTCTTTCAGCAGATGAACCATGACCGAACTGTCAACACCTCCGGATACCAATGCCGCTATTTCCATGTGATAATCTCTGTTTTATACTACTGATGTCATTGCTGTCAACGCCAAACATGGGGTACAAAAATAAGAAAAATAATCCAAAGTACAATTTTTTCGCGTATCTTTTGCCAGAAACAGAAGATAGCTTCGCTCGGCAAAAAAAATATGCGAGCATATTTTGTTATGCTCTCGACTTTCGCTATCTTTTGCCAGAAACAGAAGATAGCTTCGCTCGGCAAAAAAAATATGCGAGCATATTTTGTTATGCTCTCGACTTTCGCTATCTTTGCAAAATCTATCTTTGCAAAATCCAAAGATAACCGTTAGAAGAAAAAATATGAACATTGACAAAAAATTATCCGAAGGGGTGCTGGCCGCCTTGAAGACGATGTACGGGGTGGACGTCGCCGTCGAACAGATCGCCTGGCAAAAGACGAAAAAGGAGTTTCAAGGACACCTGACGCTTGTCGTTTTTCCCTTTTTACGCGCTTCGAAAAAGTCGCCCGAGCAGACGGCACGCGAGATAGGCGAGTTTCTCCGTGCCCATCATGCGGAAGTGGTGGCCGACTTTAATGTCATCAAGGGATTCCTGAACATCACGGTGAGCGGGCGATGCTGGGTGGAAGCGCTCAATGCCATCCATGCCCAGCCTGATTTCGGACATGTCGAGGCAACGGAACAATCGCCGCTCGTGATGATCGAATACTCATCACCCAATACGAACAAACCGCTTCATCTGGGACACGTACGCAACAACCTGCTGGGATACAGTTTGTCGGAGATAATGAAAGCGAATGGCTATCAGGTCGTTAAGACGAATATCGTGAACGATCGCGGCATTCACGTATGCAAGTCGATGCTGGCATGGCAGAAGTGGGGAAACGGCATCACACCTGCCTCGTCCGGAAAAAAAGGCGACCACTTGGTCGGTGATTTCTATGTGCGTTTCGACCGTCGGTACCGCGAGGAGCTTGCCGAAAAGCAATCCGGTGGCATGAGCGAAAAAGAAGCCGAAGCTGCATCCGAATTAATGGCCGAAGCCCGCGAACTGCTTCGTCGCTGGGAAGCCGGCGATCAGGAGGTATGGTCGCTCTGGAGCATGATGAACGGTTGGGTTTATGCAGGTTTCGATGCGACGTACAAACGTTTGGGGGTTGATTTCGACAAGATATACTACGAATCGGAGACCTACCTCGAAGGCAGGGAAAAGGTGCTGGAGGGTGTTGAGCAGGGGATTTTTTACCGGCGCGACGACGGTTCGGTCTGGGCCGACCTGACGGGCGACGGATTGGACGAAAAGGTCTTGCTGCGCTCCGACGGCACTTCGGTCTATATGACGCAGGACATTGGAACGGCCAAGCTGCGCTTCGATGATTATCCGATCGACCGGATGATTTATGTGGTTGGCAACGAGCAGAATTATCATTTTCAGGCGCTATCGATCCTGTTGGACAAGTTGGGATTCGCGTTCGGGAAAGGCCTTGTCCATTTCTCGTACGGGATGGTGGAACTTCCCGAAGGGAGGATGAAAAGCCGCGAGGGGACGGTCGTTGATGCCGACGACCTGATGGACGAGATGATCGCGACGGCCCTCGACATATCCAAGTCGTTGGGCAAGCTGGAAGGCCTGTCAGCCGAAGAGGCGGCGGATATCATCCGCATGATCGGCTTGGGGTCGCTGAAATATTATATACTGAAGGTCGATCCGCGAAAAAACATGACCTTCAATCCGCAGGAATCGATCGATTTCAACGGCAATACCGGCTCATTTATTCAATATACGTACGCGCGTATCCGTTCGGTACTGCGCAAAGCGGAGGAGATGTCGCTTACAGGAGCGGGCGGACAGTCAGGATTGCCGGCAGTCGGCGACGACGGGTTGCCCGCATCCGAAATCCTGCCGGCAGATACGCCTGTCACCGAAAAGGAGGAGTCGATTATCTATGCGCTGACGGAGTATCCCTCCGTGGTAAGAGAGGCCGGCGCCACCTGCAGTCCGGCGTATATAGCGAATTACATCTATGAACTGGTGCGCGAATACAATCAGTTTTACCACGATTACTCCATCCTCCGCGAAGCGAATGAAGGCGTCAGGCGCCTGCGATTGGTCATGTCGGAAAGCGTTGCCCGGGTAATCCGTTCAGGCATGTCGCTTTTGGGGATTGAGGTGCCGGAGCGGATGTGAGGAGGGTTGGGCGAACGCGGTTCGGGTTGGGCGAACGCGGTTTTTAGGGCGAACGCGGTTCGGGGAGGGCGAACGCAGTTCGCCCCTACGGTTTTTTCTTGGCGGGTTTTTCGGGGGCGTTTGCTACAATCTTTCGGCAATCGGCTACGGTCAGTTGTGCGGGGTCTGTTCCTTTCGGGATACGGTAGTTGGTGCTTTTGTAGGAGATATAGGGGCCAAATCTGCCATTCAGAATTTCCAAATCGGGGTCTTCGCTGAAAGATTTAATGATTCGTTCCTGGTCTTTCCTGCGTTTGTTTTCAATCAGTTCGATCGCTTCTTCCGGCAGGATGCTGAGCGGGCTTATGGTTTTGGGGATGGAAATGAATACGTTGTCATGACGTACGTAGGGGCCGAAACGTCCGATGCCCGTCAACATTTCCTTACCTTCGTATTCGCCGATGATGCGTGGCAGGTCGAACAGTTTGAGCGTCTCTTCGAGCGTGATGGTTTCAATGGACTGCCCTTTCATGAGCGAAGCAAATTGCGGTTTTTCATTCTTGTCGTCCGAGTTGGCTTGTCCGATTTGTGCAATAGGCCCGAAGCGTCCGATTTTCACATAGATCGGTTTGCCGCTCTTGGGGTCGATACCCAACTCGCGCTCGCCCACCTTATGTTCTGTCTTCACGGAAGAGACGGCTTCGACTACCGGATGAAACTGTTTATAGAACTGGTCCATGACGGTTGTCCAGTCCAAATGACCTTCGGCGATGCCGTCGAATTCTTTTTCTACATTTGCCGTGAAATGATAATCAAGGATATCCGGAAAATATTCGATCAGGAAGTCGTTGACAACGGCGCCGGTATCTGTTGGCGTCAATTTGTTGCGGTCGATGCCGACTATCTCCGACTTATCAGTGTCGGTTATCCTGTTATTTTTAAGTCTAAGCGTGTTGAAGCTCCTTTCGACGCCTTCCTTGTCGCTACGCGTGACATATTCGCGGTTTTGAATCGTTTGTATTGTGGGTGCGTAGGTCGACGGCCTGCCAATGCCCAGTTCTTCCAAGTGGTGCACCAAGCTGGCTTCGGTATAGCGCGACGGTCGTTGCGTGAAACGTTCGGTTGCGGTCATATCTTTTATCGTCAGCGGGTCGTCATCATTTACCGGTGGAAGCAGTCCGTTTTCAAACTCGTTTTCGGCTTCTTCGTCAATACTTTCCATATAGACATGCAGGAAGCCGTCGAAAGTGACGATCTCGCCTGAAGCGACGAATTTTTCATTCTCCTTGCCGTTCATGCGGATGGTGATGGTAGTTCGTTCCAGTTCCGCATCAGCCATCTGGCAGGCGATCGTTCGTTTGTAAATCAGGTCATACAGCTTTTTCTCCTGCGAATTGCCGCTTATTTCGGGGGCGCTCATGTATGCGGGGCGGATTGCTTCGTGTGCTTCCTGTGCGCCCTTGCTCTTCGTCTGGTAATGACGAAACTTATAATATTTGTCGCTATACGAACTGACAATCACGTCTTTACTCGCTTCAAGCGCCAGGTTGCTAAGATTGACCGAATCGGTACGCATATACGTGATGTATCCCGATTCGTACAGTCGTTGGGCAATAATCATGGTTTGCGAAACCGAAAATCCAAGTTTGCGTGCGGCTTCCTGTTGCAGTGTCGACGTCGTGAAGGGTGGTGGGGGCGACTTTTTGAAGGGTTTTTTATTGACGTCTTCGATTTGAAACTCACAGCCCTTGCTTGACTCCAGGAAGGCAAGGGCCTCGTTTTTATCTTTCAGCCGTCGGTTCAGTCTGGCGTTCAACAGGGTTGTCCCGTCGGGCAGCACAAAGGCAGCTGTCACGCGGTAGGATGCTTCTGTGACAAACTGGTTTATTTCGCGTTCGCGATCGACGATCAGGCGAACGGCTACCGACTGGACGCGTCCGGCTGACAGAGCCGGTTTGATTTTGCGCCACAGGATTGGCGACACCTCAAAGCCCACCATACGGTCGAGCATGCGGCGTGCCTGTTGTGCGTTGACAAGATTCATATCGATATCCCTTGGGTTTTTCAACGCATTGATGATCGCATTTTTAGTAATCTCATGAAATACAATACGTTTTGTATTTTTGATGGAGAGACCCAACACCTCGAAGAGATGCCATGCGATGGCTTCACCTTCACGGTCTTCATCGGAGGCGAGCAGAATCTCGTCAGCCGAAGTGGATTCTTTTTTCAATTCGGCAACCAATTTCCGCTTGTCGGACGGTACAACATATTCCGGCATGTAATTGTTTTCGACGTCGATGCCGAACTCTTTCGGTTTCAGATCGCGTATATGTCCGAAGCTTGACATTACCTTGTATTCTTTCCCTAAAAATTTTTCTATTGTCTTCGCCTTTGCAGGCGATTCTACGATAACGAGATTTTTTTGCATGTTTACGCTAATTAAAAAAAACGGCACAAAAATACAAATTAAAAATCACAAATTATGAATTACGAACGATGAAATGAGAAAAAAATAATTTTCAATGCTCATTTCTCAATTAAAAATGCTACTTTTGCACGGTGAATTCAACAAAAAGTTTTATTGAAATGGAAACAGCTACAAAGTACGACCCTACACAGATTGAAGAAAAATGGTATCAATATTGGATGGAAAACGGTTTTTTCAAGTCGAAGCCCGACCATCGCGAGCCCTACACCATCGTTATCCCGCCGCCCAATGTGACGGGGGTGTTGCACATGGGGCACATGTTGAACAATACGATTCAGGACATTCTTGTGCGTCGGGCGCGTCTGATGGGCAAGAACGCCTGTTGGGTGCCGGGTACCGACCATGCTTCGATTGCGACGGAAGCGAAAGTTGTGGCCAAATTAAAGATTGAAGGCATCAAGAAAACAGACCTGTCACGGGATGAATTTCTCGAACACGCTTGGGACTGGACGCGAAAGCACGGCGGAATAATCCTGGAACAGCTCAAGAAACTCGGCGCTTCGTGCGACTGGGACCGTACCTGTTTTACGATGGACGCGCAGCGGTCGGAAAGCGTTATCAAAGTATTCGTCGACCTATATAATAAAGGTAAAATCTATCGGGGCGTCAGAATGGTCAACTGGGATCCGGCGGCGCAGACCGCCCTTTCGGACGAGGAGGTCATCTTCCGCGAACAACAGGGGAAGCTGTATTATGTAAAATATAAAATCGTTGACGAAGAGGGATATGCCGTCGTCGCCACGACGCGACCCGAAACGATCATGGGCGATACGGCGATGTGCATCCATCCGAATGACCCCAAAAACCAACGGCTACGAGGCAAAAAAGTCGTCGTGCCGTTAGTGAATCGCGTCGTTCCGGTAATAGAAGACACGTATGTCGATATTGAATTTGGAACCGGTTGCTTGAAAGTGACGCCGGCGCACGATGCAAACGACTATATGCTGGGCGAAAAATATCATCTTCCATCCATTGATATTTTTAATGACAACGGAACAATCAGCGAGGCAGGCGAAATCTATATCGGGATGGATCGCTTTGAGGCGCGCAAACAAATTGTAAAAGACCTGGCAGCAGCCGGATTGCTCGAAAAAGAAGAAGATTATACGAATAAAGTCGGCTTTTCAGAGCGAACGAACGCGGCTATCGAGCCGAAACTGTCCATGCAATGGTTCCTTGATATGGAAAAAATAACCAAACCGGCGCTGGATGCGGTCATGGACGATACGATACGGTTTTATCCTTCCAAGTTCAAAAACACCTATCGTCACTGGATGGTAAACATCAAAAACTGGTGTATCAGCCGTCAGTTGTGGTGGGGGCATCGTATTCCTGCGTGGTATCTGCCCGAAGGTGGGTATGTAGTCGCCGTGACAGCTTCCGAAGCCCTCCTGCTGGCGCGCGAGAAAGCGCAGAATCCCAACCTGTCGATGACCGATATCCGACAGGATGAAGATTGCCTCGATACCTGGTTCTCGTCGTGGCTGTGGCCTATTTCCGTATTCGACGGCATCAACCAGCCCGATAACGAGGACATTAACTATTATTATCCGACGAGCGACTTGGTCACGGCGCCTGAAATCATTTTTTTCTGGGTAGCGCGCATGATCATGTCGGGATATGAGTATCGCAACAAGCCCTGTTTTAATAATGTATATTTCACGGGTATTGTTCGTGACACGTTAGGCAAGAAAATGTCGAAATCGCTCGGTAACTCGCCTGACCCGATTGACTTGATGTATAAATATGGCGCCGACGGCGTCAGGATGGGCATGCTGCTGTCGTCGCCTGCCGGCAACGATTTGCTTTTTGATGAGACGTTATGCCAGCAGGGACGTAACTTCAACAATAAAATATGGAACGCGTTCCGTCTTGTCAAGGGCTGGGAGGTAGCCGAGAACGCACCTCAGCCCGAATCAGCCCGGATTGCCGGCGCGTGGTTTGATGCAGTACTGAGCGACGCCATGGCATCCATTAACGCCGATTTTCAGAAGTACCGTATTTCGGAGGCATTGATGACGGTTTACAAACTCTTCTGGGACGAGTTTTCGTCCTGGTATCTTGAGATGGTGAAACCGGCCTATCAAATGCCGATTGATGGCGTCACCTACCGGACGACGCTCGATTTCTTTGAGAAACTGATGATTCTGCTTCATCCGTTCATGCCGTTCATCACGGAGGAAATCTGGCAAGCGTTGGCCGAACGAAAGGCAGGCGACAGCATTATGGTTGCCTCCATGCCCGAAGCGGCAGAAGCCGACGGCAAGCTAACGGCTGACATGGAGACGGTGAAGCAGATTATTGCAGGCGTTCGTTCCGTCAGGCTTGCCTGTAATATCCGGAATAGGGACGCGCTCGTCTTACAGGTCGTTGCGGGCGACTACAACAGCGCTTACGATGATATAATCTTGAAGATGAGCAACTTGATTCGTATCGATCATAAGAGTACTTCATCCGCCGCCCCCTCGACAGGGTCGGTGGCGGGGGTTCCTGCCGCCTCCCTGCCGGATGGGTCGGAGCGGGCTTTCATGGTAGGTACGACCACATTTTCCATACCGCTCGCTACTGCTTTGAATATGGCAGAGGAGATTAAAAAGATGGCAGAAGAAATCAAGTATCTCGAAGGCTTCCTGCAGTCGGTTGAAAAAAAGTTGAGCAATGAGGGCTTTATGGCAAAAGCTAATCCGAAAGTCGTTGCGAATGAGCAGAAAAAGCAAGCTGACGCGCGGGTGAAAATTGCGAATTGCGAGATGCGGATGAAGGAGATGATTACTAATTACTAATTACTAATTACTAATTACTAATTACTAATTACTAATTACTAATTACTAATTAAAAATTCCTATTATGAAGTCACTTGTTATCACAGTGTTAATGGCGGTGGGACTGTTTTGTTCCTGTCAATCGTACCGGCTGGTGGGAATTGAGACCTATAATCCGGCTTCTATCATGTTTCCGCCTGAAATAAAGACTGTTATGATCGTCAATAATGCGGCGCAACAGCCGGATAACGAGGGGCATCAATTGATAGACGTTCGGCGTCCCGTCGATTCGACCTATTCGGTATCGACCGACAGCATGGCCTATCACTTTTGCCTATCGCTTGGCAAGGCCATTGCCGAATCGCCCATCTTCGATGATGTGCGATTATGCGAAGACACCCTGCGTACCGATTCGCTTTATTTTTACAAAAAGCCGTTTACCGTCAACGAAGTCAAAAGGTTCTGTGATGAATATAAAGTCGATGCGCTTATTACTTTGGACAAGTTTTATTTTAATACCATTTTGATGAAAGGCGTCACCCAGGCCAATCATTTAGGAAGCTTTCTGATGGTCGAGGTTACCGGCGAGATGAAGGTGATATGGCCGGGTCAGAATCAGGCTTTCACGATTCCTTTCAACGATTCATTAAAATGGACGATTGAAAACGAGCCGAATGTCTTTCACGTGATCGAGGAATTTACAATGTCGGACTTACGATTTGCCATCCGCTATTTATCAGAACATACAGGGCAAAAAATGCATGCATTTGTCGTACCGTACTGGTCGACCGACAAGCGATGGTACTATACGAGCGCCTTATCCAGCTGGAAGCGGGCTACTGCATACGCAGCGGGTGAAAAATGGGCATTGGCGGCGAACGAATGGCAATCGTTGTATGCGCAGGCAACCAACAACCAGCAAAAAGCGCGTCTTGCATCCAATCTTGCCTTTGCTCAGGAGATGACGGGGTCGTTTGCGAGGGCGTACGAATATGCTGAAACAGCATATAGGCTGTTTCAGGAATTTACCGATGAAGGCGATTTCTATCGAAAAAGGCAAAAGTCTTATCTTGAACTGCTTAAAAAACGATTGGACGACGAAGGCAAGTTGTCGGAACAACTGCGCGAGGATTAGCCCGCGACGACGGCGGCGACTGCAACAACTGCGTCATCCGGCACTTGATTCAGGAACGGTCTACGGCTTTCCAATCGAATATTGCAGTTTGTCGAGTATGAAAGGTATTTCGTCGACTGGTATGCCGGCGGCGGTCAGTTCGGGGACGTCTTTCATAAACGCCGCGTGGAAGGCTGTAAAATCGTTTTTTGCAGCGTGCAGGGATTGCAGGTAGCAATCAAAAGCTTGCTGAAGCTGCCGGAGCGCCCACTCGGTATGTCCGGCGTTGATAAAGTCTTGATAGTCGGGGTCGAACGAAAGTATTTTCTGATAATAATTACGTGCCTGCTCATATTTCCCGTTCAGGAACGAACACCAGGCGATGGCACGCCAGGCTTTACCGCTATCATGCTCTAAATAATCTACTTTGAAATAGTATTTCAGTGCTTCCGCATAATTTTTCATTTCCATGTAGCAGGAGCCGATGCTCAGTAGCACGGAGGTAGACTGTTTGGCGCCCCGCGTCGACGTTGCGGTCTTTTTGCCTGTATTCAATTTTTCCAGGAGGAAGTAGTAGTCGAGCGCTTTTTCCAGGTTCTTGACCGCGCGGTAGCATTGTGCCGTCCGGCGCAACAGCCATTTACTGTTCGGATTGATCATCTCTGCTTTTGCATATTCGTCGATGGCGCCCTGATAATCGCCGGTCATCTGGCGGCAATAACCTTTTTTCTGGTACAGCATCTCGTCGCCTTCAAAGCTGTCCGACAGCCGATTATAGATGATTAAGGCATCCTCGAAGTAATTTTTTTGAAGATAATACTCTGCGATGTTCAACAGGTCGTTTTTGTCTGAAAAATAGCGTTGTACGATGGGTAGATTATGAAAGTCAAGATTTTGCGCAAAGACGTCGCGAAACTCTTTTTTACGGGGGAAGAGTTTGAAAAAACGGTATAGGTCCTGTATGTAATGGCCGATGATCCGCTCAGTCCTGTCGTCGCGCGTCTGCAGGGAGGCGTTCTGTTGCTGCTTCCATTCGAGCAGCTGGCTTTCCAATTGCTGAACGACCTCCTTGCTTCCTTCATTGTGGATCGACTTCATGCTGAAATAAAATGAATAAAGATCGGAGTTACACATCAATCCGACTTTCGTCATGATGTCCAACGACTTGGCTACAATATCCTGATCGGAAAGGAAGGATAGCCCGTTGTGAAACGGCAGGAACCAGTGGCTTATCTCGTTGAAGAACGGAAAATGTTTCAGGTTCACGAAGCTGAAAAGCATCACATCCGCTCCCTCTTCCTGCAACTGGCTGAACTCTTCCAGTTTTTTTCCCAGGTCGGAGTTCTCTAACTTTTTCATCCATTCCGGATTCATCTCGAAGTCGAACGTCTCTAAAGACCAATCTTTTTTGGCGGTCTTCGCATTGATCTTGGGGTTCAACTTCATCATTTCGGGCACAATCTCGTCTTTCATCCGGGTGGTGATTTTTTCTGTTTCGCGCGACAGGATAAAGCGCAGGATCACGAAATAAACGATTTTTTTGAACGCAGCCTGTTCGGCAAGGGCGTCGATACGGTATTTCAGGTCAGGATAATAGTCCAAACGGCGCTTGTAGCGGGAAAGGGTGATCATGATGCCGATATAGGCGCGTATGCTGACTTCTTCGTCGTCGCTGCCGGCAGCAAGGATCAGCAGTTGTATCTTCCGTTTGTCGAAAAGCGTCTGTAATCCGAGCAAGAGTGCCGACACAATCTGGCAGTTCACGATCGTCGTATGGCCTTGCGGGTCGGCCCCGTCGACTTGCGCTCCCCCGTCGACTTGCGCTCCCCCGACGAGCAGCGATTGTTGGAGGCTGTTCATGTCCTCTTCCGAGAGGGCGACGGACGTCCAAATCAATTTGAACAACTGAGCCATCAGGGATTCGGCCTGGTTGACGTTTTCGATGTCGTAGGCCGAACGGATGCGTACCGTCACGGATGAGATGCTTTCGGGATGAATGGCCATCGTACGACGGAGGGAATAGTACATCTCCGAACAGTCGATGGTATTTTTTTTCTGCATGATTTTGTCGGCCAGCTCATAAGCGGATGCGATCAGCTGATTAAAAATCTTTTTCCGCATCGGGTCGTCAGAGCCTGTGAGATAGTAATGCAGCAGTTGTTTGTAAGTTTCGTCCATACCAAACAACTCATCCTGAAACTGATACAGGTGCGATTCGGCGATAAGCTGATGTAATGAATCAAATGCAGCCTTCAGTTCGTTTTGGTCGAGCGAACAGATGATTTGTTCATAGATGCCTTGATGGGCTATTGATGACATAAGATATTAATTACTAATTACTAATTACTAATTACAAATTAAAATGCGATGTTGTTCCGAGCTTGATTCAAAACAATATTGCGCTTGAAACACGTGCAATGAATAGGCGGCACAAAAATAATATATTTAAAATTAATTCCGGCAATTTAAGCGCTAAAAAAATCTTTTTCGTCCCGCTCGCTTGGAATTTCCTGAAATTTGCCGTAATTTTGCCCCAAAAATTAGTAATTGATGAATAATTAGTAATTAGTAATTAGTAATTAGTAATTAAGTATGTATCACATTCGCAACTTTTGTATTATCGCGCATATCGACCACGGGAAAAGCACGTTGGCCGACCGACTTCTTGAATATACCCACACGATTGATGGCAAGAACATGCAAAATCAGGTGTTGGACGATATGGAGTTGGAGCGCGAGCGTGGCATTACGATTAAGAGTCATGCCATTCAGATGGAATACGCCTATAACGACGAGAAGTATGTGCTGAACCTGATAGATACGCCCGGACATGTCGATTTTTCGTATGAAGTATCGCGTTCCATTGCAGCCTGCGAAGGGGCGTTGCTGATTGTTGATGCAGCCCAGGGCATTCAGGCCCAGACGATCTCCAATCTTTACATGGCCATTGAGAACGACTTGGAGATCATCCCGGTGATCAACAAGATCGACCTGCCGAGCGCCTTGCCCGACGAGGTGGAAGACCAGATCGTCGAGTTGCTCGGATGCCCCCGTGAAACGATCATCCGCGCCAGCGGCAAGACGGGCGAAGGCGTCTTTGCGATCATGGATGCGATCATCGAGCGCATACCGGCGCCCAAAGGCGACCCCCAGGCGCCGTTGCAGTGTCTTATCTTCGATTCTGTCTTCAACCCGTTCCGGGGGATCATCGCTTACTTTAAGGTGGTGAACGGCGTCATCCGCAAAGGCGACATGGTCAAGTTTGTGGCGACCGGAAAAGCATACGATGCCGACGAAGTGGGCGTGCTGAAGCTGGAATTTAGCCCGCGCAACGAAGTGAGTACCGGCGATGTGGGCTACATCATATCCGGCATCAAAACCTCGAAAGAGGTGCGGGTAGGCGATACGATCACCCACCTGAAGAACGGGGCGACCGAAGGCATTGCCGGGTTCGAGGAGGTGAAGCCGATGGTTTTTGCAGGCGTTTATCCCATCGACCCCGAAGAGTTTGAGAACCTGAGAAGCTCGCTCGAAAAGCTGCAACTCAACGATGCTTCGCTGACGTTTCAGCCCGAAAGCTCCGTTGCCCTGGGCTTTGGCTTCCGTTGCGGCTTCCTGGGCCTCCTTCACATGGAGATTATCCAGGAACGCCTCGACCGCGAGTTTAATATGGACGTCATCACGACCGTTCCCAACGTGTCGTATCGCGTCTACGACCGCAAAGACAACTGCACCGAAGTGCATAACCCGGGCGGACTGCCCGACCCGACGCTCATCGAACGTATCGACGAGCCCTACATTCGCGCATCCATCATCACGCAAACGACCTATATCGGCCCGATCATGACGTTGTGTCTGGGGAAACGCGGCGTGCTGATCCGGCAGGAGTATATTACGGGAAACCGTATCGAAATAATCTACGACCTTCCGTTGGGAGAGATTGTCATCGATTTCTACGACAAGCTGAAGAGCATCTCCAAGGGATATGCCTCGTTTGATTATCACTTGAACGACTACCGTCCGAGCAAATTGGTCAAGTTGGATATCCTCCTGAACGGCGAATCGGTCGATGCGCTTTCGACCCTGACGCACTTCGACAACAGCGTTGCTTTCGGACGGCGCATGTGTGAAAAGCTGAAGGAACTCATCCCGCGCCAGCAGTTCGACATCGCCATACAGGCGGCCATCGGCTCGAAAATCATTGCCCGTGAAACGGTGAAAGCCGTACGCAAGGACGTGACCGCCAAATGTTACGGCGGCGACATCTCGCGCAAGCGCAAGCTGCTCGAGAAGCAAAAGGAAGGAAAGAAACGCATGAAACAGATTGGGACGGTCGAGGTTCCGCAGAAGGCGTTTTTGGCAGTTTTAAAATTGGATTGAAGGTAATTCGTAATCATGAATATCTTGTTTATCAATCCGATTTTGTTTACGTCCGAAAAAGGCGTTATCCCCGAAGTTGCGACGATCAAGGAAACGATGTGCTACAATATGTGTCTGGGATTTGTCGCACACGGGCATCAGGTCACGCTGGCAGCTGCCGACGAATATAGACCCTGTCGCGAAGAAGATGATTATGCTTTTGAAGTGCTCTTTTTCAAATCGGCGCTTCGCCGCTTGTTTCCGCCAACCGTATTGCCCCTCTCGTTCGATTTATACCGGTATTTGAAGGCGAACCATTCTAAATATGACTTGATAGTGAGCAGTGAGGTTTTTTCCTTTACTTCTCTGTTTGCTGCCCGTAGGTGCCCGGCCAAGACCGTGATTTGGCACGAAATGCCGTATCACCAGCAAAAGTTCGGAAAGATGCCTTCGAGGTTTTGGCACCGCGTCGTCGTCCCGCTGTTCATGCGAAAAGTCAAACGCGTCGTTCCACGCTCCGAAAAAGCCCGTTTGTTTATTTGCAAATACATGAAAAACGTATCGACCGAATACGTTGACCATGGCGTCAACGTGTCCTGTTTTGAATTTTCAAGGGAAAAGAAACGGCAATTCATCAGTTCGTCGCAGTTGATATTCCGGAAAAATGTGGAGCGTATCATCGAGATATTCGGCAGGTTGGTCCAGATAAAAGGGTATGGCGACATGCAACTGTTGATTGCAGGCAGGGGCGCGTATCGGGCGTACTTAGAAGCATTGACGGAACGGTTGCATTTGCAGGATAACGTTTCGTTTTTGGGATTCCTCCCCCAAAAGGAATTGAATGACAGGATAAAAGAATCGGTTGCCTTTTTGATAGCTACCCGTCGCGACCTCAACATGGTGTCGATAGCCGAAGCCATCGTGTCGGGGACGCCGCCGGTGACCAACTTGATACCGGCATCCGCCGATTACGTGACGAAAGAGAAGCTGGGCATCGCCAAAAACGACTGGGACGAGCATGATTTGATTGACGTCATCGCCAACAACCGGATATATGTCGACCGCTGCGTCGATTACAGGGAGAAGCTGACCAACAGCCATTGTGCGGGGATGATCATTGACATTTTTTTGGAAACATGATGAAACGAAGAAATGAAATGCACCCCTGCGGCGGGGCGTTTTTAATGCTGCTGCTCCTGTTATTTGCGGAGATGGCCTTTTCGCCTTTCCTTGTTCCGGCAAGCGCGCAGACCGAAGAGAAGATTCCGGCCACTACGATTATAGGGACAGGCACCAGCATTGATTTTGACGGCGGCAGTCCCTCGACCACCGTCAATACGATAGCGGATGCTTTCGACGACGATTTGGGTACTTTTTTTGCGGCCTACGAGCGTCGTTGCACATGGGTGGGGCTTGACTTGGGCACGGCGCATGTTATCACAAAAATTGCCTTTGCGCCGCATCCGTTTTTTGAAGACGGGCCCGCACACTTGCTGTTGGGCATCTTCGAAGGCGCCAATGATCCCGATTTCATGGATGCGGTTCCGTTGCTGATGATAACCGAAATGCCGGTACAGGACACGATGACCGTACAGGACGTCGTCTGCTCGAAAGGCTTTCGTTATGTGAGGTTTGTAGCCCCAAGCGACAAGCGTTGCCTCATTGCCGAAATAGCCTTTTATGGCTATGAGGGCGCTGGCGACAACTCGTTGTTTCTGCAACTCACAAATTTGCCTACTGTGGTGATTCATACGGAAGATAATGAGGATATTACAAGCAAAGACTACTATCTAAACGGATATGTTTCGATCATCCATGACGATGGAAAATCCCTTTTCGCAGATGGTTTGGGCATAAGGGGCAGGGGGCATAGCAGCTGGACATTCCCCAAAAAATCTTACCGTATCAAACTATTTAACAAAGTAAATTTGTTGGGATTCCCCGCGAGGGAAAGAAACTGGACGTTGGTTGCAAATTATGGCGATAAGACGTTGATGCGCAATCTGTTGGCTTTTGATTTAAGCCGACGGCTTGAGATGGCCTACACGGCTGCCGGAATGCCGGTGGACGTCGTGCTAAACGGTGAATATCAGGGGACGTACAATCTGTGCGACCAGTTGGAAGTAGCGCCCGGACGCGTCGAAGTACAGGAGATGACGGTCGATGATGTGGCGCCACCCAATCTGACGGGCGGTTATCTGTTGGAAGTTGACGCCTACGCCGAAGACGAACTCAACTGGTTTGCCTCTACATTGACAAATACGCCCGTGCGAATAAGATACCCGAAAGATGACGAGATTGCTTCCGAGCAATACCACTACATCTGGAATCATTACAATGAAATGGAGGAGGCCCTGTTTGCGTCCGACTATGAGAACCCGTTGGACGGTTACCGGAAATACATCGATTTGGAGAGTTTCATCCGGCATTTTTTAGTTGGTGAAATCAGCGGTAATACCGATACTTACTGGAGTGTATATATGTACAAGGAAAGGGGCGACGACATCTTCAGGTTCGGACCGGTCTGGGATTTCGATCTGGCGTTCGAGAACGATCATCGCACCTATCCCCTCAACGAGCATTTCCGGTGGGCTTATCAGGTAGGCAGCACGGTGCCCGGCTTTCATGCCTTCGTCACCCGACTGTTCAGCGATGAAAGTTTTGTTGAAAGGGTAAAAGAAATCTATGCCGGATACAGGGAAAGCGGCGTGCTGACCGAAGAGCCTTTGCTGCAGGTTGTCGACCATTATGCCGAAGTGTTGCATCAGTCGCAGCAATTAAATTTCATGCGTTGGGATATCATGGACAAGCGGGTGCATCTCAATCCGGTCGTTCATGGCAGTTACGAGGCGGAGGTCGACAATGTGAAAAGATACATTTCCGAACGGTTTGACTGGATGGATTACAAGTTAAACCACGACCAGATTAGCGGCACGCCCGGATTTTCCGGTTTTTCGAGCGTCGAAATCTATGCACGGCAAAATGCCATCAGTTTTCGACGGGTTTCCGAACCTGCAACGATTGCCATTGTCGACGTCATGGGAAGGGTAGTCGTTTCAAAATACATCAGTGACGACGAAACTGTCGCTGTTAGCAGAGGTTTGTACTTTGTCAGCGTCACGGATAGGAAAGGCAACAGGCACCATGCAAAATGCATGGTGCCTTGAGTATATAATAACGACTATATTTGCAGACATTTTGTTAAATTTTCAGTTATTGGTTATGTTTATGGTTATTCCATGGAGAATTATTATCCAAGCACTATTCGTCCTGTCGTCAACGGCTATCGGCCTCTTTTCCATCCACGCGCAGACGTCGGAAAAACTTCCCGCCACCACGGTTATCGGTACTGAAACGAGTGTCGACTATGCCGACAACAGCCCCTCGACAACCGTTAATACCAAATTTAATGCTTTTGATGGCAAGCTAACTACCTTTTTTGCTTCCTACGAGCGGAGCGGAACATGGGTCGGATTGGATTTGGGAGAAGCGCATGTTATTACGAAGATAGCAATTGCGCCCCGTAACACGCCCGAAGGGCCTGACCGGATGTTGCTGGGCATTTTTGAAGGCGCCAACAGCCCCGATTTCTTAGATGCGGTTCCCTTGTGGATGATCACCGAACTGCCGGAGCGCCTCGCGTTGACCGAGCAGTCGGTCGACTGCTCGAAAGGCTTCCGTTATGTCAGGTACATCGGCCCGAATAGCGCCCGCTGCAACATTGCCGAGGTAGCGTTTTACGGTTATCGGGGCGTTGGCGACGACTCGTATTTCCCGCAACTCACCAATTTGCCAACGGTAACCATTCACACGGAAGAGGCAGTAGCTATTACCAGCAAAGATTATTATTTTGACGGCGCTATTTCGATCATCCATGATGAAGGAAAATCCCTTTTTCATGACAGACTGGGAATCAGAGGCAGGGGTCACAGCAGTTGGGATTTCCCCAAAAAACCGTACCGTATCAAGCTGTCGAACAAGGCGAATCTATTGGGCTTCCCCGCCCGTTCAAAAAACTGGACATTAATCTCCAATTATGGTGATAAAACACTGATGCGCAATCTGTTGGCGCTTGAATTGAGCGAGCGGACGGGAATGGCATACACCCCTGTCGGCATACCTGTCGACGTTATTTTGAACGGCGAATATCAAGGTACCTATAATCTATGCGACCAGATAGAAGTAGCGCCCGGACGCGTTGACGTACAGGAGATGACCGTCGACGACGTGGAACTGCCCGCGCTATCGGGCGGTTATCTGCTGGAGGTCGACGGGTATGCCCACCAGGAAGCCAGCTGGTTTGATTCGGCCATGCGAAGAACGCCCATACGAATTAAATATCCAGACGATGATGACATTGTCGACGTCCAATACGCCTACATCCGCGACCATTACAACCGGATGGAAAGTGTACTGTTTTCGCCGGGATTCAGAGACCCCGTCAACGGCTATCGAAAATACGTGGACATTGAAAGTTTCATCCGCCATTTTTTAGTGGGAGAAATCAGCGGTAACACCGATACTTACTGGAGCACCTACCTCTATAAGGAAAGGAACGATGATTTGTTCAGGTTTGGCCCCGTCTGGGATTTCGATATTGCGTATGAGAATGATTACCGGGTATACCCCATCAACAGTCAGACGCAATGGCTATACCTGAACGCGGTGTCGGCGCGCGGCTTCAAAGATGTTGTAATCAGGCTGATGGACGACAACTCGCTGGTTGAACGGATAAAAGCCGTCTATACCGGCTACCGCGAAAGCGGCATTTTGACGAAAGCGGCCTTGACGGACGTCGTCGACCGTTATGCCGAAATGATCGACCAGTCGCAGCAACTCAACTTCATGCGCTGGAATGTACTGTACAGGCTCATCCATGTCAACCCGGCCGTGTTCGGCGGTTATGCGGCAGAGGTGGAGCATGTGAAAAGATTCGTTTCCGAGCGGATCGACTGGATGGACCGCAGGCTGGGCTATCATCCATCCGGCAACTTCGCCGGATTCCCGGATTTTGCAAGTGTCGAAGTTCGCGTCGGCGATCATGCCATCTGTTTCGATCAAGTTGCGGCGCCTACGCTTGTCAGCATCGTCGACATCACGGGCAGGGTCGTCGTTTCGAAATCAATTGTCGACCATGATGTGATCCCTGTTCCTTGCGGCATGTACTTTGTCGTGATCGCTGATGCGGAGGGGAATAAAAGAAGCGTCAAATGCTTCGTGAACTAAGCGGTCATCTTTGTCTATAGTTCAATTTCGAATAATAGTACAACAGCCGGCAGTGACGTCGGTATATCAGATGAAAGTGAATGGCATACTTCAAGGGCAATTGCCGGTAGGGATAAGCAGATGCTATTTCTTTCCAGAAGCTGTGCTTTGAAATCATGGATAGCCATAGCATCTTTTCGCTTTTTGGAAGCGGTGCGTGAACATACTGCCGTATGCCGACCCTTGCAACGGCGATGAACAGCCGGGTTGCCCTTAGATACCCCTCCCGTCCGAAGTTGTTTTCATTCAAAAACGCCAGCAATGACTGGTAGAAGTAGTATGATTTATCCATGACATCCGGATTGACCGCATGGGAGAGCGATCCGGGATTGAACCGCCAGAAGTAAAGCGCGTCGGGGATGGTTATCGCCCGGGTGGCATGGAGAAGAAAATCCAAGTTGAACAGCCTGTCGTCGCTAATGATGCCTTTTCTGAACGCGAGGCCATGTCGTTTGATCAATTCGCTGCGATATAAGCCGCTCCAGACCGACGGGTGCGTATCGCCGTCGCGTTTTGCCTTGGGGAGGTTGGCAATCATCTCCAGCATCAGTCGGCGTATGTCTTCGCCCGCATGGTATCGCGTCTGATTGCAGATATTTGTCATTTCCCATATCTTCCCGTCGTTGTCGATACGATGACATGAAAAATAGACGGCGTCTTCTTTGGTGTGCTCGACGATGGAATACGCCTTCATGTAGGCGTTCAACTCGAGATAGTCGTCGGAATCCACAAACGCAAGGTATTCGCCTTTCGCTATTTCAATGCCTGAATTTCGCGCGAAGGCCGGCCCGTCGTTTTTTTTGTGAATGACTCTCACCCTGTCGTCGCGTTTTGCATACGCATCGCACATCGCCGGGCAGTTATCGGGCGATTCGTCGTCCACCAGAATGATCTCCACCTCTTTCAATGTTTGATTCAACAACGATTCCATACACTGCGGGAGGTATTTTTCTACATTGTATACCGGAACAATGATACTGACTTTTGGATCGTTCATCATGACTGAAAAATGTTACCTGTTTTTTCTCTACTTCTCATTATCTCTAAATCGTTGATTATCTTGCGGCAGCTGTCGCCTTGCCCGTATGGATTGATGGCGTGGCTCATGGCCTTGTAACGGGACGGGTCGGTGAGCAGGCGCGACGTCTCGGCGATGATACGGTCGCGGTTCGTGCCGGTCAACCTGACGGTTCCGGCTTCTACGGCCTCCGGTCGTTCGGTTGTATCACGCATGACGAGCGCCGGTTTCCCCAGTCCGGGCGCTTCTTCCTGAATGCCGCCGCTATCTGTAAGTACAAGGTAGGAGAGGCTCAACAGGTAGGTGAAAGGAAGGTAATCCATTGGATTGGTAAAATAGACGTTGGGGTGCGACAAGCCTTCAAAACTGTCTTTGACGGCGTTTCGCACATGGGGATTGAGGTGCATGGGATAGATGAAATCCACGTCCGGGAATTGACGGCCCAACTCCTTGATGGCGTTGCATATATTGACGAACCCCTCGCCGAAATTTTCGCGCCGGTGCCCCGTTATCAGTACGATTTTTTTGTTTTTGTCGATTCTGTCGATCGGATACCCTTCGTTTTTTATATATTCCACTATTTCCGACCGTACGTCGGCTTTTGTGCGGATGGTACGAACGACGTGCTGCAGCGCATCGATCACCGTGTTTCCCGTCACGCTTATATTTTGAGGATCAACGCCTTCGTCGAGCAGGTTTTGCCTGTTTCGCTCAGTCGGGGCGAAGTGATACGTTGCGATGCGTCCCGTGATCCGGCGGTTCATCTCTTCAGGCCACGGGCTATACACGTTCCCCGTCCGCAGTCCGGCCTCCACATGGGCTACCGGTATTTGCTGATAAAAGGCGGCTAATGCTGCCGAGGTGGATGTTGTCGTATCGCCATGCACAAACACCACATCCGGCGCTACGGTCGGTATGACCTCGCGCATGCCTGTAAGGACGCCCGACGTGATGTCGTACAAGTCTTGTCCGTCTTTCATGATGTTCAAGTCGAAATCGGGCTTGATGTCGAAGAGCGCCAACACCTGGTCGAGCATCTGGCGATGTTGTCCGGTCACGCAGACAAACGTCTTGAATTGCTCTTTTCTTTCCTTGAACGCAATGACCAAGGGCGCCATTTTGATTGCCTCGGGACGCGTGCCGAATACGAGTAGAATTTTTTGCATGAATGAATGATTGAGTGAATGACTGAAACCTGCAGCCTCAACGCTTCCTGACGAATTTGCTCAACGCATAAAAATAGTAGAGCATCAAGAGGGTTGTTATAGTCAGAACGGCATAATCCACGATTTTATTATGCGAACTGTAAAAAATTATCCCCCCTGCCACCAGCACGACGATTGAAAGGAAAAAATCAAGTTTGAAGCGTATCGGCATGATTTTTTTCGTCTGAAAATACCTGAAGGCAAACAGGTAGAAGTAGGAGAACGACAGCCCGGCGATCATGCCTGTCAGCCCGAAATTTTTTGTCAGCACGATCGAAAGCGGAACGCTTAGGATGGCGCACGTGACGGAGGAATACAGTATCTTGTTCGTTTGCTTCGTACATTGATAGATAATCTCCATAAAAAACGAAAGACAGAAGAAGACGGCGCTGAAGCAATACACGTAGATGATGTCGGCGCTTTGATAAAAGTTCTCGCCCAGCAGGATTGACTTGAACGAACGCAGCCCGAACGAGATGCCGACGACGAGCAGGCAGACGACGAACGTGAACTTGTTGAAGACTTCCGAAAAAAACTGCTCGCTGCGGGGCTCGCGGTAAATCTTGACGGCCGTCACCTGCCATGCCTGATTGAAGGTCAGGCCGAGTATCATAATCGGCGACATGTATTTCTGGGCGAGCGCCAGGATACCGTTGGCATCGGCACTTAGAAAATAAGTGGCGATGTACTTGCCCGACGACGTGATAATGCCGAAAGCGAGCGCCGACCACATCATGGGTATGGTATAGCGGAAAATCTCGCTGACAAACGCTCTTTTGAAAAAACGGACGGACAGGCTGCTGACGATTTGCCGGCGCGGGAGTTCGATGATTATCATGGCCGAGAGGCGCGCGATGATGTTGCCGATGAACAGCGCTTCGATGCCTTTTCTGAAAACGAAATAGATCAGGAACGTCGACGCGACGGTCAGGAACGAAGAGATGAAGCTGATAAGCATGTATTGGGTCGACGTATAGACGGCCCGGACAGCCTGAAGGTATATTTCGTAGAGGCTGTACACGTAGATGGACAAAACGATCAAGGGCAGGTAACGGATGGAAAAGAAAAAAGGCAGGAGAGAGGCTGCGACGAGTACGAGCGCAAACAGGATCCCTTCGATGAAAAAGGTCGTCGACAGGATATGCTTCCTGTAGGAGGCGTCGTTGTTGTCGATCAGCAGCCGGAAGGTCGATTCGCGCATCTGCAGCGTGACGACCGGCAACAGGAAGAGGACGGCTTCGAGCGAGATGTCGTAGTAGCCCAATTCATTTCGCTCTAAAAAAAAGGAGAGCACGGGATACAGCAGGAACACCAGGAACTTATTCCCTATATTGCCGATCCCGTAGATTGCGATGTCTTTGGCCAACTGTCGGTTTCTTTCAATCTTCATGCGTTCACCATGTTTTTTTTTGATAACGGAAAAACCGTTGATAAATTGTTTGCCGAAAAACTTGAAACCGGATGAAACAATAATTATCCATTTGTTTCGTTCTATCCATGCACCTATATTATTTGGAACAAAATATTTATGATATGAAGCGTATTTTTCACTATGGGGTATTCCTGATTCTGCTATTAGCCAGTTCGTGCCGGACGCCTCAAAACATCGCCTACTTTCAGGGATTGGAAAGCCTGACGCAAGCGCAGATCGAAACAATGAATCAGAAGTATGTGCCGCGAATATGTATTGACGATGCCTTGATTATCAATGTGACTTCTCCCGACAGGGTGTCGGCGGCTCCGTTTTCGGTACCTCCTTACGGTTTTTTTATGCCCGGCGAAGCGGAGATAGGGATTTCGGCCACCACGCAAAACCTGTTCACTTATTTGGTCGACGACAACGGCAACATCAATTTTCCGGTATTGGGAAGGGTTCATGTAGCCGGCATGTCGGTCAACGATGCCATTCGGATGATGGAAGAGATGATCCGGAAAGACGCGCCGGAGGCGGTAGTACACATACAGATCGCCAACTTCAAGGTCGGTATCATCGGAGAGGTAGAATTGCCGGAAATATACCATATCAAGTCGCAGCGCATCTCCATTCTTGAATTGATTGCGCGAGCGGGCGACATGACCGTCCTCGCCGACCGCAAGAATGTGTGGCTTGTCAGGGACAATGACGGAGAGAAAGTGTTCATACACATGGACATGACCGATCCGGCCATTTTTGCCTCGCCCTATTTTTACCTGCAACAAAATGACATGGTTTATGTGTTGCCCAACGATACCCAAAGGAAAAATTCGCAATTCAGCGAGCTCGACAATGTGAAAATATCCATGTATACGTTCATCGTCACTTCCATCTCCATGCTGATAACTGCCGTTTTAAACATCAGGCAGCAAATCTTGAGATAACGCTAAAAAAAACCACAAATATGGAAAATAAGAACCAAGAGAATGTAAGTTTGAAAAGTGTCTTAGTAAGGTATCTCCGCCATTGGCGGTTGTTTTTGGTCGTGTTTGTCGTGTCGTTTATTCCGGCCCTGCTCTATTTGAAACTGATGCCGCGCACCTACGAGTTTGCTGCCAGCATCTTGCTGCAGGACGACAAGGAATCGCCCATGTCGAGCATCGGCATCGGCGGCGCGACCGGTCTGATGAAGTCGTTCGGCATCGGCGCCGGCGAAGGGTCGGTCAATGTGGAGGATGAGATGGAGATTTTGACGTCGAAAAGAATGTTTCGCATGATGATTCTCGACCTGGGGATCAACGTGGACTACACTGCCCCTTATTCATTTTACAAAATGTACCAGGAGGCGCCGTTGCGCTTGGCTGTCGATTCGTCAACCATGGCCAACCTGCAGGACGAATATCGCTTCGCCGTATCCGTTTCGCCCGGACAAGTCAAGGTGAAGGTGAAAACATGGTTGGGCGGACTGAAGCAGACCCATACCTTTTCGTCGCTGCCGGCCGTGATTAAGATCGACAGGGAGGCGTTCGTGCTCGATTTCGACCACGACGGTGCGCAAAAAAAAGCGTTCAAGCTGAATATCAAAGTCGTCCCTGCCGGCTGGATGGCCGAAACGCAGGGCAAGGATATTGAGGTGGAGGATGTTTCCAATGTGTCGAACGTGCTTATGCTGACGTGCAGCGATCATTCGCGACAACGCGGGCTCGACCGTTTGAACACGCTCATCGACGCGTACAACAAAGACATGGAATCGTACAAGCGCCAGGAGGTAGACCGTAAGAAATCGTTTGTCGAAAGGCGCATCTCGGAAATCTTGATTGAATTGGACGTGGTAGAGGCTAACATCAAGGATTTCAAGGCGAAGAATGAAATGACCTTGCTGGAATCCGACGTGCTGTTGTATAGCGAGCTGTTCAAGGACATCCGGGTGGCGTTGACCCAAACCGAGATACAGGCGCATCAAATAGATTTGCTCGATGATTATTTGAAAGACCCGGAGAACAGGAACAAAGCGATTCCTTCGGTCTTCTCGGTGGAAGAAGGCGAAAAGGGCATCGTCTCACAGTACAACAAGGCCGTCGTCAGCCGTGAGAAAGTATTGATCAGTTCCAACGCCTCCAATTACATGTACCGGCAGCTGAACAGCGACGTCGAGATACTTCGCGACGCCGTTCAAGTGATGATAGGGAACGCCCGGAAAAGCATCGAAAAGGCATTGGACGACCTGAAGAAGCAGGAAAAGGAGCTGATGGCCAAATTCAAGTCGGTACCCGAAAAGGAACATGAGTACGTCGGCTACGTGCGCGACCAGGAAATCCTGCAGGGCCTTTACCTCTTGATGTTGCAGCAACGCGAAGAGACGATCAACACGTTGGGCAAGCTGCACGAGCGTGCCCGGGTGATCGAGCCGCCCTACATCAAGAAGAAACCGCTCGGACCCCGTAAGCTGTATGCCGGCATCGGCATACTGGTTCTCACGCTTGTCGTCCCCCTCGGCTACCTCATCACCAAAGACATACTTATTTCAATAAAGGATGAATTCAAAAAGTAGGGGCAAGGCATGCCTTGCCCCTACCGCCCCCCCCAAAAGCCCCCAAAAAATGAAAAACATGGCAAAACAAACCGTTCACCCCGCCGACATGTGTATCATCACAACCTATCGCTGTCCGATGCGCTGCAAGATGTGCAATATCTGGGACAACCCCACGATAGCTGACAAGGAGATAACACCCGAAGAGATGAAGCTGCTGCCGAAAGTGAAATTTATCAATCTCACGGGCGGCGAGCCTTTTATCCGTGAAGATTTGGCGGAAATCGTCGCGGTATGTTTCACCAAATCGCCTCGCGTGGTTATCTCCACGTCGGGATGGTACGACGACAGGGTCGTCGAATTAGCCAAACGCTTCCCGCGCATCGGCATTCGCATCAGCATCGAAGGGCTTGCCTGCAAGAACGACGAACTGCGCGGACGTGCCGGCGGTTTCGACAAGGGGCTCCGAACGTTGCTGACACTGAAGGAAATGGGGATCAGGGACATCGGTTTTGGCTGTACCGTGTCCGACAACAACTCGGCCGACATGCTTTCGCTCTATCGGCTTTCAAAAGCCATCGGACTGGAATTTGCCACCTCGGCGTTCCACAACTCGTATTATTTCCACAAAGACGATAATTTGATTACGAACAGAGACGAGGTATGCGGCGACTTCGAGCAATTGGTCAACATGCAATTGAAGGAAAACCACCCGAAATCGTGGTTCAGGGCTTTTTTTAATATGGGCTTGATCAATTATATCGAGGGTAACCGGCGGCTGCTGCCTTGCGAAGCCGGCATGGTCAATTTCTTTGTAGACCCCTACGGCGACGTCTACCCCTGCAACGGCATGGAAGAAAGATACTGGTTCGAGAAAATGGGTAACCTGCGCACGACGCCCGACTTTCAGGCTATCTGGAACAGCGAACAGGCGCAGCATGTACGCGAGCGGGTGCGCGACTGCCCCAAAAACTGCTGGATGGTAGGCACGGCGGCGCCGGTCATGAAAAAACATTTCGGACAACCACTGAAATGGGCGCTAAAAAATAAATGGCGCAGCCTCAGGGGCAAGGACGCCTGCCTGCATAAATGTGTCATGCCGGAAAAGCCGTTGAATGGATAATGCACTAACGAAAAAAATCGTCGTTACCGGCACTCGCGGCATCCCCGGTATCCTGGGCGGCATCGAAACGGTATGCGAGGAACTCTTTCCCCGCATCGCGGCACGGGGCTGCGACGTGACGCTCATTCGCCGCACGAACTACGTCCACGACAACCTGCCCGAATACAAAGGCGTGAAACTGTTGGACTTGCAGGCGCCGCAAATGAAATCGCTTGAGACGATCGTTCATACGCTACGGGCTGTTTGGGTGGCAAAATTCAAGTTGCGCGCCGACCTACTGCATATCCATGCCGTCGGGCCGGCGTTAGTCACCCCTTTTGCACGACTATTGGGGCTGAAAGTCGTTTTTACGCATCACGGGCCCGATTACGACCGGAAAAAATGGAACGGGATAGCCCGCTTCATGCTCCGCCTCGGCGAAAGGATGGGCGTCGGGTATGCCCACGAAGTCATCGTCATTTCCAATGTTATCCATGCGCTTGTGCAGAAAAAATACGGACGGACGGATGCCTGCCTGATTCACAACGGCGTGCCCGACCCCGACTTCACGGTTGGCACGCAATATCCGGAATCGCTCGGCCTCACGCCTAAACAATACATTTTTACGATGGGGCGCTTTGTGCCCGAAAAGAACTTCCATCAACTCATCAACGCTTTCGCGACGTTGCGCGACAAGCGAGACTGTCGGTTGGTCATTGCCGGCGATGCCGATTTTGAGGACGCATACGCACACGAACTGAAAGCGCTCGCCCGCCGCGAAGGCGTGATCCTTACCGGTTTTATCAAAGGGGCGAAACTGCACGCGCTACTGGCGCACGCCGGCTTCTTTGTATTGCCTTCTTCGCACGAGGGATTGCCCCTCTCGCTCCTCGAAGCCATGACCTACGACCTGCCCGTTCTCGTTAGCGACATCCCCGCGCATATAGATATGGGATTGCCCGGCGATGCTTATTTCGCCGTAGGCAATGAAGGGAAACTTGCGGAAAAGATGGCATCGCTGCTCGACGCGATGCCGTGTCGCCGCACCTATCCGCTGGCACAGTACCAATGGGATCATATTGCCGAACAGACGCTGCACGTCTATTCGAGGTTGTAAATCTTCATGATCCGTTTATAAAACGTCTCCGGCGCGAATTTCAGGCAGGCTTCGGATGATATGCCGGCATAATCGAACTGCATTGTGTCGTCGTTGAAGAAAAGATCGATTTTTTCCAGCAGGTCGGTCATGTTGCCCGCTTCAAACAGGTAACCGTTCTTGCCTTCTGCTATCAGTTCGGGGATGCCGCCGATGCGTGCGCCCAGTACGGGCGTTCCCATGCAATGCGCTTCGATCACGCTGAACGGATTGTTCTCGTAACAAATGGAGGGGATCACCAAGAAACGGGCCTTTTGAACAATCGGGAAAAGCGTGTCAGAAGGCAGATAGCCAAGGAACTCAATCTGCCGGCTTGAATATGCTCGGCGGCAGGCGTCGAGCAACGGCCCTTCGCCGATCATTTTAAGCGGGTAGGGCAATCGTTCGGCAGCCTGAAGGAGCGATTCGACGCCCTTCTCGGTCGATATCCGTCCGACATAACAGTAATAGTCGGCTTTTGCGGATACAGGCAAAGGCTTTTGCGGCATGAAATTGGGCAATACCTCGATCTGTGCGGGCGAATAGCCGGCTTCCGTCATTTTGGTCTTCATGAATTGGCTCGGACAGATAAAGGCGTCCGTGATGGCGGACAGCTTTTTCCTGTTCCACCAACAGGCTTCCATGAAGGCTAACATGCTTGCTGTCAGACTGTCTTTCATACATTTGTAGCGGATGACGCTGAATTTGTTTTTGAAACAGGCCTCGCAGGCACGACCGTTGCGCAGGCACGAGTGTACCGGACAGATCAGTTTTTGATCGTGCAGCGTCCAGACGACCCGGATACCCTTTTGTGCAGCTATCTGTGCGATGAGCGGCGAGAGGTAGGAATGGATGTTATGGAGATGAACCACATCCGGCTGAAATGCGGCGAGCAGGCGCTTGAACTGGCGGGCTACTTCCGGCGAGTGAAAAAGCCGTGCGAAGGCGGCGCTCTTTCCCCGCATGTCACGACTTGAGAAATCAATCTCCGCCGGGAAATAGGGTTCCCAGACCGATTCGACATTGTCAGGATACTGCATGCTGAACACGGCAACATCATGACCGTTGTCCTTCAGCAGCCGTTCGATGGCGAAAACCGCCATGCAGTCGCCGCCGCGCAGGTAATAGAATTTATTGACTAACAGTATTTTCATTTGGTTGGAGTTGTTTTTCGTCGCCCTGCGCCATATCGCCCTGCGCCATGTCAGCAAAGCATAATCCCATCAGCATCATCATAAACATGCCCCTGTTGTGTGTTATCGTTGAGTCCGAAGTACACTCGATAAGAAAAAACAGGATGATCATGATGGCGAGCAGCGATTCCTTGCAGTAGCCTTTCGAATACGACTTGATGGCTTTTTTTGCAAGATAAGCCCAGAAATACAGAAACAGCAATACGCCGGCGAATCCGAATTGCGCCAATGCAGGATAGTAGGTGTCGGCCACAAAATCGGGGGCCGCTTTCGTCAGTCCGTGCATCGCGCTCATTTCGTATTTGACGTAGAGCGGCGAATAGCTTACTGCCGAGGCATACGTGGCATACGAGGCGAATCCGCTGCCGAACGGGATGAAGTCCATGAACACCTGCCCCGAGAAGTAATAAAGTGCCATGCGGGCATAGAGGTCGTATGCTTCGCGTCCGCCGCCGAAACCGCCGGTGACAAAATAAAAGTAAATCTTTTTCCAGGCGACAATGATTGTAAAAGCGATGGCGACCACGAGGAAAAATGAATTTTTCAGGTTAAGCCGCATGGTGGCCGAACGGTTGAAGTAGACGACGAGCAGCGTGCACATAGCCAGGAATCCGAAATGCTTCGACCGCGTCGAAAAGAGGCCTATCGCCAGGATCAGGCAGAAAACCAGCTTGTCGACGTTTCGGTAGTCGCTGCAATAGAGGTACAACAACGCCAGGATGGACGAGGCGGTCGCCAGCCTCGACACGTGCGAGAACGTATACGTGATGACGTCGCTTTCGATCATGCAAAGCGCGCCGACCGTAAAGACATACAGGCTGCACAAGACAATCAGTTGCCTGATGATCTTCTTTTGATTGACCGACAACACGGGGCGTAGCGCAAAAACGCAGAAAAAGGCGATGTACGGTTTTATCTGCACCACAAAATCCAACAGGATAGCCCCTTTCGTATTCGAGTGGATGATGATGGAATAGACTAAATAGAAGATAAAGACGCCGATGACATACAGAAAAGCGCGGTTGAACTCCCATGTTTTTGTAGTGAACACCCGGTAGCCGTACAGTCCGAGCAGCAGTACCGCGCATATCTCGTCGACATAACTGAATCCCAACATGTCGAAGACGTCGTAAAACATCACGCCGAAGATCAGCGTGAACAGCGTCAGGTTGAAGAATTGCCTGTTTATGAAGGCTTGGCGTGAATGTGCGACGTTCTGCATAAGGCATTGTTTTATGTATAACGCATCAACGGGCGGATTATTATAGGGCTTCGCTCGGAGGTAAAAAATATGCGAGCATATTTTGTATATCGCTCGACTTTCGCTATCTTTTGTAAGACAGAAGATAGCTTCGCTCGGATATAAAAATATGCAAGCATATTTTGTATATCTCTCGACTTTCGCTATCTTTGCCCAGTTTAATTTAAAAATTCGGAAAGACATGTCAACAACAACACGCAGTATGATCTCGTTCGACTGGGCGATGAAGCGCCTGCTTCGCAACAAAGCCAATTTTGAGGTACTGGAAGGCTTTCTGAGCGAACTGCTAAGCCGCAAGATAG
>Ga0082212_10000884_pt1 | contig 44154 bp, 37 predicted proteins | sample TergutNt197P3_FD_71548 | JGI IMG/M metagenome (GOLD analysis project Ga0082212, IMG submission 71548) | Neocapritermes taracua P3 segment gut microbial communities from Petit-Saut dam, French Guiana - Nt197 P3 | ecosystem: Host-associated > Arthropoda: Insects > Digestive system > Gut ... | reverse complement strand
TATCCTTTTCGCCGGGTACGTTTTGCCAGACACGGGGGCTATATCGCTCCGCATGGGCCATCTTGCCAAAAACCCTGCCATCGGGGCTGAGCAGGCCCTCTATGGCCAACATGCTTCCATTGGGGTTGTACTCCAAGTCCATTGACGGTTGCCCACTCTCATCAACATACTGGGTAGCCACCTGGCCGCTTGCAAACAAGTTCTGGAGGATTACTTTAGGCCCTACAATCCGGCCTTCGCCGTGGGCTACGGCAACTATGTGCTGGTCTCCAGGTTCCACTCGCCTCAGCCACGGGCTCGCGTTGGATACAATGCGTGTCCAGGCCATACGGCTTGTATAGCGCAACGAATTGAATGTCAGTGTGGGGTCTGATTCCGTTTGCTCTCTAATTTCACCGTAAGGCACTAAGCCAAGTTTGATGAGGGCCTGAAAGCCGTTGCAAATACCAATCATCAGGCCATCGCGCCTTTGGAGCAGGTCATGGATGGCATCCCTAATCCTGGGGGCGCGATATGCGGCGGCTATGAACTTGCCCGACCCGTCCGGTTCGTCTCCTGCACTAAAGCCACCTGGGATAGCAACAATGTTGGCTCTGGCAATGGCTTTGGCCATGGAGTCAAGGCTTTCGTCTATCGCCTCAGATGTTAGATTTCTAAATACAAACGTTTCTGTTGTAGATCCAGCCCTCTCAAAAGCTGCCTCGGTATCATATTCGCAATTTGTGCCAGGAAAGACCGTTAACAATACGCGAGGTTTCGCTACCTTAATGGATGGCACTTTTGGAGTAGCGGCATGATAGGTGGCAAAGGGAGGGATGCTCTCTCTTTGGCCGTCAGTGGTTGGAAAGACTGACTCCAGAGTGCCTTCCCATATTTTTTCAACCTCGAAAAGACACATCTCGCTACCACACACCTTGATAACTGGTTCGGCGATGGTTTTGCCAAAAATTTTAGCAGGCAATCCAATATCTAGTCCAGGTGGCACTTCCAGCACAAAGGAACCCAGGCGGGGAGTTAGCCAGAACTCAGCATCTGGCTCTGTCAATTCCATGCCAACAGCATTACCGAAGGCCATTTTTGACAGCGCCGCCGCCAAGCCATCCATGCCAACAGTATGTATGGCAAGTACCTTTTTGCTGCGGACTAGTTCGGCAATTCGTGAATAAATACTATGTAGCACTGGCCAATCCGGCAATTCGTCAGAAGTGCGGGGAAGCTCTACCAAGAGTAAGTCATTGCCAGGCATTTTCAGTTCCGGTGTGACAATGCTGTCTGCCTCGGTGACTCCTACAGCAAAAGCCACCAAGGTGGGAGGCACGTCCAGGTTGTTGAAAGAACCTGACATGCTGTCTTTGCCGCCAATGGCCGGGGTTTCCATCTCCAGTTGCGCGTGGAGAGCGCCTAGCAACGCCGCCGCAGGCAACCCCCATCGTTTAGGGTCGTTTAGTAATTTGCAAAAATATTCCTGTAATGTAAAGCGCAATTTTCTGTGGTCTGCACCCACCGCTACCAGCTTTGCCGCCGCCGCCACATGGGCCCAGGCTGCTCCATGAAAGGGAGACCAGCGGCTCAGCGTGGGGAAAAACGCATGGCTCATAGCGGAAGCTGTGTTTGTTTCGCCGCCCTGCACCGGAAACTTGGCAACCATGCTCTCCGTGGGCGTCCTCCGCCTCTTTCCGCCAAAGGGAACTGTAATGCTGGCAGCACCAATTGTCGAGTCAAAGCGTTCAACCAAGCCACGCTGGGAACAGGTATTCAAGTCTGCCAGACGTGACAGCCAAGCAGTTTTTATTTCCGACACCTTTTTTGCGGTAAATGGATTTTGTGATTGGTCTGGGACAGCTATCAGAGCTTTGGAAAATGATCTGGAACCATTTGTATTCAAAAAATCCCTGCTGATATCAACAATGGCATTGCCCCTCCACGTCATCACCAGTCGCCTTTGCTCAGTCACCTCCGCTACAACGGTGGCTTCCAGATTCTCCTTATCGGCCTGTGCCATGAGATCAGCTAAATCTTCAGGTGCAATCACAACAGCCATGCGCTCCTGGCTCTCAGCTATGGCAAGCTCGGTTCCGTTAAGGCCCTCATATTTTTTTGGAATCACATCCAGATTTATCTTCAAGCCATCAGCCAATTCGCCAATGGCAACAGAAACGCCGCCAGCCCCAAAATCGTTGCACTTCTTTACCATCCTGGCAAATTCTTCTTTGCGGAATAGCCGTTGGAGTTTGCGTTCCATGGGTGGGTCACCCTTTTGGACTTCTGCCCCGCACTGTTCAATACTTGCTTCTGTGTGGCTCTTGCTGGAGCCTGTCGCACCGCCTATGCCGTCCCGTCCGGTGGGGCCTCCAATCAGCGCTATCAAGTCACCCGGGGCTGGCTCTTCGCGCCGAACCTGAGCCTTTGGAATAGCCCCCATCACCGCGCCGATTTCCATTCGTTTTGCCACATAGCCTTCATCATATATTTCTGTAACCTGACCGGTATTCAGGCCGATTTGGTTGCCGTAGGAGGAAAAACCGCGGGTTGCTTCCTGCGTGATTTTGCGTTGTGGCAACTTGCCGGGCAGAGTCTTTTCCACTGGTACCCTGGGGTCTCCTGAACCTGTCACCCGCATTGACTGATAAACATAAGCCCTTCCAGATAGCGGATCGCGTATAGCCCCACCCAGGCAAGTGGCAGCTCCGCCAAAGGGCTCAATTTCGGTCGGGTGGTTGTGGGTCTCGTTTTTGAACATCAAAAGCCACTCTTCGCCACCACCTGGGACTGCTGTGTTTTCAACATCCACTACCAACGAGCAAGCATTGATCTCGTTGCTCTCCTCATGGTCGCCCAACTTGCCCATCGACCTGAAATACTTTGCAGACAGGAGGGCCATGTCCATCAAGCATTCCGGTCTTTCTGGCAGGTTGTCCCCGAAGACCATCTGGCGTAAATTGCGGTATTGCTCCAATGCTGTTTTTATCGGTGCCGCAAGTGTCCCATCTTCGATCTCTATTTCTGTAAGCTCGGTCAAAAAAGTCGTGTGACGGCAGTGGTCAGACCAATAGGTATCCAGTAGCTTAAGCTCTGTTTCTGTGGGGTCGCGCTTTTCGGCATCCCTAAAATATGCTTGGGTATGCTTTATATCGTCCAAAGTCATCGCCATTCCATGGGCGGATTGAATTTCCAAAAGGCCATCATCTCCTGCGCTTGTTAAGCCTGCCAATGTCAGGACTTCACCCGGTTCGGGTAGCAAGGGGCATAGTGTTGCCGGCTTTTCTATGGAAGCCTCCCTGCTGTCCACGGGATTGATCAAGTATTCCTTGATTTTGTCTTTCTGTGCTGTTGACAAATCCCCCCTGAAAACAAACACCTTGGAACAAGCGACCGTAGGGGAGCTCCCATCGCAAACTAATTCAAGGCACTGGGCCGCGCTGTCTGCTCGCTGGTCGAACTGGCCAGGGAGGTACTCCACAGCCAGCACCGACTCCCCCTTTTGTATCGGGAGTTCTTCTTCATAAACAGTGTCAACAGGCGGTTCGGCAAAAACTGTCCAAAGCGCCTTGCCGTAATTTGTCTCGGACAAGCCTTCCACGTCATATCGGACAAGTACACGGGCCACTTCTAGCGAAGGGATGCCCAAAAAGTCCCGGAGGCCATGCAGAAGGTGGTCGGACTCAACGGCAAATTCAGGTTTTTTCTCAACAAATATCCGGCGGATCTCTGACATCGGCACCTTTCGCTCAGATTGCCGAGGGCTGTATGGGCCCCCAAAATCATCACTAGACAATTCTAGCAGTTTTCGCTTTCGTTGCTCGCCGAGGCGAGCAAAGTTTGACAAACCCAAACCCTGCATGCCATTCAAGGCTACCCCACAGCCTTCAATGGCGCAGGGCTAGAGTTGGTCGACCTAGCAGTTCAACTACACAAAGTTGAACTGTCTCGTCTTCGGCTATTTATAGGCATAGCAGACAGCGGAATGTAAGGCATGTTGAGTACTAATTCAGTGTTAGTCATGTTGTCCCGCAGGTGTTCCTTTTTTAAACCCTTGTATTGTTTGTATTCGCCAGTGGTCATTCCGCTCCAGGTTTGGCTCATTATGTCCCTCAGGGTTGCGTACTCTCCCTCTCGCTTGACTCCGCTCTTATCCCATTCGTCAGTCAGGGCCTTCCTGACTTCGATAGACTTGATGCGCTGGTTTATCCAATTCTCGCTGTACCCTAGTCGGCGATAGTTCTGGATTGCGCGGTCGATTGACAATTCTGGGTCAACGGTCTCGTCAATCCTCTCGCTCCCTACTTTGGCAAGCCATACCTTGAACGGCTCCGCTTTCTTGCTCGGGACAGATTGGATTAGGCGTAGCACTTGTTCTGTATCGGCAACGTCCGTGAGGCGCATCTTGCCGTCCGGGGCTGGCAATTTCAAACGGTTACAATTTGTAACCGTTTCATTTCCCTCAGCCATCATGCGGTTTTTCAAGACTTTCCAATAATTCCGAGCAAGTTGATGGTCGTTTTCCGTCAACACTGCGATTATGTCAACAACCGAAAACCACCACTTCTCTTCCTGCTCGTCCCATGCGGTGCGGACTTGTTGTTCCTCAAACAGCTTGACTTTGTTTTTTCCCTTGTCGGGCGCATTGCTAGTGGGCATTGGTAGTTCCTTAAAATACAGAACCGTCCACCTCCATTTTAGCACCGATCCCACCCTGTCTTCACCTTCGCCGCCCCCTAATTTTCGGGTTGGCTCGCCCAGAAATTTGCCATGCTTTTGCCCTGCAATCGGCTCCGCCGAAGCGGGGGATTTTCCCCACCCAAAGACCCCATTTGGGGGCGTGGGTAATATGTTCATGTTTTTTCTGTCCCATTCCTGAGTGGCGGGGCAAGCAAAAAATTCCAAAAATCTGGGGCAAAATTTTCAGGGAAACGACATGAAAAATCACCAAAGACTCGAGCCCATTTTTCGCCGACCACCGAGTGCAAAGTTCAGGCGAAACTGTCCAAAAAAAATCGTGGTCAGGGTGTTAAAAAATCAGATTTCCGACTGCTGAAAAATTGCCATCCGAGGGGTGCCAAATCCTCCCCAGACCTTCAAAATTCCCCAAAATCGATAATTCGGAATCAGAGAAAAAAACATTGAACATAGTAGTCACGGCCCAAAATCGGGCCTTTTGACTACGTTTTGGCACCCACGGCGGCAGAGCCGCACGCAGGGATGGGGGCCTAGTGCTGTACGCGTTGGAAGCTGCTAAATGTATCTTCGAAAGCCAACCGCACTTGCCCACATAAACAACCTCAAAAGCATGGCTGTCAGAGTAGCGAAGTCCTAAGATATAGCAATCAAAACAGTCATTCAGCGAATACCGGTTCTGGTGCCCGCAAAAATGCCACAATGATGGCACTGTATAGAAGAAACCCATGTAAGATATTTTGTACACTTCCGATAGCTGTTGATTGTCGGAAGTGTACGGAGGCAGATGGAGTGACCAAAGCATCAGAAATCAGCAGGATGACCGAAGAAGAAGTCAAGCTCCGCTACATCACGCCTGCCATAGAGTGTAAATGGGACAAACATGCCCAGATGAGGATGGAGTATTTTTTCACCGATGGACGCATCATCATCGAGGGCAACGCTCCAGAACGCGGAAAGAGAAAAAAAGCAGACTATCTGCTTTCCTTAAAGCCCAACCTGCCCCTTGCCATTGTTGAGGCCAAGTCCAATCACTTACCCATGGGCGCGGGCTTACAACAAGGCATCGAGTACGCACAAATACTTGATGTGCCGTTCGTCTACAGCTCTAACGGCGACGGCTTTCTCGAGCGCGATATGATAAACGGTAGGGAGCGTGAAATTGCGCTGGATGATTTCCCTGCCCCAGATGATCTCTGGGCGCGATATAAAGTCCAAAAGCAATACAAGCCTGAACAGGAAAAACTGGTGACTCAAAGTTATCACTCTCAGGCAGATAGCCACCCACCGCGGTATTACCAGCGCATAGCGATAAACAGGACAATCGAAGCCATTGCGAATGGTAAAAACCGGATACTGCTCGTCATGGCCACGGGCACAGGCAAAACATTTACGGCGTTTCAGATTATTTATCGTTTACTGAACTCAGGCGCAAAACGAAAAATTCTTTTCCTTGCCGATAGAAACGTTTTAGTTGACCAAGCAGAAGATAAGGACTTCAAGCCATTTAATAAGGTTATGACAAAAATTAAAGGCAGAAAGCTGGACAGTTCCTATCAAGTTTATCTATCCCTTTATCAGCAACTTGCAGGTGACGAAAACGAAGAGCCTTTCAGGCAATTCGAGCCCAGTTTCTTCGACTTAATAGTTGTTGATGAGTGCCACCGCGGTAGCGCAAAAGACGAATCCCGCTGGAGAAAGATATTGGAGTATTTTAGTAGCGCAACTCAAATCGGTCTGACCGCCACCCCAAAAGAGACAAAGGATGTAAGCAATATAGATTATTTCGGCGAGCCTATCTACACATACAGCTTGAAACAGGGCATAGACGATGGTTTCCTTGCTCCCTACAAAGTAGTCCGGGTTGGTCTGGACAGAGACCTCGAAGGTTGGCGGCCTCCTATGGGCAAACTCGACATCGACGGCAATGAAATCGAAGATAGGGAATACAACATCAAGGATTTTGATAAAAACCTCATCATTGATGACCGAACAAAGGCAGTTGCAAAGCGGATTACGACATATCTCTGCAGTTCAGGTCGGTTCGACAAAACCATTGTTTTTTGTGTAGACATTGAGCATGCAGAGAGAATGCGCCAGGCTCTCGTTAACGAAAACTCAGACCTGATTGCAGAAAATGCCAACTACATAATGAGAATAACGGGCGACAATGACGAGGGCAAAGACCAGTTGTATTATTTTCAAAGACCGAGCTATGAATACCCCAATCCAGACTACATAAAGCATCCCACCATTGTTACGACATCCAAGTTGCTGACCACCGGCGTCGACGTGCCCACCTGCAAGCTGATTGTCCTGGACAACGTCATCAATTCCATGACCGAGTTCAAGCAGATAATAGGGCGAGGCACAAGGCTTAAGCCAGATTACGGCAAAGAATACTTCACCATCATGGACTTTCGCGGCGTTTCTCGCCTCTTTGCAGACCCAGCCTTTGACGGCGACCCCATTTCTGTCATTGAGGATGACGGTGGCTCAATTTCCGAAGGGCAACCCGAACTGTCGCCACAGCCCCCGTCGAAAAGGCCAGATGGCGATGATGGAGAAGACTCCAAATTAAGGAAAAAATATCGCATCAACGATGTAGAAGTGTCCATTGTAAGCGAGAGAGTGCAGTATTACGGTGGCGACGGCAAACTGACAACCGAGAGCCTGACAGATTTTTCTAGGAAAAATATCCTGGGCGAATATACAACCTTGAATGATTTTTTGAAAACTTGGAATGACCAGAGACGCAAGCAGGCAATACTCGATGAGCTAAAAGAGCGCGGAGTATTGCTTGAAGAACTCAAAAAAGAAGCCGGCAACCGAGACATAGATGATTTTGATCTAATTTGCCATATAGCTTTTGACAAAAAACCCCTTACAAAAGCCGAGCGGGCCAACAACGTCCGCAAGCGGGACTATCTTAGCCGATATGAAGGGCTGGCCAAGGACGTGCTGGCTACCCTGTTGGACAAATATGCCACCGATGGTATAGCCGACATGGGCGACACAAGGATACTCAGCATCGACCCCTTCCGAAGAATGGCCAGCCTAGAGCGAATACTGACCGCCTTTGGTGGCAGCGAGGGCTACATGGAAGCAGTTCAGGGGCTTCAGGGAGAAATCTATGCGGCCTAAATCGCGCCCCTATTGGCGAAGCAAGGAAGCCAAGATATGAGCCTGAATACTTTTGTAAAACGCCTACAAGACATAATGAGGATGGACGCAGGCATCAACGGGGATGCACAACGCATCGAGCAGATCGGATGGATGCTATTTCTTAAAGTGTTTGATTCAAAGGAAAAAGAGTGGGAACTGCATGACAGCAAGTATGAATCTGTGATTCCAGACAAATATCGCTGGCGCAACTGGGCAAAAGACCGCAAAGACGGCCAAGCCTTGACTGGCGAGGCCCTGCTCGACTTTGTCAATAACGGGCTGTTCGCCTCCCTGAAAAACATCGACATTTCTGATACAAGCCCACTGATCCAAGGCATCGTAAAAGATGCGTTTACTGACAACAACAACTACATGAAAGACGGAGTGCTGTTTAGGCAAGTAATTAACGTCATTGACGAGCTGAAGTTTGAGGAGTACAGCGACCGACATGCCTTTGGCGAAATATACGAGACCATCCTGCGGAGCCTGCAAAGCGCAGGCAAAGCCGGTGAATTTTATACTCCCAGGGCAGTCACCGACTTCATGGCGCAACGGCTATCGCCCGTTATAGGCGAAAAAATTGCGGACTTCGCCTGCGGCACAGGCGGATTTATCACATCTGCGCTAAAAGTTTTGGATGCCCAGGTTAAAACAGTCAAAGACAGAAAAACATACAATGATTCAGCCTTTGGCATAGAAAAAAAAGGCATGCCCCACCTGCTTTGCGTAACAAATATGCTACTGCACGATATAGACAACCCACAGATTCTGCACCGCAACTCATTAGAAAGAGACGTGCATGACTACAAAGAGAGCGACCGCTTCGATGTAGTTCTGATGAACCCGCCTTATGGAGGTAGCGAAAAAGACAGCATTAAAAACAACTTCCCCCCGGATTTGCGCTCATCTGAAACCGCAGACCTTTTTATGGCGGTCATCATGTATCGCCTGAAGCAAATAGGGAGGGCAGCAGTGATAATCCCAGACGGCTTTCTGTTTGGGACGGACAACGCCAAGGTTGCCCTCAAAAGAAAACTGCTTGAAGAATTTAACCTGCACACAGTAGTGCGTATGCCCCACAGCGTATTCGCGCCATACACAAGCATTACAACAAACATCTTATTCTTTGACCGTATTGGGACTACCACAAAAACGTGGTTTTATCGCCTGGACATGCCAGAAGGCTACAAACATTTTTCAAAGACCAAGCCAATGAAGCTGGAACACTTTGCGCCTGCCGTAGAATGGTGGAGCAAACGTACTGAAATAGCTATCGAAGGCTTTGACAAAGCCAAGTGCTATACAGCGCAGGAAATCAAAGATCGTGGCTACAACATGGATTTGTGTGGATTTCCACATGAAGAAGAAGAAATCCTGCCGCCCTTTGAATTAATAGCGCAATATCAGGAGAAAAGGGCCAGCCTGAATGCAGACATAGACCGCATACTCCTTGAAATCGAAGGGATTTTGGGGAGGGACGAGTGAAAAAAAGCATGCAAATGCTGGCAACCCTAGACGAATACACATTCTTGCTGGCTGAAGTCAAAAACAGAGTACGAAAATCCCAATACCAGGCTCTCCGAAAGGCCAACCGCGAGCTGGTCAGGCTGTATTGGGACATAGGGCGGATGATAGTAGGGCAACAGGAAAACGCAGGATATGGCAAAGCCGTAGTAGAAAAGCTCTCCGAGGATCTTCGCAATGAATTTCCAGGTGTTGGCGGCTTTTCTGTGCAAAACCTATGGTACATGCGCCAGTTCTACAGGGAATATAGGGATTTAGAAAAACTCCAACCACTGGTTGGAGAATTGAGCTGGGCGCACAATCTGGCAATAATGAGCCGTTGCAAAGATGAGCAGGAACGTGAATTCTACATCCGAATGGCAAAAAAAATGGGCTGGTCAAAAAATGTGCTGACCCATCAGATCGACAACCAGAGTTATCAAAAGACCATTGCAGGCCAAACTAATTTCGACAAAACCATCAGACCCAAACACCGCGTCCAAGCCAAGTTGGCAGTAATGGACGAGTATGTTTTTGATTTTCTGGAACTTGGCGAGGCGCACACCGAACGGGAACTAGAAAAGGCGCTGATTGCCCGCATCGAAGACTTTTTGAGGGCGATGGGCGGAATATTTGCCTTTTTGGGCAGCCAGTTCAGGCTCGAAGTAGATGGTGACGAATACTACATCGATCTCTTGCTCTTCCATCGCAGACTCAGAGCCATGGTGGCCATTGAATTAAAGGTCGGCAAATTCCAGCCCGAGTTTGTAGGCAAAATGCAGTTTTATCTCGCCGCGCTTGACGCACAGGTACGCCAGGAAGGCGAAAACCCCTCTATTGGCATTATCCTGTGCAAAGAAAAAAAACGCACCGTAGTGGAATACGCTCTGAGGGATGCAAGCAAGCCAATAGGCGTAGCGACCTATGCCACCACCAGAACGTTGCCCAAAGAGCTACATGGACAATTGCCAGGGCCAAAAGAAATCGCAGACCTTCTGGAAGGGCTGTGAAATGGCAAAATTGAATATCGAAATGACTGCCCAGCAACTAAAAAACTCCATTCTCCAATTGGCAGTGCAGGGCAAGCTGGTGCCCCAAGACCCAGACGACGAACCAGCGGGCAAACTGCTGGAGCGCATCAGGGCAGAAAAACAGCGGCTGGTAGAAGAAGGAAAGATCAAAAAAGATAAAAACGAGTCAACCATACATCGCCTTCCCACCGAGGGCAACGGTGCCGATAAGCTGGTTTAGAAGAAGTGTTGCAAAGGCATTGGTACCGGTCTCGCGCAAAAACCTATCGTTTTCGATAGGTTTCGGCTGTCTGCATGGAGGATATGGAGGATAGATGGAGGATATTTTTTGCCATTTGGCGTTGAAAAATAAGGCAACTGGAGGAAATGGAGGATGTTCTCTATACTTTTATGTATAGAATAAATTAAATAAGAGAGCAAACACAATGCCCATGCTGGTTTGCGCTTGATGATTATCCAAAAAAAATCGATTCGGCTACATGAAAAACGAGCAATGCTGACTAATACGGACGTTGCTGTCCAATGCGTTCAATCCCATTGCTCACACTGTCCAATACCGTCAAATACGTTGGATTGCCTAGAGGCAGGACGCGCTTCCTTGGTGTTACTTCTGCTTCGATGATTTCTTCTTTGGTGCTACTTTCAATGCCTTTGGCTCTGCATCTCTCGGAGCCTTCAGGTCAGAAAGATAGTCGGCCCATGTCTGCATCATCTGGCGGCGGTCATCTAGGAACTGGGTACGGTCGTAGGATTCGCCGAGCCTTTCGCTAGTTTTGTGGGAAAGCTGGCGTTCAATCCATTGAGTGTCGAGGTGCAGTCTTTCGGCGATCACTGTCCTCGCCATTGCCCTGAAACCATGGCCTGTAATCTCAGTGCAGGTGTCGTAGCCCAAGGTGCGGAGCGCCTTGTTGATTGTCCCGTCACTGATTGGACGGCCAGGGCGTAGTCCGGGGAAAACGTACACGCCATCACCTGTGAGGGGATGCAGGTCTTCCAGAATTGCCACTGATTGACGGGATAGAGGCACTACCAATTTACGTTTGGATTTGAGGTGCTCAAGTTGTTTTGAGTAATCGAATACCCATTCTGCGGCATCGAGATCGATGTCAGCCCATTTTGCCTTGCGGAGTTCGCCAGGGCGCACAAACACTAGAGGGGCGAGGGCAAGGGCCGACCTACTATGTGGGTTCCTTTGTGCCATTCTAGGCTGAATTTTAAAGCGTAGAAGCGCGTAAATACTAAATAAGATTTTGTACAAATTTTGTACACAAAAATTCAAATTTTTCTTTCAAGAAACGTAAAAAAACAGAAAAAAACGGCCCCAAGAGTCGGAAGCCGTTTTTCGTGAAACACCACTATTACTAGGGTTTTGCATGGTGGTCCCTCCGGGGCTCGAACCCGGGACCCCCTGATTAAGAGTCAGATGCTCTAACCAACTGAGCTAAGGGACCGTAATCAGTTTATCTTTTTAGCACCAAGTATCAAGAAAAAAGAATACGCAAAACAGCACCGAGGTTTATTGAGCCTATCGTCCCTTGCTTGATCGCACATCGTATTATCCGGTAGCCGCCTTGTATTCGTTGGCGATTGTTATGGGAAACTTATCTTTGATTTCTTTCATCAGAGATTCGGCTACAATTTGTTGTTGTCTTTGCTTCCATAGAGGCGGCAGATGGGGCCTGGCTTCCTCAAAAGGAGGCATGCCGTTGCCTAAGGCCCTCTGTTGCGCGGCAATCTCAAAATAGACCTCTCGAAGCTGGGCATCTGTTGGTTCGGCCTTAGACAAACGACGCTCTATGAGTGCTTGGGCATAGACATCAATAAGGGCACCATCCAATTGCAGGCGGACTTTGGGGTCATCATCCACGCCTTCTTCTTTTGCCAACATTATTAGGCCCTTGCCCTCAATATATTTAGCAAGGAACTCATTTCGTTGCCCACGGTTCTTTTCATCATTCAAAAAATCCATGGCGCTTTCGCTGTCTCCAAATAAGGCGGTAACCAAATCCTTGAATTGAGCCTCGGTGACTCTTTCTATGACTTTTTCATTGCCAATTTTTGCTATTGCAACATCCGTATCAGTATTTTCATTGCGACATCCAGCCAATGCCACCGCGAGGGCAGTCCCTGTAACTACTGACATATAGCGACCCTTGGCCATAACGCCTCCGAGAAAAATCATTCAGCTATAAGAATGACAGTATTAATTGGCACTGGATAGCTAAAGTTTTAACAATGGAAACATACGGCAATACTAAACGGCGATTATTTTGATCAGCGGCAAAACTGCAATGCTACATACGACGCCTGAATAAAATGAAACCAAAGTGTTTTCTTTTCCACAATATCGTTGCACAAAGGGGAGCATTACATCCATGCTCGTTGCCCCGCCCAAATAAATTGGCAGGATGGGTGAAACCTGAGCTGCGATCGGAGCACAAAGTATGGCAAACAATTCGCGGAACACGTTATGAATAAAGGCAAGGAGTGATAGCATCATCATCCCGCGATCAGCCAACAGAACAGATGACAAGCTGTACCACCCCATCCCCGCTGTGAGTAGCGAACCATTGCGCGTCCCAATGCCAGACAGCAAGCCAAACAACAAGCCGAAAGCCAGGCTCAAGGCAATGTTAATAAATGGGACAAGCAACATCTTTGGTGTTATGAGACGCAAATCCAGCCTGTGAAGTTCTGTGCCCAAATCAAATCCTATTAAAAAGAGCATAGCCCTCAGTAGCCAGTCCGTTATTTTATTCGTGGAAAAAAAGTCCAGATAGGTTTCCGGTAGTAGCCCAAACAGCAGGAAGCCCGTAATTATGCATCCGCCACTGATCGCAACGGAATAAATCTCCCGTAGACCTCGGCCAGAGCCCGCACTTTTATTCGGTGGCGTTTTTGGAAAACTAAGAGTTTCTCTTTTTTTGTTGCAAATTTTTTGGACTGCCCGAGCCACCCAAAAAACCAAGAAAAAAACGATTGTCAGCGCCGCGCTGGAGCCAATTGCTAATAATAATATCTTAAGATCGCTTGTAAACAGTGAACGGTGTTGCGCTAGCTTCGCCCCCATGACCGCTAAAAGTGCCCAAATGGAAATGGGTGTCAGCTGTCGATTTATTGAAACCAATGTATTGACTTGGCGGCAAAACCAGCCCAGTATCGCGCCTAACGTCAATATCGCAAACAGCACAAAAATATCCATCAGAGCAGTTTAAACTAAAATTATGAGCGTAGGCCAATATGTGAATTTGGCTGTAGCTTGAACACCATAAGGAGCCTTGAGCCATGAAGAAACGCCCATTCTCCCTGCCGGTGGCTCTATCAGCCATCGCACCAGCCTTCGTTGTTTTCTCTTTGGTTGCCTGCACGAGTGATGGCATTAGCAAGCTCAACAAAGACGAGCGTGTGCTATTTGACACCATGATCAAGCATATTTACGAGTTCAAAGCTCCCAATGCTATCCGAGTATTAGATGTAGGCATCCGTGGTAGCGATGAGAACCTAGAATATTATGTCCAAATTACCGAACTCATTCCTACCGGCAACTACTCTGACTACTACTTTCGTTGTTCTCTTACCAGCGAGGGTGGCTTTGATACAATGGCCTATCGAACCAATTATGAAGACGCGCCAGCAATAAGCGTTAAGAAAGTCAATAACGCGCTACAGAGCTACTGGGAAAAAGAGGCTGGACTATAAAACCGCAGAGTGACCCGGATGATGCTAAACCCACAGCCATTATTAATAGAGGCCCAATCGTATTGCTAATTCCCGTGCGGCATTTCCGCGATGGCTTAGAGTGTTTTTGATTTCCGTCGGGAGTTCGCCAAATGTCTTGTCATATCCATCAGGAATAAATATCGGGTCATATCCAAAGCCGTTGTCCCCGCATGGATGTTGTGCCAATGTGCCTTCTACCCTTCCTGATACGGTAAATGGCATCTGTGATAATTCGGAAATGCCTACATACGCCAGAACGCATACAAACCTTGCTGTGCGAGGTTCTTCGCGGTTTATTAGGCTCAACAATAGAGGATTCTTTTCAGCATAGGAAAGATGAGGGGCAAATCTGGCGGAAAGCACTCCAGGCCCACCAAACAGCGCGTCAACGCACAGCCCAGAATCATCGGCCAATACCCCGTCTATACTTTCGGTACCATGCCTTGCGTACCAGACTTCTGCAAAGAGTGCTTTGTGTAAAGCATTGTCTTGAAAAAAAGCCCCCTCTTCTGGTATTTCTGGTCCAGGCCAGGTAATAAAATCAACTCCGGGAAGAAGGGTCTTAAATTCTTGTACCTTGTGAGTGTTGCGCGACGCAAGAAGAATTATCATATGTGGTTTTCTCAAAAAGTTATGACGTAGTTGCCCTTTCTCATAAGGGGCATGGTTGTTTCATCGTTAAAACATAGGTCGACGCTTTCGGGGCAAATATCTGGTTGCATTTCGGGCACATATACTCTGTCGATGTGAATCACTGCTTCGGGCGATGAAAAAGCATCAGGGCCTACTTGTCCGCCGAAGTGTTCACTGCGGCCAAATGCGATATGGAGGCCTAGTTTTTCATCCAACAATATTGCTCCTATTGGTTTGATGCCAAATGGCGCCAAAACGCCCAGGCCTAGCTCTGCTAGGTTGGAATATCCTGGTTCCTTGTCTAACAACGCGGATTCGCGTTCAGACTCCCTGCCGGAGGATAACACCTTAACTGCGCGATTGCCCACAATTTTGTAGATGACAATTTCTTTTCCGAATTGAACAGGCAATTCGCCCTCGCTACGGCTCGGGTCGCCGGAGATTTCGCCTTCGTAGGGGACAATATATGCCTCGCCAGAGGGCAGATTGCCAGCAACGCCAGACTCAGTCAGTAGCCCGCCCGACGCATGGCAACCTCGATGACGCAAATCTAAGTGTAATTTGGATTGCCCTCCAGGATAACTAAATACAATATTGGCTCCAGTGGCTCTATCCAACAGTTCCTTGAGGGCGTTCACGCGGCGATTGATTTCAGTATAGTCGAGGCGAAGGGCTGGAATCATTTTCTCGCCAAAGCCCGGCATGGTGGCAGCTCTAATGCCGAATTTTTTGGCGGCCATCTTGAGTGGGGCGGTAGAGCTAAATTTAGTAATGGCAACGAGAATTGGAAAATCTGAATATATTTTTTCCATTGCAACGGCAGAATTAATATCAAGCCCCTCTGAGGTGTCTGGCAATGGGCTATCATCCACAACCCATGCTCTTTCAGGCAGGTCACCATTGTTGGTGTGGACGTTCCCGTAGGCAACTAAATGGGTATCAAGCCCCAATTTGTCCCTGTGTTGGCGCAAAAGGTGAACCCATTCTGAGGCAATCCGGCGCCTCGCCGCCCAGGACGAATCGTCCTTCACTACCGAGTCTGGCAGATCAACCATGATGCCGATGGCTTTTTCGTAGGGTCTGGGCAGAAAGACATTTTTTATTAGGCCAATGAGTTCGTTGGCAGCCATTTTATTGGACATGGATCGCTCCTTTTTTTTGTCATAGGTTACAGGCCAAATTGTGCTCAAATTGCGAAATGAGTTGCTTGAGGATGCCAGACAATCATGGCGCAAGTTGTAAATTCAGGCTCAATCTGTAGACTTTCTGTCAGAGCCACTCCTAGGCTTCCGCTGTCTAAGAGGCTGAGTATCGTGCCATTGCCCTTGAGGTCTGGACAGGATGGATGGCCAAAGCTAAACCGTTGGCCACCTTGGATATCGAGTTCAGCCCTGACGTGAGTGTGCAACCACTTGGCACAGCATTCTGTAAATTCCGCAGTTAGGCCATGCAGATAAAAATAATCGCTGTACCTGTTCTCATGATACAGGTCGGCTATTTTGGCACAAATCCCCCTCCCCAGAGTCACCAATTGAAGGGGCAATACATCAAAACCTTTTGAAATGGGATTAAAAAAGTCGCTGATGGCAAGCCGCCTGCTGAAAGTCTGGCGAGGGAAATCAAAGGTTGCCAGCACATTTGAACGATCTGAATTAAATACCCTCAGGGAATCACCAAGGGCTTGGGCCAAAAAATATCCGTACCTTGCCTTGGGAGCAAACAGGTTTTCAGCAACAATGCGTGCCTTCCAAAAAGCCAGGATGGGTTCAGCCTTTTCGCTCAGTACCGCTTCAAACTGGTCTTCGCTCAATGCACCTCTTGTAAATGCCCATCGACTCCGAATTATTGCGGCATCGTTCAACAGAGGCAACACTTCGCTGATGGGAGGGTCTATCTCCTTCAATCCCCAAAAAGGGGGTGCTGGTGAAATATGTTGCCTTGAAACCCAGCCAGATTGACCTTCTGGAGTAAGTTCCGCCAATGATTCCACAGCAACTTCTTCATTGGCGGAACTTAGCTCTCGCACTGTTTGTTCAGGGGCATATGAATCATCCAACGCCCCGGACATGATTTTTTCCATGTGCAGTAATCCATCAAAGGCATCTCTTGCATACAGAACTTCCCCATGGTATTCTGGGCGGCATACTGTGTTCACAAAGTCTCTGGTAAGTGCCGCTCCTCCTAAAATTACAGGGAGGCTGTACCCCCGTTGTCGCATATATGCGAGGTTTTCTTTCATGATGACAGTCGACTTGACCAACAAGCCCGACAGACCTATTGCGTCCGCTGGTCTGGCTTCTAATGCCTTGATTATTTCTTCAATTGACTGCTTTATACCTAAATCCTCAACCTCATAGCCGTTATTGGTCAGGATTATCTCAACAAGGTTTTTGCCAATGTCGTGGACATCTCCCTTTACTGTCGCGAGGAGCATCCGCCCTCTGGCAACGATATTTTCTCTAGCCAAGTGGGGTTGTAGTTGCCCAACTGCCGCTTTAATGGTCTCCGCGCTTTTCAGGACAAAAGGAAGCTGTATATTGCCAGCACCAAAGCCTTCGCCAACAGTTTTCATAGCCTCCAGTAGCAAGTTGTTCAATATGTGCATCGGATCAATGTTCGCTACCAAGGCGGCGGCTATATCTTCAATAATTAACTTGCGATCTCCGTCAATGACATCCCATTTTATGCGGCTTTCAATATCCATACCCTCGCGGAGGCCACTTTTACTATACGCCTTTTTACTTGCATATTCATCGACAATTAGCTTGAGCGGGTCATAATCAGGTCTTCGATTATCAAAAATCAGATCCTCAAAGAGCCTGCGAGAATCAGCGTCGATCTTCGAAACAGGTATCAATTTGCTGGCGTTAAAGATAGCCATGTCCAGGCCAGACTGAACGGCGTGGTAGAGCATCAATGTGTTGAGCAGGTGTCGCGCTGAAGGGGATAATCCAAAGCTGACGTTGCTGACCCCAAGTGAAGTCAGCACTAGGGGCCATCGCGTCTTGATCTGTAAAATAGCCTCAAGGGTATCCTTGGCCGCTCCCCTAAATTCATCATCTCCCGATGCGAGGGTAAATGTCAGTGGGTCGATGATTAGGTCTGAGGGGTGAAACTTATAACCATCCACCACCAACGACACAAATCGTTCTGCTATGGCAACCTTGCGTTCAACGGTTTTGGCCATGCCTAGCTCGTCAATGGTCAAGGCCATAACAGATGCGCCATATTGTTTGCACAAATCCAATGTCTGCCTGGCCTTGGCCTCGCCATCCTCAAAGTTGATGGAATTAACAACACATTTACCTGGAGCGGCCCGCAATGCCGCCTCAATGACTCTGGCTTCGGTACTGTCGATCATCAGGGGCATTGTTATTTGTGTAGCCAATTTCAAGATAAACCGCTCCATATCCCTTACTTCGTCGCGGCCTGCAAAAGCTACGCATATGTCCAGAAGATGCGCACCCTCTTTTTGCTGATCCTTGGCAATGCCAACCAGACCGTCCCAGTCTTCCAGAGTCAGCAAATCCCGGAATTTTTTGCTACCGTTGGCGTTTGTCCTTTCGCCCACTATCAACGGCCTTGGTTCCTGTTGTAACGGCACTGCCTGATAGAGGCTGGAAACACATCGCTCAAACACTGGGCGGCGGCACGGCGCGGACAATTTTTCGATGTGGGGCCTTAATGCACGAATATGGTCAGGCGTGGTGCCGCAACAGCCGCCAACAATCGAGAGGTTAAATTCTCTTGCAAGGTTGCCAACCTTCTCGCCAAATAGTGTTGGAGTCATGGGGTATGTTAGATTCCCATTTTCGTTTATTGGTAGCCCTGCATTGGGCAGGCAAGATATTGGGTATGGAGACTGCTCGCTCAAAAGCCTTAAATGACTGGCCATTTCATCTGGACCTGTGGCGCAATTCATTCCAAGCACATCAATCCCAACGGCTTCCAGCGAAACTAATACGCTCTGCAAGTCTGAACCAACCAAAAGTGTACCATTGGCTTCGATCGTGGCCTGCACCCAGATTGGCACAACCAATTGTAGCTCTTTCATTGCTGATTTGGCTGCTCTGACGGCTATCTTCATCTGCCCTAAGTCTTGGCACGTCTCTATAAGGACTGCATCCACGCCGCCTTTAAGCAGGCCCCTCATTTGGACAAAATAGCTCTGAAAGATGGCCTGATGGCTAACTTGTCCGAGAGTCACCAGCTTTGTTCCTGGCCCTGCACTGCCTACCACAAATCGCTGGGGGCCGTAGTTACTGGCAACATCCCTAGCAAGCCTTGCAGAAAGAATATTTAATGATTCAGCTTTTTCAGCTAGGCCAAATTCAGAAAGCACCAGTGGATTTGCACCAAAGGTGTTAGTTTCCACAGCATCTGCGCCAGCATCAAAGTATGCCGCATGTATATCCCTTATCCAATCCGGGCGGCGCTCCGAAAGAAGGTCGACACATCCCTCAAGCTGAGGGCCGCCGTAATCATCTGCACAGGGCTTTCTTAGTAAAACCTGTGTCCCAAGGCCGCCGTCTAACAACAGAACCCGCTCATGGATGGTTTGCATCAATTTTGACATGTATTAATTTTACTGCCAGAACTTGGAACTCTGTATTTAGATTTTATGTTCGAACAGACGGTAGCGCAACTCAACCACAGCTTCGATTGCGTCTCTGTACAAAGCTCACACTTGATTTCTCCAATTGAGTGGGCGGACTTTCAAGCCATTGGGCAGTTCTTTGTTGAGGTGGCTGGCAACTTCTGCAGCAATCAACCAATGAAAACTGATATGATTAGTGACAATCGGCTAGTCAATGGTACCCGTAGCTCAGTCTGGATAGAGCGTTGGCCTCCGAAGCCAAAGGTCGCGCGTTCGAATCGCGCCGGGTGCACCATTGCTCATGCCAAGTTGCAGTCACAGGACTGCACTTTGAGGGTGTCGGTTATTAGGTTTCTGCAATTGTGGAGCGACAGTGGTAGCAAAAATTTTGGACGGAAAAAAACATGCTGACAGCATGCTAGGTGAAGTTGGAGCAAGTGTCGGAAAAGCCATTGCCAAAGGTAATCGCCCACCTACCCTGGCAGTTATCATCGTCGGAAACGACCCTGCAAGTCAGGTGTATGTACGCAACAAGGTAAGAGCATGTGAGCGCACTGGTATAAAATCAATCGAGCACAAACTCAGCGTGGACGCCGACCAGGAATCTCTCATTTGTCTTGTTGATGAGCTGAACGATAACGGTGCGGTAGATGGGATTCTAGTCCAATTGCCACTGCCAAAGCATCTGGATCCCAAGATGGCCTTGCTACGAATAGACCCTGCAAAAGACGTGGACGGCTTGCACCCCTATAATCAGGGATTACTGTTACAGGGAGCCAAAGGACTGCGCCCCTGTACGCCCAGGGCTGTCATGAATATGCTCAAGGCACACAATATTGCATTGAAGGGAGCGCGTGCGGTGGTTATAGGGCGTAGTGACATAGTCGGCAAGCCAATGGCCTTTATGCTTTTGGAAGAAAATGCCACAGTCACTATTGCCCACAGCCGCACCCAGAACTTGCCTAGTATATGCAGGGAAGCTGATATTTTGGTGGCCGCAGTAGGAAAGCCAGGAATGGTAGAAGGGAGCTGGATAAAGCCAGGCGCTGTAGTGATAGATGTTGGCATCAACGAAGTTACAGATGAATCTGACGCGGCGAGGATAATGGCGAATGAGCCAAAGAAACTGGAAACGCTTAAAGCAAAGGGCCATGTACTTTGCGGCGATGTTCGATTTGGCGAGGCGGTCAAGGTTGCCGGAGCCATCACGCCCGTGCCTGGGGGGGTCGGCCCTTTGACGATCGCAGGACTGATGACAAACACGCTTTGGGCCTATGAATCTTGATTAGTTGCTAAGAAAAGTTTTGCTTACCGGTATCGCACTGTTGGTATTACAGCTTAAAGCCTCTTGTTAGATTGTTCATTGCGTCTGCATGGTTTGCCAGGTCATTTATCATCTGGTTTGTCTGGGAAATGGATTCAGTGAGGTTAACAATAGAATCCAGATTTTTCTGGGCAACTTCGAAAGTTGATTGCATGGAATTAACAGCTTGCTGGCCAACTTGAACCTGTTCTTCCAGCGTCGCCGATGATTTTACGGCAATGTCGGCGCTTTTGCGCACGTTGCTCTCAATGTCGACGAGTAGCGAATCTAATTCACTGATGATTTGAGAGCCGACTTGGGCTTTGTCGTTACTCAACTTAATAAGGGCTGTAACATCCTTGGCAGCACTCGCGGAGCCTTCGGCCAGTTTGCGAATTTCATCTGCCACGACCGCAAAACCCTTGCCATGCTTTCCTGCGCTTGCAGCTTCAATGGCCGCGTTGAACGAGAGTAGGTTAGTCCTGCGGGCGATTTGGGAAATAACGGTAATAATTTTGCCTATCTGTTCAGAGCTATCAAGAATGTCCTTCATGGCATTAATAGATTCGTCCATCTTGTTGCGACAGTTAGATGTGCCTTCTAGGGCCTTGACAGTAACTTCCGATGATTCATTGCTCATCTCGCAGGCTATGGAAATATCCTCAATGAGACGATTAAGGCTATCAGATGTCATTTTTAGAATGTCTTGTTGAGTCTTGGCACCCTTATCCATTTCGTTTGCATTGCTGGAAACTGTGTTTGTTATTGAAGTCAGCTTTGTTGCACTGGTCGTGGTTTCTTCGGAGATTGCGGCAATCTCGTCAATGCTGACGTGCAGATGTGTGATAGTTTCATCAAGGGATTTTGCCATTTTGCCAATCTCATCATTTGTTGCCAACCCAGTCCTAACGGTCAGGTTGCCGCTACCGAGCTCCGCCAAGCCAGACATAAGACTGTGTAGGGGGCGGGCAATCAGACGCGAAATAAGGTAGTGGGTCAAAAATAACAGGATAAGGGATGACAGGGCGATGATGATTGTAAAGGCAACATTCCGGTTTTCAATTTCGCGAAAAATTTCGCTGGACGGTATCTGGATCGAAAACAGCCAACCATTGTCGAACAAGCGGCTGAACGAATAGTATTTTATTCCGCCCTCCTTGAAATTGCCCACGGTGACGCCGCCATCGCTGGCATAGTGCAAATTACCGTACCATGAGAGGCCCTTGAGGGACGCCCCTGGCTCTTGAGCCTTGTTTTGATAGGTATTTAAGACAATATAGTCATCCTGTGGGGCTGCTAGTAGCACAAAGCTATTTTCAGTTGGCCTGATAGCGGAAAGAGTGTCCACCATGCTCTGTATTTCCCAATCAACCGTCGACATGCCGATGAAGCGCCCGCCCCTATCGTAGATGCCAGCTCCGACCGTAGTCATCAGCGCATTGGTTCCAGCATCATCTACATAGGGCGAAGTCCACGCAGATTGGTACTTGCCCTTGATGCCTGATGCAATTTCCTTGTACCATGACTGGTTATGGTAGTCATAAGCCTCGCTCTCAAATTCAGGGTCATAGGACATCCCGTCGGTAGTTGGGTCGTAAAAGGCATAAAAACATGCCCGCCGTGTTGAGCTGTCTAACACAAAGGGCTCGAACCAGATACCGCCGCCAACGGCTGCTCTAAAAGAATCAAAATTATCCAGGGATATCGTTGCACCCAAGTCTCGCTGATATCTGCCCGATCGGTAATACCCGGCGCCTGCCAGCGCTAAGTCTATGGCGTTGCGCTCCATTTCGGCAATGTTTATCTCTACGCGCTCGCTTTCATAAGCAACGGTCTTAGATACTTCTGATATTCGGATACGACGGAAATTTGCCGTCGTAGCCATTGAATAAACATAGAAGGCCACACCGATGAGGGAGAAAAAAAATAAAACTATGGCCAGTATCTTAAACTGGATGGAAAACGTACGCTCCTTCATATCACGACCCCGCACAGCAGGACAGGTTGGCATTTGCAGAATTGAACGACTTCATTTCAAAACTCCTAGAAGATAGCCACACGACATTCGCTAAACACCGGGATATAACCAGAGACAGTTCTATTTGTTTTTCGTATTTTTCTCACCTGCAACAACAAAATTATAGCTTATACCAAGCAACAGCAATAGCTGGGAGGGGAAACGTGAAAATTTATCAAGGTGCGTAAATATTGTGTTTTCAATAATTTTATACTAGTTCATTTGGCAATCAGCCAAATACCAATGGTTATAAATGCAGTGCCTGCAAAATACTTTACCAAATGAGTCAGAACGTACTTATACAGCGTGCTACCGAGGAGTACTCCTATAAGGGTGGCAACGACCAAAGCCAGGCTTGCAGCCACAAAGACAATCCACAACTCGCCGCTCTTTGCAGAGGCCGCCATTGCTGTCAACTGCGTTTTATCTCCAAGCTCGGCAAAAAACACGGTGAAAAATGTAGCCCAAAATACTGATTTAGACATATCGACCTCCGACAAAATAGTATCATTTCCCCTTGGACACAACCTTGAGGCAGAATAAAGACATGTCTCTGGATTCTGCAGACCTTCCAATCGCCTATGTTGATTCGCCATCTTCGCTTGGGATAGCGTTGCCTGAGATATTTACGTCAGATTTGGTTTCAATCGACGCAGAGTTCAGCCTGACAGGAGTGCACCACTGCGTACTTGCGCTCCTCCAAATAGCCACTCACGACCGAGTTTGGCTGATTGATCCACTTGCTGTCCCAAACTTGATTCGCCCCTTATTGCTGGCTCTGGCTACCATGCCGTGGATAGCTCATGATTTTTCAGGAGATGGCACCGTATTTAAGCGGCTGTTCGGCGTTGTGCCAAGGTCTGTGCTGGACACAATGATGCTTGCGAGAGCCCTGAACTATCCCCAGCCCGGACTAAAAACTATGGTGAAACAAAAACTTGGGATAGATATTCCCAAGGTCGAGCAGGATAGCAATTGGCTTTTTCGCCCCTTGCGGGAGAGCCAGCTGAGATATGCTGCGAGGGATGCTGCGCTCTTGCTTCCATTGTTACGTAGCTTGGCTTCGGAGGCCGAACATCGCAGAGCAAAAGAGCCAGAAATTGATTTACGCTTGAAACAACTGCCATTAGAAACGAGACAGATGCTTGCGAAGATTGCCAGCTATACAATCCCCAACACATCGTTCGTGGTCGAAAAAGCAAGGGCAATGGGGCTCCCGCCTGTCGCCGAGGAGCGAGCCAGGAAATTGTTGGATCTGCGACATAAATGGGGCAATGAAGGCGATATCGCAGCAGTGATGGAGTTGGGTAACCGCTGGATTTTAGCCCGACTGCAATATCCCCCAAAAACTTGCTCTGCTTTGGAAAGGACGATCCGAAATTGGAAATTTTGTAAAAAACGGATAGATTCTTTATGGAAAGTATTCACAGAAGATTAATTTGGCAATATGCTAAATTACAGTTGGCAACAGTTTCTCAAATAAGGGGTCAGCCATGACAGATGCAGAAAACGTAATTCACTTTCCCAAAGGACTGGTTGGTTTTCCGGAAGCCAAGGATTTCCAGCTCCTTGAGCCGAGTGATGCATATCCCCTAAAGTTTTTGCAATCGGTAGCCCAGCCCGAACTCAGCTTTGTAGCAATGGATATCGCAGCAATTAAGCTTGATTTCGCTACGTCTTTGACTCCTGAGGAGGCCGAACTTCTTGCGCTGAACAGTGTCGAAGATGCCATGATTATGGCTTTTGTCGTTATTCCAGAAAATGACAAGCCCGACGAAATGGTGGCAAATCTGGCCGGGCCCATCATCGTCAATAAAATCACCAAGAAAGCTGTTCAATTGGTTCTCGACCCCGAAGAGTATCCGTTGCAACACCCAGTATTCGATCTGACGGTACATTTTCCGGCAGGTCTCATTGGCTTCCCCGAGCTAAAGCGTTTTCGGCTCTTTGAACCCTCAGGTGGTTACCCATTAAAGTTTTTGCAGGCCATTCAACACGAAGAATATTCTTTTGTATGTATTGATATTGGCGCTATCAAGTCAGATTTTGAAGCACCATTGACTCCAGAGGACTCAGAATTTTTGGGTGCCGAAAAACCAGACGATGTGCTTGTGCTCGCACTGGTTGTAATCCCTGCTGAAGATCCAAAGCAGATGACGGCCAATTTAGCAGGCCCGCTAGTCATCAACAGGACAACCTTAAAGGGGCGGCAACTAGCACTTGATTCAGAAAAATATCCGCTAAAGTACAAAATCATCAGTGGCGAATAGTCGATTTGATCAGAACTTTCGCCAAATAGTACCCTACAGTAACTTTGCCCTGTGAGCCGCACCCATAACGATGGCTATACCGAGAAAATAGCTGACTGTGCTACTGCCTCCATAGCTGAAAAACGGCAGGACAATGCCTTTGTTGGGTAGGCTTCCGATTGCCATGGCAACGTTAACAGAAATATTTAGCCCGAGTAGCGCTGCTGCGCCGGTGCAAAAATAGCTTTCAGCAAGGGTTTTGGCATTTCTGGATACCACCAGTATCCTGCTCAAAAAAAAGCCAAACAGTGCCAAAGCCAGCAGTACGCCAAAAAAACCACGCTCTTCTGACCAAGCGGCAAAAATGAAATCTGTTGTCTTGACAGGTAAATAATTAAGCTGGGTCTGTGTACCTCCCGTCAGTCCCTGGCCAAACACGCCTCCAGCCCCAATAGCAATTTTCGCCTGGTTTATCTGATAGTTACTGCCCTGCAAGTTGTCCGTTTGATTAAAAAAATCCACAATCCGTTGCATTTGATAACCTTTTATTATGTTTGTTTTTAATGCCACAGGTATCGATATTCCGATTACCGCGACCGTAGCAACAACCCACTTCCAGCTGAGTCCCTTAGTGAGCGGGATAAGAACCAAGATTGGGAGAAAGGAGAGCGCCATTCCCAAATCTGGTTGCTTCGCAATAATGGCTACCGGCAAAAGCACGGATGAAATAACCACCAGCAATTCGGGCATTCTGACGTACTCGATGGGACGCTTGCCCAAAAAATCAGCAACAAACAGCAAAGTAGTCCATTTTACTAGCTCGCTTGGCTGAAAACTCAAGACACCTACGCCCAGCCAACGCCTCGCGCCAGCTCCAGCGCCAAGCTTTAAGCCTAGCGGAGTGAGGGCAACAAGAAGCAGGAGGAATATTCCTATTGAATACAGCCAAAGGCTTTTTCGGAAAAATTGAATTGGAGAATGGCTTGCAATTATCGTCAATAAGACCATGCTCATTGCGAAAAATACAAGCTGCTTTATCCACATGTCTGGGCGAATGTTTTTTCCTGCTGAATACAGCGTCAATAGTCCAAGCCCCATGAGGAACAGCATGGGGATAAGAAGCGAAAAATCTAATCGCCGCAGGCGTTCTTTCACTTCTGTTCCTCTTCTAATTCCATTTCCTTGGGGATGGCATAAAAAGAGCCTGGCGTCCTTGCAACGGGCGGCGGCAATGGGTTATCGTTTCGATCGAAAAACCAATATTTGCACAATTTTTGGGCGATCGGGGCAGCAGCCGATGCCCCGAAACCTGCATGTTCTACCATAACGGCCCAGGCTATCTGCGGGTTTTCTCTCGGGGCATAGCCCGCAAACCAGGCATGGTCTCTTAATTGTTTTGCAGATGCGAGGTATGCATCACGAGTCGTGTACCTGGAAACCTGAGCTGTCCCAGTCTTCCCGCATATTTCCAAATCCTTCATTGCTATGCCCCTTGCGGTGCCATGATTAACCACTTGTGACATTGCCTGATCAAGAATTTCCCATATTTTTGGATCTAAACCCGTATCCCGAAACGGTGTTGGAGAAAAGTCTTTCAGTCTTTGCGTCTGTTCCTCTCTGTAGCCCAACAACAGGTGAGGAGTCAGTATTTTACCTTTTAGGGCAATGGTAGCAAAAAAACGCGCCAATCCAAGAGGCGTAACACCGACTGCGCCTTGGCCGACAGCAACATTGATCGTATCTCCTGGATACCATTCTTTATGAGTCTCCCTGTTTGGTATGCGGCTTGACATTTCGCCTGGCAAATCAATGCCGGTTCTTTCGGCAAGTCCATATTTTTTGGCCGTTTCATATATTTGATCAATATCCAGCCTCGCGCCTAATTCATAGAAAAATATGTTGCAACTGACTGTAACTGCGGTAAGGAGGTCGATACTTCCGTGGACTCCTTCGCAACGGCGGGGATACCCATAAAACGACTTTGCTCCAGTGCATGTAAATCTGGATTGCGGAGTAATCACGTTGTGTTCAAGCGCAGCCAGGGCCATCAGGAGCTTAAATGTGGAACCAGGAGAATGGCGGCTTTTGATGGTGCGGTGATATAATCGATTGCGGCCGTCGCTATTGAGAAGGTAATCTACTTTTCGCGGGTTCCGCCTGTCCATAAATGCGTTTGGGTCGAAGGAACCAGATGAATACATAGCTAAAACTCCGCCGTCTCTTAAATCCAAAACGACGGCAGCTCCATTTTCTTGGCCGTAAGCATCTCGCAAGATGCTTTGCATTCCTGCATCCAGAGTCAAGAAAACTGTCTGTCCAGGCTTGGAAGATATTTCGCCGAGGGGGGCCACCTCGCGTCCAAGATAATCAGTAACAATTTCTCGGAGACCATCCTTGCCGCGAAGCAAGTCGTCATGAGTAGATTCGAGGCCATCCAGGCCAATGATGTCTCCCTGGCGATAGTTTTTATCTTTTAGGCGCTCCAAATCTTCTTTGGAGACTTCACCAACATAACCAAGCACATGGCCGGCCAATTCTTCCCCAAGATAAATGCGCCGTGGGGCTACCTGGACGGTAATAAATGGAAATCTGGCCCTAATTCTTTCTGCCTCGGCCAGCTCTTCTTCGGCCAAATTATCTTTTAGCAACAAAAACCGATTGCCTCCGGCCTGTCTGGTAGCAATTATTCTTCGCATCAATTCTTCTGACTCTGTTTGCAGGGCCAGAGCAAGTGCCTTGACTTGTTGGACAGCATTTCTTTGCCGGTCATTCTGTGGCTGGTCTCTCGGAATGTCTGGCAGGTCTTCCCTCTCAATTATTAGGTTTAGAGCGTGGCGGTTTTCTATCAGTTTATGCCCATTCCGGTCAAAGACCAGGCCCCTAGGAGCCGGCGTTGTTCTTACCTTAACGGCCTGGCTCCTGGCCTCTTGTTTTAGTTCGTTGCCACGCACGACCTGAATCCATCCATAGCGAATCAGGATTGCCCCCAGCAGACACCATATTGCGCCTTCAAAAATAGCAATGCGCTTTTGGAGCGAATAGCGAATCTTGGGATCCATGCGTCACCTCATATGGGGCGGACTATAAAAGCGCCATGCCACCGCTCCCCATGCTGGAAGGAGAACCAAAGACCACTGCCAGCCATAGCCCAGCACGTGTGGGCCTGAAGCCACGTTAACAAAGAAACGCACTGCGACAGCATGCAGTAAGGTGGCCAACGCAAGTTGCAAGTAGTAAACGAAAGGCTTTTCAGGCGGGCTGACGGAAAGGGAATACCACAGAACGAGAGCGCAGGCCATATTGCCCATCGCCGTTCCGCCCAGAACCGGATATGTGCGGAGGGCTAGTTCCAATAGCCACCCGGCAAACGCAGCCAAAAAAGCGCAATAAAGAGGAGTCCGCAACTCAGGCGCTATGCCTAAGACAATGAAGACATGGACAACTGCCTGGGGGCCAGGCCATGGGGCCAGTAAATACAATAAAATCAAAGCGAACATAGTAGTAAGGCCAAGTCGCCCTGAGGTAGTTACTCTCTGACTCATCGTGCCGCCGGTCTGGATAAAGGCAACGGAGGCTCAAGCCTGGTGTCAAATTCAAGTCTGGGAGACGTTGGCAAAACAAACAATATCTCTAATTTGCTTAGCGGAGCAGCGAGGGTTACAGTAATTTCCATTTCGAGCAGACCTGAAGTGGCCTCTGATACATACCCTATCAGCATGCCCGGCGGAAATATTTGATCCAGGCCAGATGTATATACTGGCTCGCCAATCTGAATTGCTTCCTGATTGCTTATGTAGCGGATGACTGCCAAACCTGGCCATTTGCTACCCTGAAGCACGCCTTTGGCCCTGCTCCGCGCAAGCATCACGCTTGTTGAAGAGTTATATGCGTCTAATGGCAGAACGACAGATTGAGCTATACCGACGGACCAAATGCGGCCAACTACTCCTTCGGAGCAAATAATTCCTTGATCTTCAACTAAACCTCTGTCATTCCCTGAGTCAATGATTATTCCTCCCCAGGGCGCATTCCTGTTGTTTGCAAGTATGCGTACTGTTTGGATTTCAATCGGGAGTCTTTGTTTTAAACCCAAAAGCCTTATTGCCTCATCAGCTTCGCCCAAAATGGCTCCATCTTTCATCCGGTCAAGGCGAAGCTCCGCGAGCTCGACCCTGAGGGCATCCAGCTCAAGCTGAGCATCCTCCAGGGATTTAATTTTTTGCATCCGGTTGTAGCGCCAAGCCTCGATTTTTGTTGCAATAAATGTAGCCGGACGGCTAAAAAAAAATGCCGCGTTGCGCCACACAGTATCCGTGTACTTGCCGAAAAAAACCCAAATCAGATGCCCAAAAACAAGGATTGTCAAGGCAACCCTTTTTCTAAGGGCGAGATCTAAGAACCAGCTTTGGGGCTTCATTTTTTGCCCCAGGATTGGCAATCCATGTCAGTCCTCAGTCAGGTATCTGGATGCGCCTTAGGAAGGGGATGTCATCTAAAAGAAAAGCCGTGCCCCGCACAACGGCTGTTTCAGGGTCAACTGCGCGCCAGCATGGAAGATGAGTTTCTTTAGTGATACGGGTATCAAAACCCTGCACCTTGGAGCCGCCACCAGTCAGGCATATACCCCTGCTGATGAGGTCTGCAGCCAATTGGGGGGGAGTTTCGTTGAGCGCTTTACGGATAAGACCAACAATCGCAGTGATAGGTTCACTCAAAGCCTCCCTGATTTCGGCATCGTTTAACTTGATGGTCTTTGGAAGCCCCTCAAATTGATCCCTTCCAGATATTTCCATGGTGTTTGTGCTTTCTGTTGGGTATGCGGAGCCAAGTGTCCATTTTATTTCTTCGGCGATGCTTTCGGATATCAAAACACTGTGTTTTTCCCTAATGTATTTGATTATGGCTTCATTCATCTCATCGCCAGCTACAGGGATAGAATCAGCAAACACCTTGCCGTTGTACGAAATCACCGCTGCATCAGTTGTGCCGCCCCCAATGTCGATGACCATGCAACCTCGTTTTTCGTGTATAGACAGACCAGCACCAATGGCGGCCACCATAGTCTGGTCTACCAGAAACACTTCTCCGGCTTTTGCGTCATGGCATACTTGCCTTACAGCGCGGCGGGCAACCTGATGGGCCCGTGGAGGGACACTGACTACTATTCGCGTTGTAAATTTCCTCCGAGGGCGGGCTTTATTGATAAATGCTGCAAGCATTTTTTCAGCTGCATCAACTTCGTAAATCATCCCATCCTTTATGGGTCGAATCGTCGAAACACCTTGAGGAGAGCGGCCTAACAATTGCTTGGCCTCATCGCCAACTGCTTCAACTTCCTGAGTATTTGTGTTTATTGCTACAATCGAGGGTTCGTGAATAACAACACGCCCCGCCTGCCTTGTGTGGATAAGCAAAGAGGCTGTACCCAAATCGATGGCTAGATCTGATGTAAAAATATTTGACCAGAACTGGCTTGAAAAAATATTTGCCACTACACGCTCCCAGAAAAACAGAGTGCTTAACAAACTGATTACATGCCGTATTTCAATTCAATTATCACCCAATTTGGCTGTTATCGCCACCCATCATTCTACACGGAATCCCCAATAGTAGGCAAAATGAAACTAATGGGGCTCGTCTTATACCAAATTGCGTTCAAAATACTTTTGAACTCACAACAAATTTATTTTGACTATTGAACTGGAATCACGTGCGCATAAAGAGTTATTCTATTGGTTGTGTCTGTTCGTTTAAAACGGTTTAAGCCAAGGAGGCATGATGGCAGATAAAAATAATACCGAGACAGGGGAGAAGCTTCTGGCTGAGTTTCCAGCACCGTCTCTGGATGCCTGGAAAGAGGAGGTAATTCGACTCTTAAAGGGCGCTCCTTACGATAAGAAGATGCTCACATCAACCTATGAAGGCATCACATTGCAACCGATGTATACGGCGGAGGATACCAAGAATCTGCCTTTCCAGGACAGTTTGCCTGGCGAATGGCCGTATCTGCGCGGCACTGAGCCTCTTGGCAAACGGTTGCATGGTTGGCTGTTTGCCCAAGAACTTCCCTTTGCGGATCCCAAGGACTTTAACGAAGCCCTACGTCACGATCTAGATCGCGGCCAGAACGCATTGTGTCTGCTGCTCGATTGGGCCGGGCATCGCGGTTTGGACGCAGATCAGGCTGAAGCCGGCATGGTTGGCAGGGGAGGCACTTCTGTTTCCGATTTCCAGGATGTAGTACAAGCACTGGAGGGCGTCGACCCCGCTATCCCAACAATGGTTGTAGGCGGAGCTGGGTCAGTCCCAGCGGCAGTGTTGGTTGTTGCCGCGCTTAAGGCTAAAGGCGCTGATTTGGCAAAAACAAACCTTACGCTTGGAAATGACCCCCTTGGTTTCCTTGCCGCGAACGGCCAGTTGCCCATGAGCATTGAAGAAGCTTTTGATGGGCTTGCAAGCCTCACTAATTGGGCTGTAGCGACCGCTCCCAGAGCAAAAACACTAGTTGCTTGCGGATTTCCATATTATGAATCCGGAGCCAACGCAGTCCAGCAACTTGCCTTTACTCTTTCAAGCTCGGTTGCTTGCCTTTTAGCGATGGAAGCAAGGGGGATCAGTGTTGAAAATGCAGCTTCCAGGATGGTCTTCCGACTAAAAGTTGGAGGACATTTCTTCATGGAAATTGCCAAACTTAGAGCCATGCGTGTACTCTGGGCACAAGTCGCAAGGGCTTGCGGGGCGAGTGACAACGCAGCCAAGATATGTCTGCAGGCCAAGAACGGCCGCTTGAACAAAACTCAGTTTGATCCCCACGCCAATATGTTGCGTGGCACGACTGAAGCTTTTGCTGCAATCGCGGGAGGCGTTGATTCCCTGCACATTGATCCCTTCGATGCAATTCTGGGGGGGCAACCGTCAGACTTGGGACGCAGGATTGCCAGAAACACCCAAACCATGCTAAGGGAAGAGTCCAAGCTGGATTACGTGATCGACTTGGCTGGAGGTAGCTGGGCCGTTGAAACGCTGACCCATCAACTCACAACCGCTGCATGGAAGCTGTTCCAGGAGGTCGAGGCAATGGGTGGCTTGCAAATGGCATTGGAGTCTGGCTTTGTCCAAAGGGCAGTTCAGGAAGTCGCCGATGCAAGGCGCAAAGCCATCTCCAATCGCACAGATGTGATAGTTGGGACAAACCAGTATCCAAATGCAAGCGAAGCTACGCCAGAAGTAATAGAAATCGACCATTCTGCAATCAAAGCCCGACTGGGCTCAAAAGCCTCCGTAGCCAGAATGGGGCAGGCAAAGTCTAAGGATTTCAGCACTCTTGTTGATGTTGCTCCGAAATCGACTTTAGGCGAAATATCACTGGCACTGGGACGCTCTGGAAGCATCAAGGTCGAACCGCTAGTGGCTTTCCGCACAGCAGAGACTTTCGAAAACCTGCGCAAGGCCGTGATCAAAGCTAGAAGGGGCAAAACAGATGTCTTTTTTGCAAATCTGGGCCCTGTTGGCGCATATATGCCCCGGCTTGATTTTACTCGCGGGTTCTTCCAGGTTGGAGGTTTCACGGTAGAGGATAAAAATAGTTTCAAAACGCCTGAAGAGGCGGCAAAGGCAGCCATCGCAAGCGGCGCGCCAATAGTCGTGGCTGTTGGCCTGGATGATACCTATGTTGAGCAAGTTTCTGAGCTTGCCAAAGCCATCAAAGCATCCGGCCCAAAAACAGTGCTGGTAGCTGGTTTGTTGAAGGATCACGCTGATGCCTTCAAAGTAGCTGGCGTTGATGATTTCGTACATGTCAGGAGCGATGTTCATGCCGTCTTATGCGGCCTGGCCAAGAACTTGGGAGTGTCATTATGATTCCGAATTTTAGCACTGTTGAACTTCAGACTGTCACTTCGGGTGGAAGATCAAATTGGGAAAAACTGGCAGGAGATACTTCCAAACTGACTTGGATGACAAACGAGCAGATAGCTGTTAAGCCTCTATACTCAACTGACGACAGCCAAAAAACTGAGCACTTGAGTTATTTAGCCGGCATACCACCATTTTTGAGGGGCCCTTACGCTTCGATGTATGTAATCCGTCCTTGGACTGTGCGTCAATATGCGGGCTTTTCGACTGCGGAGGAATCGAATGCCTTTTACCGCCGCAATTTGGCTGCAGGCCAAAAGGGCCTGAGTGTTGCCTTTGACCTTGCTACACACAGAGGCTATGACTCAGACCATGCTCGAGTAGTTGGCGATGTTGGCAAAGCTGGCGTAGCCATCGACAGCATTTTAGACATGAAAATTCTCTTCGACCAAATACCACTCGACAAAATGAGCGTCTCGATGACTATGAACGGAGCAGTTTTGCCTGTCATGGCGTTCTATATTGTGGCCGGTTTGGAGCAGGGAGCCTCGCTGGAACAACTGAGCGGAACTATTCAGAACGACATTCTGAAAGAGTTTATGGTCCGCAACACCTACATTTACCCCCCCAAACCCAGCATGAAGATAATTGCAGACATTATTGCATATACCGCCAAAAATATGCCAAAATTTAACTCTATATCTATTTCTGGTTACCACATGCAGGAAGCAGGCGCTACGGCAGATCTCGAAATGGCATATACCCTGGCTGATGGGATTGAATATGTGAGGGCTGGTATCGAAGCAGGCCTCAAGGTGGATGAGTTTGCCCCGCGTCTCAGCTTTTTCTGGGGCGAAGGTATGAACCACTTTATGGAAGTCGCCAAACTTAGGGCTGGTAGGCTTCTTTGGGCCAAGCTACTCAAGACTTTTGACTGCATGGATCCTAAGTCCATGGCCTTGAGAACCCACAGCCAGACTTCCGGCTGGTCATTGGCAGAGCAAGACCCTTTCAATAATGTGATACGCACATGCGTAGAAGCCATGGCCGCCGCGCTTGGCCACACCCAGTCTCTGCACACCAACGCGCTTGATGAAGCCATCGCGTTACCGACCGACTTCAGCGCCCGCATTGCCCGCAATACTCAGCTTTTCCTCCAGGATGAAACCAATATTTGCAAGATCGTTGATCCCTGGGGCGGCTCCCACTACCTTGAAAGCCTAACCAACGAAATAATGCGACTTGGATGGAAGCACATTCAAGAAGTTGAGAAGCTTGGCGGAATGGCTGCGGCCACAGAAACAGGCTTGCCAAAATTGCGCATTGAGGAAGCAGCTGCCCGACGGCAGGCCAAGATAGACAGTGGCGGAGAAACCATCGTTGGTGTCAACAAGTTCCGTCTGGCCAAAGAGGACGCTATTGAGATTTTGGACGTGGACAACGTAGAAGTTCGGCGGCAACAGTTGGCCCGGCTGGATATGCTTAAGGCCGAGAGGGACAACCGTGCGGTCGCTGTCGCCCTAGATGCCCTTATAAAATGCGCAGATACAGGCGAAGGCAACTTGTTGGAACTGAGCGTCGAAGCAGCCAAAGTTCGCGCTACTCTGGGAGAAATTAGCGATGCGCTGGAAAAGGTTTTTGGCCGTCACAAGGCGGAGATAAAAATGATTAGCGGCGTATATTCCTCTGAATATGTCAAGAATAACGAAGTTGAAGAAGTCCGCGCACTGACGGAAGCCTTTACCAAGGCAGAAGGTCGTCGCCCGCGCATTTTGGTAGCCAAACTGGGCCAGGACGGCCATGATCGCGGCGCAAAGGTTGTATCAACGGCATTTGCAGATCTTGGCTTTGACGTGGATGTAGGACCTTTGTTTCAGACCCCGGAAGAAGCGGCAAAAATGGCGGTGGAAAACGACGTGCATATCGTTGCAATGTCGAGTCTTGCCGCCGGCCACAAAACATTGTTGCCCCAACTGGTAGCAGAAATGAAGAAAAATGGACGCGAGGATATCTTGGTCATAGCCGGTGGAGTCATCCCAGCTCAGGACTACGAGGCCCTACGCAGTGCGGGGGCTACAGCAATCTTTGGCCCCGGGACAAATATTCCCTATAGCGCCAAAGTTGTGATTTCGGAACTAGATAAGCGCCTCGGACTGGGGCTGATCAAATAACGTAATTTTTGAAGTACTATCGGTTCTGCAATGAGCGCGTCAAATGTTCTTGCGTTCGGAGTTGCCTATCCTTTGAAACAATTTAATCAGGAAGCGCTCTCCAAGATTTGGGAGCTGGTATGGAAACGTTTCATAATTCCATTCGCTATTTTCCTCCAAAGCCTCTTTTTTTGGCCCCTTGAACGCATAGAATGGGGCTTCAGGGGCAGAGTGACGTTTCCACCATTTTTGTATCAGCGCAATTGAGCCAGCCGCCTTAGCAGTTCCAAAATCCGCATTTAGCGGCATCAATGATTCAATTGGGCCATGCAGAACGCAAAGATTGTTAAGCTTTAGTTCAAATCCTACTTGTTTTATGAAAGCAACCTTTTTGTAGTTGCGGTCTATGGCCGCCACGCACAAATCGGGTCTATATGCTGCAATTACGACAGCAGGTATCCCTGTGCCGGAGCCGAAATCGGCGGCTAGGGAACCTGAAGCGATGGGTTCCAAATGTGGAAGCAGGGCAACAGAATCCATCAACAGAGCCTCAAATCGCGCTTCTGGCTTGAGGGCTGTTAGGGAATGGATTCTGTTCCACCTATCCAAAATGTCAAGATAGGCCTCCGCGACCTCAAGAATTTTTTCTGGAAAAGATAGTTTGGCCATCTATGCCTTATCATCAAACTAAACAGGACATTAGTCAAATTTTAAATATATTGAAATTTAACGGAATCAACTTCATGGCGACAATGACCTATGCTTTTATTTGACTTCAACATCCTGACTGTTGCTTGGAATAATTTCAAAATTTAGATTATTGACATTATGCAAAAGTTGTTTGAAAATTGTTTTGTTTAGTTTTTATTCCCTTCCGACAGAGGGCAATGATGGATTTTAAAATTGATTGGTCTAATAAAAGCAAGCTCAGAGGCCCTGGAGAGCAATCCGTTGGGATATTGGTAAGAAAACTCTGCGCAAAATTAAGCCCGCAATCTAGGGGAATTTCTATCTCTTATGTCGATGACAGAGGGATGAGAAAAATCAACAAACTATTCAGAGGGCTAAATAAAACAACTGATGTTTTGAGCTTTCCATCTTCGCCTGAAAAAGGTGAGTTCCACCACCTCGGTGATATCGTCATCAGTCTGGAAGTAGCTGAAAAAAAGGCCAAGCACTTTGAAGTAAGTCGCCGTAGGCAGGTAGAAACTCTGGTGATCCATGGCTTTTTACATCTTTGCGGCTATGACCACGAAAAAGATGCGGGTGAAATGATCGCTCTCCAGTCAGAACTAGAAAAGTTGCTACTCAAAGATGAGCCATTGCCGACCAGTAAAAAGCGAGGACGCAAATCCGGTAGCAAATTGAAGACTCTAAAAAACGGAGAGAGGATAATAGTCACAGGCCGGGCGGCCCAGGCAATTATTCGCCGTGAAAAACTACAGAAGGGACAACCTTCAAAAGCCGCATCGAAAACCAAATCCAAGGCCAAGACAATCTCAGAAGCCAAGGTAGGAAGCAAAAAACCAAGACGTGGTCCGGGAAGACCGCCAAAGGGCATTGCAGGGGCATTGGCAAATCATGTAGCTAAACACCGCCAGCGCAAAAAACACTCGTATAAAATGCGCTCAGGCATTATTTCATAGATAACATGCTGAATATCCCCTTTTTTGACGAATTGAGTCGTTGCGTCGACTATTTTCAAATTATGCGATGCATACCTCTCGAAATGGAAGCCCAGCCGTCTGGGGGGCTAATGTGATAAATCTGGCCATTAGTCTTGGTGCGGCAATTCTCCTGGCAATCTTGCTCCAATGGCCCCTGGGTGTAAGCCCTTTTATAGGGATTCCACTGGGGTTGGTGCCAGGGACTTTGCTCTTCATTTACCTTGGAAAGAGATTGCAAGAAAAAATGGAAAAAATTTTCATGCGGGCCTCCGAACAAATCAAGCGACAACAATGGGATTCTGCCATTGAAATAATGAGAGAGGCCTATAAGCTAGCCCCATGGCAATTTATGGTTAAAGGAGCTGTAGATGGGCAAATAGGCACATTCCAATACATTAGAAATAATCATTCAGAGGCCGAGCCCCTGCTAAAATCAGCCAGCATGAATCATTATGTTGCCAAGGCGATGCTGGCGATTCTGCAATGGAAAAGGGGTGAAAAGGGTGCAGCAAAAAAAACCTTTGAATTGGCCCTCAAAGCAGGCAAGAAAGAGAGTCTGATATATGCGGTCTATGCTTACATGCTCAACGAAATGCGCGAAAGGGACTCTGCAATTGCAATTCTCAACGAGGGATTAAAAAAATGCAAAAACGATGAGCGTATTATGTCGAATCGCACATTGCTTCAAAACAAAAAGCCAATGAAAATGAAGGTTTTTGGCGAACAGTGGTACCAATTTATGCTGGAGCGCCCCATAATTCGACAGGCGCCACCGCCGTTTGCCCGAATATCGAGACGTATGGCCAGAGGTTGAATGCCAGGTGCCATTTCTCCAATGCGGTGCTTTCTAGCTTGTGAAGCAGATTGGACATAGGAAATGCTACCAAGCGACCATGGCGGTTTTATCTCAGTTAAGTGTTGTTTTCCACAAGTTAATAGACCACAACGGGTGTCCTGCAACAGTGAACTGAATATCTCGCCTTCGGAGCAAAGACCGCGTACCACTGATGCTATAATCATTTCTTTTGTCGGGAGAGCAATATGTCAGGCCATAGCAAATGGTCAACCATCAAGCACAAAAAGGGCGCCGCAGACGCAAAACGTGGGAAGCTGTGGACTAAGCTACTAAAAGAAATTAGTGTTGCCGCCAGGTTGGGCGGTAGCGATATCGAAGCCAACCCCAGGCTAAGGCTCGCTGTAGATCAGGCCAAGGCTGCAAATATGCCCAAGGATAACTATGAAAGAGCGATTAAGAAAGGGGCGGGGGAGCTAGATGGCATATCGTATGAAGAAATAGTGTATGAAGCTTATGGCCCTGGCGGCGTAGCTTTTTTGATTGAAGGGCTGACAGATAACAAAAACCGTACTACGCCTGAAGTCAGGTCATACTTCGCCAAGTTTGGAAACGAATTGGGTGCTCAGGGTTCTGTCGCTTATCTATTTTCTAAGCAGGGACAGATTGTAATTGAAGGGCACATACCTGAAGAAAAAGTAATGGAAATTGCGCTGGAAGCCGGCGCCGATGATGTCATCCTTGAAGACGAAGTTTGGATAATTGCCACAGCGCCTGATTCCTATATCGCCGTCAAAGAGGCTGTCGATAAGGCCAAAATGCCTTTGATAGAGTCAAAAATCATTATGGCTCCTTCCACAGAAACCCAGGTGCCTGAAGACAAGTTGAAGAGCTTCCTGAAACTGGTTGAAATGCTGGAAGACAACGATGACATCCAGAATGTCTGGCACAACGGGCAATACGCAGAACCAGCTGACTGATTTCCCTGCATGCCAATGATTGGTGAGACACCTAACCAGGAGCCAATTAATGGGCATAGATGAGTCAATGACAAAAAACAGAGAAAAGAAGCTAAAAGGTGCCTTTTTCCCCTGTGGTAGGCGGAGGCGAGCGTAGCCCAACAGCGTGAATTGCTATAATGGTGTATGGATTCATTTTCTGACAGGCCCTCAACAGTAAGAGCAGAAGAGGCCCTTGGGCACCGTGGCCCATGGAAATTCCTGATAAGAGCTATGCCAGGGGGCTTTTCGCATTGGGGAATCCAATTAGTTTTGGCCTGGGCCTCTTTTCAGGCTTTCGCAACGTGGCCATGGATAGTCTACCTGAAGGCAAAACTAGGAAATAGCGCCTTGGCAAACGAGTGGGGCGAGCTGTTGGTTGCCGATGATATATGGGAAGTGATGGAAAACGGTCAGCTTCAGGACTCGATTTTGGGTTTTTGGACTATTTCTGTAGGTATCTTGGCAATGCTTTGGGTGTTATGGGCCAGTTGGAAATTACAGGCCAAAACAGTTAAACTAGAGGCTAGGCTAATGCCTTGGTTGGTATCTGTGCCAACAGCTCTGTTAGTAGGCTATTTGCCGCTCTGGGTGTTACATGCCCTTCTTTGGAACATGCTCGCCTATCTGGGCAGTCTTGGTATTCAATTCTTGGGCTGGATCAATCTCATAGTTGGCCCTTTGCTACATATGGCTTTTGGGTCAGCACTGATGCTTCAGTGGTGGTTGTGTCGCCTTGACCTTGCGCTCCACTTCCCAAAATGCAAGCAGGAATGGACGATACACCTTAAGGACAGCTTTCTTAGGCTTTGGTCTCACCCTGTACAGTGGGGAAATATTATTTTTATTGGGGTAGCAATTCGGGCCGGTCTAGCTCTTTGGGTGTTATTTCTGGGCTGGGGATGTGGCGGCCAAAACCTATCCGACTTGAGGATGTTTTTCTTGTTGCAAACACTCGCTGCAACAACAAATGCATGGATAATAGGGTGGATATTGAGGATAGCTGCGTTGTATTGGGAAAATGACACTAAAGTCCGTTATGAAGTCAGGATGCTTGAAAAGTCAAACGGGCAAAAGCAAAATCCTGAGTATGGCAGTTCAACTTCTTGTAGCTGAACCGCTATGCCGACAAAGCCTAGCCCTGCGCCGTTGAAGGCTACGGGGTAGCATGAATGGCATTGCAGGGCATGGGTTTGTCAAACTTTGCTCACCATTAAGCAAGGGAAAAAGCGAACATTGCAATAAAGCGAAATATTTGGCCAAAGTTGTGACATAATCGTTATCATTTTCAAGTTTGCTATAAATTCAACCAATTTTTTGCAACAAACTCCTGATAAATTGTCCATAGTGCAACTTTCTACATTGAACCCCCCGTAACAAAGGGGTAATCTGTGACTTGGTGTCTGTATGGTGCAGTGCACCCTTAATAGGCCTTTTAGGAGGGTATGTGGATTTTATCACGCCTGATGTCCGAGATCGCTTGATGCACGAACACGTTGAATTCAAGCACTTGATGGAGGCCCACAAGGCTGCCGATGAACGTCTGACGCACCTGAGAAGCAAGTCGGCCCTGACTTCGAGGGAGTCGGTGGAAGAGGTGGAGCTAAAAAAGGCAAAGTTGCGAGCAAAAGAGCGTATTTACAAGATCGTCCAACATTTCAATAAATCCAAGAACCAGTAGGCGTTGCATGCGACCAACCCGCTCGTAACAAACAGTTCTGGTAGCGTTTCCGATTACTGTGATGTCAATTGTGACCCGAATCTCGAAACCTTGTGGGGAGGCTGGCTGTAATGAAGCGTTTTGCAATGCCTGCAAACCGGTTTTTTGTATTATTGGCAATTATGGTGGCGATACTGGCCAGCGGCCTGTCGGCATTTGCACAAGTTTCCTTTGCAAACAGAAATCCCGGCCAATGGGTGGGCGATTTGTTTTACGTAGGCGGCGGGGGGCTCATGGGCCCCCCATACCTGTACCTCATAGACGAAAATGATGTAATCAGGCAAGAAATTCTAAAAGTTGTCGATGTCCAGGACTTCCCTGTGCCTTCAAATCTGAGACAGCAGTCCCTGTGGGCCCATTGGCACAGCGGCGGGTTGCATATGCTGACGCACGGCATCTTTGAAAAGGAAGCTGACGGTTCCGAATTTAGCCGCTTTACTTTCGCCAAGTGGCAGGATGACGAATGGCACCATCTGGGCTTTTATAAGCAGAGACATTCAAGCAACCACCGCGGAGGATTGTTGAATGCCATACCCTGTGACGATGACCGCTTTATCGTGGTGTCAGCTAAATTTGATCTTGCCGGCAACTCCGGGCCAGATCTTACGCCATTCTCCAGGATGTCCATTGTCCCAGACACAAAGGCTATTCGCCTAGGTTCATCCATTTACCACGGAATGGACGACCTGCGAAAACACATGGCGAATGGCGATTGTTTTCAGCTGGCTTGGTATAGCTCTATCGTTATGACTGACAGTTTTGCCACGCTCATTTCTCCCACGACGGGCCTGTACTGGATTTTTTCGCTGGAGACTGCTTCCCTTAAGAGGACAGGGAATATCTTTAGGAATGTGACTCCGGAGATGATTTCCAAAGGCGGTTTTTCCGGGGGGGCAGTGCTGTGCGCCCATCCAGAAAAGGACGGGACGGTTTTGGTGTCTGCCCAGATGGAAAATTTGTTTATTTATGAAACCAGCAATGTCGAGAAAGAAATCGGCGAATTGATGCAACAAAACCCGGCCATGACAGGGCGGGAAGCCTTGGATTTATTTAGGGCCCGCAAGAAGGAGCTTGCCGATAGAAGCCCAATGATTGACTGGTACCGGATTTACCCCGAAAGCGGCAAGGTGGAAAAATTGGGGTTGCCGCCCGAAGGGGGCGCGACCGAAAGGGAGGGCGGAAAGAACGACATCTGGCGGCCGTTGCCGGACGGGTCGGTGAGAATGGGGCCACTGAACTTAAAGTCGGCCGAGCCAAATCACGACCGCTAGATGCTTGCAAGGGACAAATCTTAGTTCTGCGCCGTTAAGCAAACATCTAAAGCGTTATTAAGTACTAGGCAAGCAATACTGTATTGGGATGTCATTCCTGTCATTTTGTCACCGCAGTTCATAAATTAAGGGGTAGTGCAGGTTTCCGTGATGACAACGATAGTGACATAGTTAGCTGAATGACAACTATTTTCTGGCTTGCCCTTAAAGTATTTCCTTGCCCGTGCGGAGAATCTCTTTTACAAAGGGGTTGTCGTTATCAAGTTCAGAGGTTTCAAAAACTATTGGTTCAAAGGGGACACGCTTGTAGCCACGCCTCAACACAAGCAAGTCTTTAATGACATCCATCCGCCTCTTGCTACCGTAGTTATCAAGGAAAAAGCAAATATCTATATCGCTCATTTCGTCCGCTGTGCCTTTGGCGTAAGAACCAAACAGCATAACCTTGTCAACGGGCATGGCACGGCGCACGTCATCGGCATATTGTCTGCAAACTTGTGTTACGGCTTCAACGTCAGCAGCCATGCGAACACCTCCTTTGTTTGGGAGAATAGTGCCTTTGCTTCCGGCTCTTTGATCTTGACACCCATTTTGTCCTTGTATTCAGGATAACGATTGTTTAAATAGCAGGAGGACAGTGTTTCAAAAAAGTCAAGGGTTTCTGGAGGCACCTTCACCGGTAGGTTATCTTCAAAAAATTCAATTATTGTTTCAATACTGTGTATCTTTGGGACGTTGTCATCCAGATACAGGATGTATAAGCCTTTGACGAGTTTTTCGACTGCCTGTTGGCACATGAACACTGCGTATATCCAAATACCGTTGTTCAGCAATACCTCTGCCGTCCGCAGGTCGTATTGCGCCACGTCTAGCCAATGCTCGAATTTTTCTTCTGAACTCATCGCCATAACAACCCCATTTTATACCCTTTCCAAAGGAGAACACCATGCTAACCACCACTTCCACAATCAACCATGCCCTTACACATACCACGATAAAAAAACTCGCCCCATCGATATTTCAATCAGCACCACAAGGCCATCTGTCAACACGATACAACTTCATACCGACCATTGCATTAGTCAATGAAATAGAAAAACCAGGCTGTCCAGACGGTTCAGTATTCTCCCCACTGGAAATAAGAAAAGGGTTATTGGAGATCGCCAAGCACAACGCTCTGGATGCAAAAGGAAAATTTGACAATGCAAACCAGACGTATAAGGCGGGGGTATGGGGAAATGACCATCAGCATCGTCCAATGAAAATGGCTTGCGAGGCGGCGGGTCTGGAGTATATTTCATTCCATGAGTTGAGGCATACCTACGCTTCCACACTGATTAACAATGGATGCCCCCTGCTGATAGTAGCAAGCCAGTTGGGGCACAGCGATACAAGGATGGTAGAAAAGCATTATGGACATTTGGCTAACGATGCAAAACAGGCGGCGTTGCTGGCGGCCATGCCGACATACGCCCTATGAAAGAGGCTTGTGCAAAGGCAGAGCTTGAGCCAGTGTCTTTCCACGAACTGAGGCACACGTACGCATCCATGCTCGTGAATAGAGGCTGTCTGTTGGCAGTCGTGGCACAGCAGTTAGGCCATTCAGACACCCGTATGGTTGAAAAGCACTACGCGCATTTGGCTCCAAACACCGTCAGAGATGAAGTATTGAAAGCAATGCCCCGGTTGGGAATATTGGAGCCAACAAAGATTTCCAAGCTCAAAATCGCTGGAAGACGGTAGGCAGAACCAGCCCAAAAACCTTATGAACATTGTATCTAAACATTTGGGGGACACTCATGTTCGACCTGAATGGTTCGCCCTTGCTTCTATAACGAACCTTCAAACACAGAAGCTATTTGGGACAGAATATCTGTCAGGCTGATACCTTGTGCGTAGGAATAGCGTTTTGTGTAGCCGTCCCATATCTTGGCAATGTCAGGATTGGTAGCAATGTCGCCCAGAATCTTTGCATGGCTTTCAATTGCAGGAATACTGCCGCGCTCCACCGCCTTTGCCCTTATCGCTTGACGCAGGTCTGACTTGGAGAGCGCATCCCTGTCGGTTGACAGCAACAAATAGACATCGTAGAAATCACGGCCTCTTGTGTTGCCGATGCTGCGCTTTAGAATCGTCTCGATCTTTTCTGCAAGGATGGTGCAGAGATTGTATGCCATCACTGAAATGGTTCTGTCCTCAAACATCAGCTTGTAGTGGTATTCGATTTCACAGGGGATGATGGTATCCCCAGTTGTCACGTCTATCGTCATGTTGATGCGGATTGTCTGATGCACCGCCAATAGGCTGATACGGAAATCATCATATTCATTGATGTCGTGTATGTTTTGGATGTCCAGAATGTCAAAGGACACCCCATCGGCGACATCAATGGCGATTACCTCCCGCAACATGCCCTCAAGACTCTCGCGGTTAATTGCCAAGCCCTTCACAGTGGTATCTATATCCATCGTGCTACGCTTCCCTATGCCCACCATGGACGCAATCAGGAAGCCGCCCTTGAGAATCACGTTCTCCCGATACGGCGAGAGAGACACCCTCTCCAAAAAACGCTCCAACATGTAGCTTTGTAGTAGCACGTTTGGATGTGCGCCTGTCAGCTTGGATTTGTTCTTTATCCAGCCCTTCAACTGCATTGCACTCGTGAACATTAGGACAGCACCTCCAGATACTTCATAACTAGGTCTCTGATTTTGAATAGCTCTGCATACTTCAATAGATTCGTTTTATCATTGGACGGGTCTCTCAAATAGCGTTTTAGCCCAGTCAATACCAAATCCTTGTCCAGCCT
>Ga0082212_10000883_pt1 | contig 44174 bp, 33 predicted proteins | sample TergutNt197P3_FD_71548 | JGI IMG/M metagenome (GOLD analysis project Ga0082212, IMG submission 71548) | Neocapritermes taracua P3 segment gut microbial communities from Petit-Saut dam, French Guiana - Nt197 P3 | ecosystem: Host-associated > Arthropoda: Insects > Digestive system > Gut ... | reverse complement strand
AAAAATTCATTCCACCTTCCAAATGACGGCCACCGTCACCGGGCGGCTCTCCTCCACCGAACCCAACCTGCAAAACATCCCGGTGCGGCAAGAACTGGGGGCGAAACTGCGCGAAATGTTCGTTCCGTCAGAGCCGGATTGGGTTTTCGTGGACGCCGATTATTCGCAGATCGAGCTGCGGGTCTTAGCGCATATTGCCGAAGACGACGCCATGCGTCGCGCCTTCGCGTCGGGAGCCGACATCCATACAGCAACGGCGTCGCAAGTCTTCGCCGTCCCGCCCGAAGCCGTCACCCCCGCCATGCGGCGAAGCGCGAAGGCGGTCAACTTCGGCATAGTCTATGGGATGAGCGATTTTTCCCTCGCCGCCGACATCGGCGTTTCCCGCGCCGAAGCCAAGCGGTATATCGAGAGTTACCTTGAGAAATACGCCGGGGTGCGCCAATACATGAAGGAAATCGTTGAGAAAGCGCACGCCGGCGGCTATGTTGCCACCCTGTTCGGGCGGCGGCGCGCCATCCCGGAGGTGCAATCGCGCAATTATCACATTCGCGCCTTTGGCGAACGAGCCGCCCTCAACGCGCCCATTCAAGGAACAGCCGCCGACATCATCAAGATGGCGATGGTCGCTGTCTTTAACCGCATCGTTTCTGAAAAATTGCAGGCAAGGCTGGTTTTGCAAATCCACGACGAACTGATCGTTGAATGCCCGCGCGGCGAAGCGGAAACGGTCAAAGGGCTGCTGACTGAAGAAATGGAACATGTCTATCCGTTGAATCCAACACTTGTCGCAGATGCTCATATCGGTATAAATTGGGCGGAGGCTAAAGGATGACTTACTTTTTCTTTTACCCAAAAGAAAAAGTAAGCAAAAAGAAAAGCATATTTTAGAAAGCGGGTTACAGGTTGAAAATCCTCTTCGTTTGCACAGGCAATACCTGCCGCAGCCCGATGGCTGAGGTCTTGTGCGTTGCGCTGCATCCCGGCTGGGAGGCGCGGAGCCGCGGCGTCGCGGCCTATGAAGGCGTCGGCGCGTCGGCTTTGGCGGTCAGGGCGGCAAACGAGCACGGGTGCGACCTTACGGCGCATCAGGCGGCCAATGTGCAGGAGCGCGATATGGAGTGGGCCGACATTGCCGTGGGGCTGACGATGGCGCATTCGGCTCTGCTGCGCACTCTTTTCCGGGAATACAGCCATAAAGTGCGGGAAATGCCGGGCGGCGACGTCCCCGACCCTATCTACGGAACCCTGGACGACTACCGCATTTGCGCCAAACTCTTGAAAGAGGATATAGAAAAATTATGAGGCTTGCCAATGCGTTTTCTATTTTTCTTTTCCGCAAAAAAAAAGAAGTATGACCACCCGCCCCCTCTCCCCTTTCGACGCCGCCGAAATGGCCGATCTGGAAAAACGCTGCTTTTCTCTGCCGTGGAGTTTGCAATCCATTCAATTCGAGCTGCAAAACCCCATCGCGCGGTATTTCGGTGTCTTCGACGAAGGGCGGCTGGCCGGGTACGCCGGGATGCAGATTATCTTGGACGAAGGATACATCACCAACGTCGCCACCGCGCCGGAAGCCCGGCGGCGCGGGATTGCCGACGCTCTGCTCAAAGAGCTGCTGGCGGTCGGCATTCAGCGCGGCTTGCGGTTTATCACATTGGAAGTGCGGGAGGGCAATGCCGCCGCCCGCGGGTTATATGAAAAACACGGCTTTGTCAGCGTAGGGCTTCGCAAGGACTACTACGACCAGCCGAAGGAAGACGCGGTGATGATGACGCTTGAACATCCTGGCCTTTGAGACCTCCTGCGACGAGACGTCGGTGGCTGTCGTCCGCGACGGGCGGGAGCTTCTTTGCTGCGAAGTGTTGTCGCAGACAGACCTGCATGTCCTATACGGCGGCGTCGTGCCGGAGATCGCCTCCCGCAGCCATTTGGAGGCTATCGCGCCTCTCACGGCAAAGGCTCTGTCAGCTGTGGACGGCCAAATCGACGCGGTGGCGGCAACAGCGGCTCCGGGGCTAATCGGCGCGCTGCTGGTTGGCTTGAATTTTGCCAAAGGATACGCTATGGCGCAAAACCTGCCGCTCATCCCTGTTCACCACATCCGGGGGCATGTGGCGGCGGCGTTTATCGCCGAACCGGATTTGAAACCGCCATTGTTGGCCGCCGTTGTGTCGGGCGGAAATACGTTATTTATGGAAGTTTTGGACTATACCACCTACCGCATTGTCGGAGGGACGCGGGACGACGCGGCGGGCGAAGCCTTTGACAAAGGCGCGCGTCTGCTGGGTTTGGGCTACCCCGGGGGCGCGGCGTTATCGCGTTTGGCCGAGGGCGGCGACGAGCAGCGATACCCTTTCCCGGTCGCCGACATCGAAGGGGCTCCGTTTGACACCAGCTTCTCCGGCGTAAAGACCGTCTTGCGCAACCTCATCCACCACGCCAAACAGCAGCGTGACGCCGCATCCAATGGCGGCTGCGGCCGCGAGACGGGGTTGGATTTATCCTCTCTTGCGGCAAGCTATCAAAAGGCCATCATCGACGCGCTGGTGACCAAGTTATGCGCGGCGGCCGAGGCGTTGAAATACGAAACAATCGTGCTGGCCGGGGGGGTCGCTGCCAACAAAAAGCTCTGCGCCGGGCTCCGTTCCCAATTAGGAGACCGTATCCATATACCGCCTGTATATCTCTGCGGAGACAACGCCGCAATGATTGCCGCGCAAGGGTATTATGAGTTTCAGGCCGGGGCGCGGGCACCCCTTTCACAAAACGCTTACGCAACATTTGACGCGGGAAAACCATTATGTTAATCCGACCCGGTTATCACCGGGCGCAAAAATCAAATCGGCGGCTGAGGACAACTTTTGAATAACCTTGAAACCGTCTCTACCGCAATCGGTTTCGGTTGTGGATAACCCTGTGGATAATGTGCATAACTATTTGTTTAGTGACAAACGTTCCCAACCTTATGAAAACGGAAAGGATGAAATTGGATGAAAATCTTCCTCACAGGAGGCACCGGAAACATCGGCCAATACGTCACCAAAGCCCTGTCGGAGGCCGGACACGAGTGTATTGTTTTGACGAGGACGCCGGGGCGTGTTCCCGGGATCGGGCGGCTCCCCGGTGTGACCGAAGTGCAAGGTTCCCTCTCCGATGAAGCGGGGCTGGCGAAGGCTCTCGCGGGTTGTGACGCCGTCATTCACATCGCCCTCGGCTGGGGGCATGAACCGCTCTCGATGCTGCAAAACGACACCCGCGCTTCGGTCTTCCTGATGGAAGCGGCTGAGAAAGCCGGGGTGAAGCAATTCATCTACACCAGCTCGACCGCCGCCGTCGGAAATATGCCGGGCGATGTGGACGAATCGACCCCTTGCCGCCCGGATGATCTGTACGGCGCGACCAAAGCCTCGACCGAAGCCTTTTTAATCGGTTTTAGGCAGTATTACGCCACCCAGGGCGGGCGCGGAACCAAGGTTTCCATGAAGCGCAATGTCATCCGCCCGGGCTACACCTTCTCCAACCCGGCCTTTGAAGGCGGCGCGTCGCAGTCGGACAAACGCTTTCGGCAAATCGCCCACGATGTACTGCAAAACAGGGATATGACCTTTGGTGAGAACGACGGCACCCAATTCATGTCATCGGCGCAGATCGCGCAAGTTTACAAAATGCTGGTAGAGAGCGATTTGAATGAGGAGATCATCTTCGCGCTGGGCAATGTGCGCACCACATGGGCCGGGATCGCGCAAATGGCTATAGACATGACGCCCGGGTCAACGTCAAAAATCACCGTCCAGCCGGACGGCTGGACGGTGTACCGCTATCAAACGGATAAAATGAAAAGGCTGTTCGGTTTGGAGTTTGACGCCACCGAAGAGCTGCGCGCCCATATGAAGTGGCGGCTGGACTTCGCCCGGCGCGAACTGGCGGGAGAACCATTGCCCAGCGTTACCCATGAGTTCAGCGACTGACGCCGTATTTCCGATAAAACATCCGCTCTTCACAGGGTATTTTTCCCCGGCGCGAGCCTTCTCCGTCGGGCAGCCCAATCGGCAGGACGACACGCAGCGTAAACCCTTCCGGCGCGCCTAGGATGGTTAAGGCGGTCTGTTGCTTCTCTTCATCGAAGTAGGGGCTGTCCAGCCAAACGGAGGCGTATCCCAGCGCGACGGCGGCGAGAAGGATGTTTTCCGCCGCCGCGGCATAGTCTTCGAGTTCAAAGTTGTGCCACGCCTGTTGAGCCGAGCTGTCGGTCAGCAGGGCGACGGCGGCCGGGGCTGTTTCCATCCCGGCTGTCGGCGCGGCGGCGCACAGCGTTTGAACAGACTCCCTGTCGGGCAGGAGAACCAGCCGGACGCACTGGCTGTTTGTCCCGGTGGGCGCGGCCAGCCCGGCTTTGGCAATTCGCTCTAAATGGTTTAGCGGAACCGGCGTTGGTAAAAACCGTTCTTTATGGGAATACCGCTGTTCAACCGCTTGAAAATATTCCATCATCCACACTCCTCACGGAAGGATTATACCATATCATGTCAAGTTTCGCTCTTAAAATCCTCGCTATGGCCACTATGCTGACCGACCACATCGGAGCTGTTTTGGAGCCTCAGCTGCCGGCTTGGGCTTTTCTGCTTTGCCGGACGGTGGGGCGGCTTGCCATGCCGCTCTTCTGCTTCATGATCGCCGAAGGACTCTTCCACACCCGCGACGCCAAGCGGTATCTGCTGCGCCTGACCCTCTTCGCTTTGGTCAGCGAGGTGCCGTATGACCTGGTCAAAACCGGGCAATGGCTGGAATTTACCGACCAAAACGTCGGTTTTACCCTGCTCCTTGGATTCCTAGGCATCCTTTTATTCGACAGTTTCGCGGCGCAGGGGCGCAAAGGGGCGGCGTTGGTCTCGATCATCGCCGTCGCCTCCGCCGCCTATCTTGTCCGCTCGGATTATTCGATTTTCGGGGTTTACTATATCTTCATTTTCTATTACTTCCGAAATAACCACATCGGGCGCACCATAGCCTTGGCGGCCGGGGTGTTGCTGCTGTCCGCCGACATGATGCTGGCCGGCGCGCATTGGCGATATGCCTTGATTTCTCTGACGGCGGTGCTGGCCGCCATCCCGATCATGCTGTATAGCAACGAGCGGGGACGCGACGGAAAAGCCATGCGCGCGGCGTTTTACGCTTTCTACCCGCTGCATTTGATGGTTCTGTACGCGGTGAGGTTGTGGGCGGGGTTATAAGATGAGCTGCGGGTTATAATCCAGTATGTAAAATATGCAGGTACAGAGAACGGCAATGCACGCAGTTGCTGAGAGCTTGTCCAGCTGGCTTTGGAGAATAGCCGCTTGGTTTGGAGGAAGCAGTTCTGCGGCACCTCCAACCATAAACCATGCCTTTTCTAAATTTTGCCGGATGATGGCGTTACAGTTTCCCTTATCTGAAAAAAATGTTTTTATGCTTTTGATCACGCTTTCAGCAGCTACGCGTTCTTTATATTCACCGGCTCTTAACTCTTCCAATGACACAGTATACTCTATATAATGCGGGTCTATAGGAACATACTTTACATGCTTGACCGCTTCAATCATAGGGTAATTGATGTATAGCTGTCCATTTTCCGCGGAGTTATTGAAGAATGTTGCTATTTCTCTGATTCTCTCTGACGAAAAGCTGTTGTCTTGCGGATCCAAATCAAATATTAATAATTTGTCCGCATAATGCTCATTGAATATTTGCTTTTTATTTTCATCTTTTTCACGGCTTCTAAGGTGCATTAAAATGTCTAGATTCTCATCTTTAGATAACGCGTTATACAGCGCATATATATTGGTTTTATATGAAATTATCCGGCCTTTTATATTATACGTTGATAACAGCTGTTTCATCAGCTGCACATCCAGCTTTTCACCTTCAACCAAAACAAGGATGTTATTCCTGCTCATCAAACTCACCGCTCATAAACAGCTTTTCCAAATTATGCCCTTCACGCAACTCCCGCTGTGTGGCATTTGCAAATGAAGTTAGCTTGTTTTGGGTCATAATAAAGAAGCAGTCAGGACGCATATAGCGGTTGGATAAGAGGGAGGTGTTATGGGATGTGAAAACTACCTGCACATTGGGGAGCTCAAGAAACATTTTGACGATATGCTCGGCCAATTCATGGTGGTAAAATGCGTCGAACTCATCAAGAATTACTAAACAAGGGTCATTACATTTACTATGTTTCCCTACAGAATAGAGCAGAGAAAGGAAGCATAAGGCTTTCGTGCCACTGGATGCTGCCTGAGCAAATGGCATTAGGGGAGTAGTGTTAAAATATAATTTTTTCTCGCCGGTAAACCCTTCTTTTATAATTAATTCATCTCGTATTCCTGCTAACCTCAACAATTTACCTAGATCACCAAGCAATAACTCCTCATTTTCTACTATATGTTTTGAAAATACATTGCCTATTTTATAAATTTTCTCGCTGAAGCTATCCAAAAACATACTCTCAATAAAGCGATTAAGTTTACGTAGATAATGTTTGGAGTTCAATGGGGTATTGGCTATAATATAACTTAATGCAGAATCTACATTCTCTAGATTTATGAAATCTATGATTAATGTAGGGTTAAGTCTTTTTAATCCTTGCGTTTTTAATTCTTGGGGATTACTACGATCAAAATGAAAAAGCAAATCTCCATTTATTGATAGACGCTCATAAATCAATTTTAATGGAGCAGTCTTACGGTATATATATTCAATTATCGTATCATCAAATATAAACACATATTTGAACTCTGCATATCCGTTTGTATTATATATGTTTATATATATACCGTCATCATCTTCCATTTTTGTTGATTTCGAGAGCAATGTACAAATATCCATTAACGCCCGAGCGAAATTGGATTTACCGCTTGCGTTTTTGCCATAAATAATAACCTTACCAAGCAATCCATTGTTAATGCAACTGTTGCTAAACTGATAGCCTCCCACATCGGAAAAATCTATTGTAACAGGCTGGTCGAAATTTTTATAGCCGGATACGGTAAAAGATTTTAACACAGAATCACACTCCCTATATATGAGTATATCCTTAAACGCTGGAAAAAGTCAATATCTGCCGTAAAATTTTTACGGCAGATATGCTTAGCTCTATATCCCTAAAACCCCAGCACCCTCTCCAACGCCGGTTTTGACCGATGGTTGACGTCAAACAGCAGCGGCCAGTTTTTGCGCCCTTTTTGCGGGAAATCATCCAGCCATGTGTAGTCGTCGGCGACACCCCATGTGGTGACGCAGCGCACGACGTCTTTGTACTCACGGAAGAGTTCAAAAATCTCCCCGTACCGTTCGGCTTGCTTCTCCAGCATACCCGGCAGCGGCTCTTTGAGGTCGGTGCGGTGGTCTTCCCAGTCGAAAACCGATAATTCTAATTCGGTGACGTGAACGATCATTCCCAACGCCGCGTATTGCTCTATGGCGGCGCGTATCTCGTCGAGATCGGGGTTGCTGTTGTACCAATGGGCTTGCATCCCGATTCCGTGGATGGGCAGGCCGCGCTCTTTCAATCCTTTGACAAAGGTAACAATCCTGTCCCGCTTCTCCGGCTCGCATTCGTTGTATTCATTGTAAAAGAGCAGGGCGTCCGGGTCTGCGTCGTGCGCCGTTTGCAAGGCGATGTCTATGTACTCTTCGCCGATGATCTCTAGATAGGGCGTTTTGCGCAGAAAACCGCCGGAGGAATCGACCAGCACTTCGTTCAGCGCGTCCCAGCAGAAGACTTTGCCTTTATACCGTCCCACCACCGTTCGGATAAACTCCTTTAAGTTGGCGAGGACAGCATCGCGTCCGCCTTCAAAAAACCAACCGGGCGTTTGGTTATGCCACACCAAGGCATGACCGCGCATTTTCATGCCGTTTTGCAGGGCGTAATCCAGCAGTTTGTCGGCTTCCTCGAAGGTAAACCGGCCGCGTTCGGGCAGGAGGTGTTCGGGTTTCATCATATTCTCACAGGTGAGGGTTGAAAAATGCTGTTTGATCAACTCTCCGTGCGTTTTCGGCGCGTCCGGCCATACGATACCGCCGACGTCGAAATAATCCTTATACCGTTCTTTTAACGATTGGATGATCATGATAATTCCTCCTTTGCAAAGGCCGAATAGGCGGACAGTTTCGTCGCGCACTCTTCCCCGCTTCCGGCTTTGGCCATCACATACACTTTCAATTTCGGCTCGGTGCCCGATGGGCGGATGAGAAAGAGTGTCCCGTCGGCCAACTCGTAACAGAGCACGTCAGACCCCTTTGGTTCGATCTTTTGTACTTCGCCTTTTTGCCCCAACACGCGGCGTTCCCCGGTCAAATAATCGGTCAGCGCGGTTGTTTTCGTCCCGGCCACGTCGGTCAGGGGTTGTTCCCGCAGGCGTTTCATCAGGTTTTTCATTTTGCCGATGCCGTCGATGCCCGGCATGACAATGTTGACGGTTTCTTCGCCGTATTGACCGTATTCTTGATACATGGCTCCGATGGCGTCGTAGAGCGTCATCCCTTTTGTTGCGTAGAAAGCCGCCATTTCGGCAATCAGCATGGACGCCACGACGGCGTCTTTGTCCCGCGCCTGATCGCCCGCGAGGTAGCCGTAGGATTCCTCGTAAGCCAAGAGGAACTGCCCGCCGTCTTTTTCAAGCTCTTTGATCTTCTCGGCCATGAACTTAAACCCGGTGAAGGTATTGTAACATGGGACACCCGCCTTTTCGGCGACGGCTGCCGCCATGGGGGTGGTGACGATGGTTTTGATGAACGCCGGTTTATCCGGCATGGTTCCGGCGGCTTTTCGGGCTTTGATGATGTAATCGAGCAGCAGGACGCCTGTTTGGTTGCCCGACACCGGGATAAACCCGTCTTTGCCGCGCACTAGGATGCCGACGCGGTCGGCGTCCGGGTCGGTGCCGATGATCAGATCAGCACCTTGTTTCTCTGCAAGAGTGATCGCATATGAAAACCCTTCCTTGTTTTCGGGATTGGGGGATACGACGGTCGGGAAGTCGCCGTCAGGGGTCATCTGCTCTTCCACGCAGAGGATATTTTCAAACCCGGCGCGGCGCAGGATGCGCGGCACCAGCTCCCGCCCGCAGCCGTGGAAAGGGGTGTAGACGATTTTCAAGTCTTTGGCGGCGCGGCGGGTCTCTTCGCCGGCCAATGATTGGGAGAATACCTCTTCAAGATACTCCGCGTCGGTGTCTTCCCCCATCAGCCTGAGCAGCCCGGCCACTTCGGCTTCATAGTGGCTGATATACTTGATCCCTTCAAACACCGGAACTTTGTCCCGCTCCCGAGCCACTTCGGCGGCATGGGCAGGGGGAAGCTGCGCCCCGTCCGCCCAATAGACTTTATAGCCGTTGTATTGCTTCGGGTTGTGGGAAGCGGTGATGTTGATCCCGGCCATGCAGCCATAGCGGCGTATGGCAAAGCTCAGCTCCGGCGTCGGGCGGGGGCCGTCAAAAAGGCGGACGGCGATGCCGTTCGCGGCCAGCACGCAGGCGGCGTCATGCGCAAAGATTTCGGAATTGTTGCGGGTGTCATAGCAAACGGCCACAGCCGGGTGGTAAGGGCCGGACGCCTCCCTGCACACCAGTTCGGCCAGTGCCTGCGTTGTGCGGCGCACGATATGCCGATTCATGCAGCGCAGCCCGGTTTGCATCACGCCGCGCAAACCCGCCGTGCCGAATTCCAGCGGCGCGAAAAACCGCTCCTTGATTTCATCCGGGTCGTCTTTGATCGCCAGCAGCTCCATCCGTTCGCTCTCGTCCAGTGCGGGGCTTTCCAGCCATTGTTTATAAGCCTCTTGCGGGGTCATCATGGTTGCCATCCTTTCTTTACGAACCTGATTCCTTGGAAATCGCGTCAATCAGGGCGCACCTAAATGTTAAATCATAAATCCTTCGTCTGCGTTCGTGTTTTACCCAAGAATCCTCCAAAGCCAGCCCTGAATAACCCGACCAAACATCATATCCGCGTCTGTTATATTTCTCGGTAAAAAACCCGTTTGTCTTATTCAGAGATTCTATCAACACCAGCAAATGCAAGTAAAACGGGCTTTCCGTACCCAACATGCCGCAGCGCGCCGACAGCTCATAGAAGTAAAACCACCAAAGCCCCAAACCTTCATCAATATTTTGATTAAACGCCCCCGCTATATTCCCTCCCGGAGCAACCAGCTGGTGCTTTGCCTTGATATGGGTTGGCGGGAAAGGCAGCCATTCATAAAGGTTTTGGTATGCTTTTTCCATCATTGTGATGTTTTCCGGCGTCCTCCACCCGTCTGTAAACGCCAGTATCCTCAAATGATATATCGTCGGCAGGTATTTCCCTTCGGCAAAAACAACTTTGCCCTTATACGGCACGGCAATATCTCCGTAATCCGACGCCTCGGCCACATTCCGAAACCCCTGCAAAGCAGACTCCGTCCACTCCCGCACAAAATCATGGTCATGCAGCCCCGCTTGCGCGAAAAGGCTTGCCCGGATCATCCCGTAACCGAAAGCATCGGCGGCGGATCCTTTGCATTCTCTGTTCCACCCCGGAACAAGCAATGCGTCAAGGGCTTTTTTCAACGGGTTACAGTCCAACCCCAATCCCATTTCGAGCAAATACCGCACACAGCCCTCGTGCGGCCAGTCCTTGCTGGTGGATGAAGCCGTATGGAAACGGGTTCCGAAATAGCCGTCGGGCGTTTGCCGGTTTAATACGAGGTTGATTTTTTCGCCTGATAGAATGGCTTGTTTATACTCTTTCTTTTTTTCCTTCGATATGCGCTCTTTTCTGATTTCCTCCCGTGTCCTCATAGAGATGGAAGGGCAGGCGTTTTGAATCAGATGGTCAACCGCTTTATCAATCAAACTTCAATTCATCCTTCCGTGTACTACGCTGGATTGATCGCTAAGGCCACGCCCAGCAATAAGGGCATGGTGATCATCGAAAGCAGGGTGCAGTAGCTGACCGTCCGCGCCGCCAAAGCGGTGTTCCCGCCGAACCGGGCGGCGAAGAGCAGGGCGTTTGTGGCGGCGGGGGCGGCGGCGAGGATGAGCGACGCTGACAGCCATAACCCCGACAACCCTAGCGCGTAACATATCCCCAGCGCGGCGGCCGGAAGGAAGACCAGCCTCAAAACGATCGCCCCCCACATGCCCGATTCGCCCTTTTGCGGGCGGAGGGCGGTGGTGAAGAGGTAGAATCCCAGCACCATCATGGCCACCGGGGAATTGAGGGCGGCTAAAAAGTCGATGGGTTTGCTGAGCAGTTCGGGCGGCTCAAAACGAAGGGCGGCGACAGCCAACCCGACGACAAGCCCCGTTGTGCCGGGGTTAAGAAGCATGGCGCGGATGGACGGCTTCTCTTTGGGTTTGAACTGCTGTACGCCGTATGTCCAGGCGAAAAACTGAAAGACCGCGATATAGACCGAAACGTAAACCAAACTGCCCGTCCCCAAGATGCCCGAAACCAGCGGGATGCCCATAAATCCGCAGTTGGCAAACGGCACGGCCATATGATAAACGCTTTTCCTCCCGGGGTCAGCCTTTCGGAAGACCATGCGGGAGAGGGCAATGCCGGATAGATGGGCAAGGACTGCAAAGGCCGCGGTCAGCAGCATCCCATTGGCCAGCTCGGGAGACAGTTCAACCGAGAGGAAGGACTGGACGATGATGCAGGGGGTGGCGATGTAGAAGACGAGGTTGGTCATCTGCTTTGCCCCGCTGTCTTTCAGCCAGCCCGCTTTCGCCGCCAAACCGCCCGTTCCCATCAGGATAAACAGGATGGCCACCTGTTTGGCCACCAGCAGGATGTTGTCAATCAACCGGCTTCTTCCTCCTATGCGGGGTTTGCTGACAGTATACAGGATTATCGGGGAAATGTAAAGAAGGTCTTGACATATGTGTTTTTATAGACTATTATTAGTCTTATTTTATACTACTATAAAGAGGTGCTTGAATGAACTTGGACATTGAAATGGGGCTTGGCGCGATTTCTGCCGGGGTTAGCAGGATAGACGGCCTGTATTCCAAATGGGCTCAAAAGCATGGGGTTACCTACGGGGTCATACAAGTATTGTATATCCTCAAACTCAACCAAGCCGTTACGCAAAAAAAAATATCGGAATACTGCCAAATACCGAAGCAAACCGTCAACAGCGTGATCAAGCAATTCAAAGCGGATCAATATATCACGCTCGTACCGAGCACCGGAGATAAACGGGAGCGGATCATCCAACTGACGCCGATTGGTGAAACCTATTTGCGGGAAATGCTCGACCCCTTTTTTGTGTTGAACGAACGGGTGGTTGACAGAATCGGGATAGACCTGCTCCGCCATTTGTCGGAAGGTCTGAACACGCTGGGAAACGCCATAGAACTGGAAATGGAATTAAAGGAAACTTCCTTAAAATGGGAAAAAAGGAAAAGAGGCTAAAAATATGCAGGCATTTTTAAGCATTGTTATTCTGCTCGTTATCCTTGCCGTTTTCGTCTTAGCCATGTGGTATACGGCGGGGCGGCTTCACGCGCATTTTGAGTTTTTCACCTTTAAGCAATGGATGCTTACCGTCATAAGCGTCGCGGTTGGTTCTCTCGCGCTTCTGCTGATTTCATCGGCTTTTTCAAACTCGTTTGCGAGTTTGCTGAATATCATAAGCGGATATTTGTTGTTATTCGTCATCTTTTCGTTCATCCTGCTTGGTCTGCTCCATATTGTTCTGCTGATTTGGAAACTCCCTCTGATGTGGAGCGGGGCGGTTGTGTTGGCGATTGCCTTAATTGTAACAGTTCATAGCGGTGTGATGGGATCGTCATTTTTGGTCAAGGAAACGGAAATCAAGATAAAGGGATTGGAAAACGAACTGACCATCATGCAAATCTCCGATGTGCATCTCGGTCACCACCGCGGACATGATTACCTTAAGAAAATCGTTAAAACAACTAACGCGCGTACGCCCGATTTGATCCTCATTACCGGAGATTTGGTGGAAGGGAAATCGGGGCTGCTGCCGGGCGTTCTTGGCTGGCTCGCCGATTTTTACGCGCCTGTGTATTTCGTGATGGGCAACCATGACGCCGAAGCGGACGGCGAACGGCTGCTGAAACTGCTTGAAGAACACAACATCCGCGTTTTGCACAATGAGATTGTTGAAACGCAGGGGATACAGCTGATCGGATTAGATTACATGAAAGCGGACGAAGATACCTTCGATATGCACCCGTCCGATAACACCGAAACCGCGAAATCGGTGTTGGAGGGAATGACCTTGAAGAGCGAAGTCCCGTCCGTTGTGATGGCTCATAGCCCGGTCGGGGTGAAATATGCCGACGCGGCCGGGATTGACCTGATATTGTCCGGGCATACGCACGGCGGGCAGGTTTTCCCGATGTCCCTGCTCGCAAAAATGATGTTTCCGTTCAACAGCGGGATGCACCAAGAGGGGAATACGAAAGTGTTTGTATCGAGCGGAGCGGGGACATATATGGTTCGGGCAAGGTTAGGTTCGCGCAATGAAATCAATCTGCTGCGGCTTGTGCCGGAAAGGTGAGGGAGTCACAATGTATACCTATCTGTTTTTTGGATTGCTCAGTATTGTTCTGTTATTTGTGCTCGCCTTCGGGCAAAGAATGTATCACGGCTATCAAAAAAAGCGGAACACGGTGAATACCTACGGCATACAGAATATTCAAACAGGCAAAAACCTCCGGGTGCGGAACGCCTCCATCGGCGACGAGGTGAAAATCATCCTATATACCCACCACATCTGGGAGTGTATGACTTGGCAGATGATCCGGCTGGATGGGGATACGTATTTGCTGAAAAATCTGTACACAAAAAAAACTTTTCAGCCATCCTCTTCTCCCCAGCCGGGTGTACCGCTATGGCAACAGCCGCTCGGAGGGAGCAGCCTTCAGTATTGGGAGTTTTTGAAACAACCTGATGAAACCTATCTGATCCGCTTGTCCGGTACGGAGTTATACATCACCGTTTCATCAGATAAGAACAACTCGGATATTGTGTTGCGGCAAGCGCAAGGTTCGGATACCCAAAAATGGAAACTAATCGGGCAGCATCCGGTGTTTTAGGTTCAGCACCTCCCATTTGACGCGCGCGCCAAACTGTGATACACTGACGCCTCGGGAACAACGCCGCCCAAGACGGCGGAGAACATTCAGGAGAAGTGTATGGACTATCATAAACTTTCGGAAATGCTTTACCCCAAGGTAACGGAAACGCCGGAGAGCCTGGAGGCGCGGTTCCCCCGGCGTAATCTGCCGGAGGGGGCGAAGGTGACGCGTTTCGCGCCCAGCCCGACCGGGTTTGTTCACATGGGGGCTTTGTTTCCCTGCACGGTCAGTTCCATCCTCGCCAAGGAAAGCGGCGGGGTGTTTTATCTGCGTATTGAGGATACCGACGATAAGCGCGCCGTCGAGGGCGGCGTTGAGGAGATCATTGCCACTCTTTCCGATTACGGGATTTCGTTTGACGAAGGGCCGTCGCAAGGCGGCGGTTACGGGCCGTATAGCCAGCGGGCAAGGGTAGAATTTTACCACGCCTACGCCAAAAACCTCGTTTCGCGCGGGCTGGCTTACCCCTGCTTCTGCTCGGAAGAGGAACTCACGCATATGCGAAGCGATCAAGAGGCGCAAAAAACCAATTACGGCTACTACGGCGGCTGGGCTATTTGCCGTGACCTATCGTTTGACAGCATCGCCGAACGGCTTTTGTCCGGCGCGTCGTATGTGCTGAGGCTCCGTGCGTCGCATGAGAGCGGGCAAGACGCCGGAACAAAGAGTAAATCTGAACCGGACATTGGATCAAACATCATGTTTGACGATCCGGCCAAAGGCAGAATTGAAATGCCGCCGAACGATATAGACCATGTCTTGCTGAAAAGCGACGGCGTGCCGACTTATCACTTCGCCCATGCCGTGGACGACCACCTGATGGGGACGACCCATGTGGTGCGCGGCGACGAGTGGATCGCCACCTATCCCCTGCACCATATGCTGTTTGACCTTTTGGGCTTCAAACGCCCCAAATATATCCACCTCGCGCCGCTGATGAAGACCGACGGCGGCGGCAAGCGCAAATTGAGCAAGCGCAAAGACCCCGAATGCGCCCTGAGCTGGTACGCCGGGCAGGGGTACCCTGTTCAAACCGTTCAGGAATATATCATGACGCTGCTGAACTCCAATTTCGAGGACTGGCGGCGGGCAAACCCAACGGCCGGACTGCGGGATTTCCCCTTCTCCCCCAAGAAGATGAACGCCGCGGGCGCGCTGTTTGATTTGCAAAAGCTGGACGATGTGTCCAAAAACGTCGTCTCCCGCATGACGGCGGAGGAGGTTTATACCGAACTGACGGCTTGGGCGGAGCGGTTTGACCCGGCGTTTTTCACCTGCCTGACGCGCGACCCGGCTTATACCGTGAAAACCCTCTCGATCGGGCGGGGCGGCAACAAACCGCGCAAGGACTTCGGCCGCTGGGGCGAAGCTAAGGAATACCTCTCCTTTTTCTTTGATGAACTGTTTACACCCGCCGCGCCGCCCGACCCGGCGTTCTGCAAGGCGTACGCCGAAGGGTATGACCCGGGTGGTTCACAGGAAGAGTGGTTCGCCTCGGTCAAAGCTCTCGGCGAACGGCACGGCTACTGCCCTGACGTCAAGCAGTACAAATCCGACCCGGCCGATTGGAAGGGCAGCGTGGCCGACGCCAGCGCGTCGCTCCGGCTGGCGGTGACCGGGCGGGAAAACTCGCCTGACCTATATCAAGTGATGCAAATCCTCGGCCAAGAGCGCGTGATCGGGAGGTTGAAGGCATGAAACGGTTTATCGTCACGGCCGGGATGCCGTACGGCAATAAAAATCTGCATTTCGGGCATATCGGCGGGGTTTTCGTCCACGCCGATGCCTTCGCGCGCTATCTGCGCGGCCGTTACGGGGCGGAGAATGTGCTCTTTCTATCGGGAACCGACTGCTACGGCTCGCCGATCACCGAAGACTACCGCAAAAAGGCGGCGAGCGGCGAGTTCTCCGGCACGATCGAGGATTTCGTGAAAACCAACCACGAGAACCAAAAGGCGGTGCTGGACGAGTATCATATATCACTCGACCTATTCGCCGCTTCGGCGTTAGGCCGTCCGGCTGAAATTCACCGGGAGATGAGCGCGTGGTTTTTGGAGACGCTGTATCAAAACGGACACTTGAAGAAGCTGTCCAGCCCGCAGTTTTTCGACCCGGAGCGCGGCGTCTTCCTCAATGGTCGGCAGGTGACCGGGCGATGCCCGGTGGCCGGGTGCCAAAGCGAAAAGGGCTACGCCGACGAGTGCGATTTAGGCCATCAATACCTCCCCCATGAGCTGCTGGAGCCGAAAAGCGCGCTGACCGGAGCCGTGCCGGAGCTGAGGGAGGCGGAAAACCTCTATATCCGTATGGACGAAATGCGGGATTCGCTCAAAACGTGGCTGGAGGAATTTACGAAAAAGGAGCGGACACGCCCCTTCTCCGCCAGTTCGATCGCCGAATTTTTGGAACCGCCTGTGATTTACTGCAAACGGGAACTGCTGGAGGAAGCCGGGTTATCGCTGCCGCCGCATCAAGTGATTGACGACGGCAAACCCAGCGTGAAACTGGTATTCCAAGCCCTCCCCGAACGCGAAGCGGCTTGCGCCGCTTTGAGCGGAGCCGGAATCCGTTTCCGCACCGGGAAGACGCTCGTCCCCTTCCGCCTGACCGGGAACGCCGAATGGGGCATCCCTGTTTCAAATCGGAGACAGTTTGAGCTGAATGAAGCCGTAGGCGACACTGTCCGCGGCGACACGCCGCTGACGTTTTGGGTGTGGCCGGAATCATTGTGGGCTCCCATTTCGTTCACGCAGGCCGCGTTGGAGCCGCGCGGCGAACGCTGGCAGGACTGGTGGTGTTCACCCGACTGCACCGTCGTGCAGTTCATCGGGCAGGACAATGTCTACTTCTACGGCCCGGCGCAGACGGCACTCTTTGACGGGATGAAAGCGGGGCTTCCGCACACCGACCTTGTCGCCAACAACCATCTCCTCTTTTTCAGCAAAAAAGCCAGTTCATCGGGGCAGTTAAAACCGCCGCTGGCCGGTGAGCTGCTGGATCACTACACCGCCGAACAGCTGCGCGCCCATTTCCTCGGGCTGGGGTTGTCCATCCGCTCGGTCTCCTTCCAGCCCAAACCCCTCAACCCGGACGCCAAACCGCAGGATCAAGACCCGGTGCTGAAAGAGGGCAGCCTATTCACCAACGTACTCAACCGCGCCGCGCGGTCGTGTTTTTACACCGCGCAAAAATATTTCGAGGGGAAAGCACCGCCTGTTTCGCCCTCGCGGGAAGCGGTCGATACGGCGAAAAAGGCGGCGTTAGAGGTTGAGCGGCTTATGGAGCGTTGCGAGTTCCACTCTGTGATGAACCTGCTGGACAACTTCATCCGCGAACTGAATAAATCATTTTCGGCCAAGATGAAAGAAGCGGGCGAAGACCCGGAAAAAATCGCCCCCGCGCTGGCCGACGCCCTGCACACCCTCCGCGTCGCGGCGGTGATGAGCCAACCCATCGTCCCCAAGGGGGCGGAGATGATCCTGAACTATTTGGGCGACGGGCAAACCTTCAAATTCTTAGAACCGAAGGTAGATTTCTTTGGCAAACATCCTTCACAGCTGGAGGGTTAGGGTATGGATCATAAAGCATTGCTCCAACAGGTCGCCGACGGATCGGTCACGCCGGATGAGGCGTTGCTGCGGCTGAAAGCCGCGCCGTTTGAGGACTTGGGGTTTGCCAATGTGGATACCCACCGCCATCTGCGGCAGGGGTGCCACGAAGTGATCTACGGCGCGGGCAAAACGCCCCCGCAAATCGCCGGGATCGTGGAGGTCATGGGGAATGTAAACAACATCCTGATCACCCGCCTGTCGCAAGAGGCGGCCGACGAGTTGAACGGGCGGCTGAACATAACCTACGACCCCGTTTCCAAAATCGCCGTCGCCAACCCGCAAAAAATCGAAAACCCGCTGGGGTCGGTCGTGATCGCTTCGGGCGGGACGAGCGACTTGTCTGTCTGTGAAGAGGCCGCCATCACCGCCGAAACGCTGGGCAGCAAGGTCACACGGCTCTACGACGTGGGCGTCGCCGGGCTGCACAGGCTTTTGTCGCGGCTGGATATTTTGCAGTCGGCGCGCGTTGTCGTCGCCGTCGCCGGGATGGAGGGGGCGTTGGCGTCGGTGGTCGGCGGGCTGGTTTCCTGCCCGGTCATCGCCGTACCCACCAGCGTTGGTTACGGAGCCAATTTCGGCGGGGTGGCCGCCCTGCTGACCATGCTCAACTCCTGCGCTTCGGGCGTTTCGGTCGTCAACATCGACAACGGGTTTGGCGGAGGGTATCTCGCCCATCGGATCAACAGGTTGGAGGGCTGCCCATGAAAACACTCTACATCGAATGCCATATGGGGGCTGCGGGCGATATGCTCTTAGCCGCCCTGCTGGATTTAACCGATAACCCGGGCGAATGGGTTGAAAAACTCAACGCGCTGGGGCTGCCGGGCGTACATATTGCCGTTTCCAAAGGAAAAAAGCGAGGGCTGCGCGGGTTATCCGCCGAGGTAACGGTACACGGCCATCACGAGCATGAGAGCGGGCAAGGCACTTGCTCATTACCGCAAGCTAATACGGACGGACGCGCAACGTCAGGTTGCCACCATCACACAGGACTATCGGACATACAAAGCATCATCGCTTCGCTGCCCGTTTCACAAAATGTCAAAGACAACGCCGGTGCGGTGTATCAGCTGATCGCCGGGGCCGAGGCCGAGGCGCACGGAAGCCCGGTCGATTTGGTGCATTTTCATGAAGTCGGGGCGTTGGACGCCGTGGCCGACGTCACGGGCGTCTGTATGCTGATGGAAGCCCTTGCGCCCGATGCTGTTTTCGCCTCCCCCGTCCATGCGGGCAGCGGCACGGTCAAATGCGCCCACGGCGTTATGCCTGTCCCCGCCCCGGCCGCGGCAATTCTGCTGCGCGGCGTTCCTGTTTACGGCGGCGAAGTGAAGGGCGAACTATGCACCCCCACAGGGGCGGCGTTGCTGAAACATTTTGTCAAAGAGTTTACCCCCCTGCCGCCGATGACCATCCACAAAACCGGGGTCGGGCTTGGCAAAAAGGATTTCGAGCCGTTTTGCAACTGCGTCCGGCTCTTTGTAGGGGAAACGGCTGAAACATCGAACGATACCGTCGCCGAACTGCGGTGCAACCTCGACGATATGACGGGAGAAGAGATCGGTTTCGCCGTCGGTCTCCTGTTCAAAGAGGGCGCGCTGGACGTTTTCACAACACCCGTGCAGATGAAAAAGAGCCGCCCCGGCGTCCTGCTGACGCTGCTCTGCCCTGCGGACGAAGCCGGCCGTTTTGCCGCGCTGATGCTCAAGCACACCACCTCCTTCGGCGTCCGCAAAACCGTTTGCGAACGGTACATCCTCGAACGCTCTGTTGAACGGCGGGTGACGCCGTACGGTGAAATCGCCGTGAAAGCCGGGCGGGGGTACGGTGTTTGCAAAGAGAAAGCCGAATACGACAGTGTTGCGGAAATCATCAAATGATGATATAATCAATCATTATGAAGAAGTATAAGAAACCCATTGCCTATGTAACTGTCATTGTATTGATATACGGCGTGTATGCCCTCTTCGGGGGGCGGATCGCCAACGCGTTCAACAACCGGGCGGCCGGGCAGGCGCAGAAGGCCGGGGATTACGAACGCGCCGCCATGCTGTATGAAAAGGTGCTCGAAGCCTCCCCGCGCGATGAAAAACTTCGTTTTCAAATTTGCGATCTATACCGCGAGGCGGGCAATTATTCCCGCGCCGAATACATCCTTTCGGCGGGGCTGAGGGATATTGGCCTCAGTACCGCTCTGTATGCAAAGCTCTGCGCCGTTTATGCCGAGCAGGATAAATTCTACGACGCGGTGGAACTGCTGGGCGGCATCCGCTACCCCGTCGTGAGCGGCGAGATCGAATCCGCCCGCCCCGCCCCGCCTGTTTTCACCCCGTCCGGCGGGGATTATGAGGAGCGGATCGCCGTTGAGCTTTCCGCCGGTGCCGATTGCCTGATCTATATCTCCTGGACGGGCGGTGTCCCTTCCATGTCGGACGGCTATTATGCCGGAGCTGTTGCTTTGGAGCCGGGCGTTACGCACGCCGTCGCCGTCGCGGTGAACCGGGACGGGTTGGTTTCGGATTGGAGTGAAGCCCGGTTTATCCTCCAAAACATTGTCGACCCAGTCGCCTTTGCCGACCCGGTGCTGGAAGCCGTCATCCGCAACGCGATAAACCGCCCTGACGGGGCTTTGTTCACCCCCGACCTTTGGGACATTACCGAACTGATCGCGCCCGACCCGGCCGGATACGCTACGCTGGACGATTTGCAATACTGCCCGCGGCTCGAAACGCTGATGCTGATTGGAGAGGGTGCATCCTGCGATGTTTCCGCTTTATCGTTTCTGCAAAACCTGACAACGCTGCATCTTACCTCTTTTGGTATCACATCGCGTGACCTTGAGTTTATCGGTCAATGCGCCGCCCTCCGGCAGCTTGTTTTGAAAAACAACAACATCGGTTCGGTTCAGCCGCTCGAACGGCTCGAACAGCTGGAAGAATTGAATCTGATGTCCAACAGTATTTTAGACGTCTCCCCGCTTGGGCGGCTTGGGTCGCTGCGCGCCCTCCGCCTTACCCAAAATGCCGTTCAAGACCTCAACGGGCTTTCTTCGCTGTCCAACCTCCAAAACCTGTATGCCGATCAGAACTCCATCGCCTCATTGCAAGGGGTGGAAAAGCTGAAATCCCTGCGGGTCTTGGATGTGTCGTATAACCTCGCGCTGACCGGCATAGCCGAAGTATCGGGGCTGGCCAACTTGGTAAAACTAACCGCTGAGCACTGCCAAATCGAAAAAATACCGTCCCTTTCAGGGATCAAGGCTTTGGAAATCCTTCATATCGGCGGCAACCAAATCGATACCCTCGACGGGCTGCGCGGGCAAACGGCTTTGAAAGAACTCCTCTGCCCGTCGAATTTAATTGCGTCTTTGGAACCGCTGGAAGGATGCGCGGCACTGGAGATTCTCGACGCGTCGCACAACAGCATATCTTCCCTTGAACCTTTGCGCGGGCTTCCGGCTTTGCGGGAGGCGGCGGTGGAATACAATGTCTTAAAGACCCTCCTTCCGCTGAAAGACTGCCCGTCACTCAAACGAATCGAGGCCTTCGGCAATGCGCTGACCGACCCGCTGAACGCATGGGACGGGACAGGGGTGGAAATCCACAGATGACGATAGGGGGCGGCTGTATATGACCGAACGGAAAATAATCGGTGAGACAATTTTCACAGGCCATGTTTTCACGGTCGAGCGTGACACCGTTGATTGCGGAGGGCTGCCCGCCACGCGCGAGGTGGTGCGCCATCCGGGCGGCGTCGCCGTTTTGGCGTTGGATGACAAAAACCGCGTCGTTATGGTGCGGCAGTTCCGTTACGCGATCGGCAAAGAGCTGCTCGAACTCCCGGCCGGGCGGCTGGAGCCGGGCGAAGACCCACTGCAGGCCGGGCTGCGCGAACTCGGCGAGGAGACGGGGTATACCGCTTCGCACATTGAGTTTTTAGGCCGCATGATCCCCACCGGCGGCTATGATTCGGAGATCCTTTGGCTCTATTTGGCCACCGGGCTGATCGCCGGGCAGCCGCATCCCGATGAAGGCGAGATTTTGACCTGCCGGCTGGTTCCGTTTGACCAGGCTGTTTCGATGGTTATAGACGGGACGATCGAAGACGGGAAAACCTGCTACGGATTGATGAAATACGCGTTGATGAGGGGGAAGGGGCTTTGAAAAAGACCGTGCTCGTTGTTGAGGACGAGAAAACCATCGTCGATATTTTGGATTTCCACCTCCGGCGTACCGGGTACGAAACACTGACGGCGGCCGACGGGGAAACCGGCTTGCGCCTCGCTTTGGAGAAAAAGCCCGACTTGATCCTATTAGACGTCATGCTTCCCAAAATGGACGGGTTTACCGTCTGCAAAGCCATTCGCCGCGAGAACCGCGCCGTGCCCATCCTCATGCTGACGGCGCGTGAGGAAGAAAACGACAAAGTGATGGGGCTGGAGCTAGGTGCCGACGACTACATCACCAAACCCTTTGCCGTCAAAGAACTTTTGGCTCGTGTGGCGGCCAACATACGGCGGGTTTCGGTGACGCGGGAAGCCGCTGAGGCCGCCGAAGCCGACATTTTGGAATCGGGCAGGCTCAAACTGCACACCGGGCGGATGGAAGTCTCCGTTGACGGGCACTCGATCGACCTGAGCCAGCGGGAATACGACCTGCTGCTCTTTTTAATGCGCAACGCCGGAGGGATCGCCAGCCGCGAGGAACTGATGCACAAGGTTTGGAACTACGAATACATGGGCGATTTGCGGGTGGTTGACGTCGCCATCCGGCGGCTGAGGGAAAAGATCGAGCCAAACCCTGCCGAACCGGTTTACATCCTGACCAAGCGCGGAGCCGGGTATCTGTTCGCGGGGGATGGCCGTGCTTAAAAGCCTGTACATGAAGCTGGTGCTCATCCTGCTTCTGCTGATCGTTTCGCTGATGGCGGTGACGGGTGTCTTCCTCAACGGAGCGGTGGCGCGATTCTACGCGAATGAATTCAACGGGGCAATGGATTCCGCCTTCGGGCAGAATACGGAGTTTGTGGAGCAGCTGCGGGACGCTTCCGGCGAAGGCGGGACACAGGTTTGGGACATACTACTGGCCTATCGCGGTATTTTGGGCATTGCAAGCAGCCGTCAGATGTGTTTGATGGATATGTCGGGCGGCGTGCTGTTTGGCGCGGTGGACGGGCTCATCGACCTCACGCCCAATATCCTGACGGCGGCGGGCGGGGAAAACGGGTGCGAGCAGCGGATGGGGGAAGCCTTTTTTGACTGCGCCATCCCGATTGATGACAGAAACGGGGTTTTCAACTATATCATCTATGTGCGCGACCAAAAACAAGCGTTGAACGAGCAGAGCCGGAGCCTCTTTTTTGTCATCCTGCAAGCCATGATCCTCGGCCTGACCTTCTCGCTCATCCTCTCCATGCTGCTCTCCAAAACCATGACCACACCGATCGAAAATCTAACGCGCGGGGCTGCCAAAGTGGCCGCCGGAGATTTTTCGGAAAAGCTCGAAGTGCATTCCCGGGACGAGATCGGCACCTTAACGCAGGCGTTCAACCATATGGCCGGAGCTTTGCAAAGTTCCCTGCGGGACGCCGAAGGCGAACGGGACAAGCTCAGCGCGCTCTTCTCGCATATGACAGACGGCGTCGCCGCTTTCAGCCGCGGCGGGACGCTTTTGCATTTCAATCAGGCCGCCAGGCGTTTGTTGGGGCTGCGGGAGGACGAAGAGCTGACCTACGCCGCTATGGAGGGACTGATCCCTCTCAAAGAAGCGAGAAAACTGCGCACGCCGGATTATTTTACCGGGAATTTGATGATTGACCAGCGTGTTTTAACCCTCTATGTCGTCCCGTTTGGTTCGGGGGAAACGGAGAGCGGGCTGATGGCGGTGCTGCATGATGTCACCGAGCAGAACCGTCTTGAATCCCTGCGCCGTGAATTTGTGTCCAATGTCTCGCACGAACTGCGCACCCCGCTGACCGGGATCAAAAGCTACGCCGAAACGCTGATGGAGCCAGAAGGTTTATCACCCGAGGAGATTCAAAAATTTTCCTCGGTCATCGTGAACGAAGCCGACCGCATGACGCGGCTGGTGCGCGACCTTCTCACCCTGTCACGTTTTGATTACGGCAAGGACGACCGCCAGGCCGCCGAGTTTGATTTACAGGAGCTGCTCAACCGGCTGTATGACATGTTGCGTATGGAAGCAAAGGCCTATAAACACAAGCTCTCCCTGTCTGTCGGCAAACTGCCGGGATCTTTCTACGGCGACCGCGACCAAATCGAACAAGTGCTGATCAACCTCATCACCAACGCCATACGCTATACGCCCGAGGGGGGCAATATCGCCGTTGAGGCTGACTCGACCGCCCGGGACGTCGTCATCTCGGTCTGCGACAACGGCATCGGCATCCCGGAAGAGGACATGCCCCATATCTTCGACCGTTTTTACCGTGTGGACAAAGCCCGTTCCAGCTCGATGGGCGGTACAGGTTTGGGGTTGGCCATTGCCAAAGAGATCACCGAAAACCATGGCGGCGAGCTGAATGTTGTCAGCGAACAGGGCAAGGGAACAATCGTGACGCTGACCTTGCCCAAAAGCGGTAAAGCCCTATGAAAGAACGCGTCAAAACCGCCGCCATCATCCTATTGGGGCTCTCCGCCCTTTGGCTTTTGTGGCGCAACTGGGTGGTCGGCAGCGTCTTTACCGGCAGGGACGGGATTGATCCGCCCATCCAATACGCCCCGGCACGCCGGGACTATACCCCTTCGGCCGCTGTTCCGTTCAAATGCGCGGTTATGCTGGACGGAACACGGACAGGCGCGCAGTACGGCGGGGAAACCGAAGCCGTGTATGAAGTTTATAAACCCATCCTGACCGAAGCGTTCGGTTCGGCGCGATCTCCCGCCGTCCTCGGCGAGGCCGCTTTTTGGGAGGAGCTGTCACTCGACGGCGTCTTCTTTGAGTTTTCCGCCCCTTTCCCTCTGTCTCTTTTGGCAGCCTGGCTCTCGGCGGACAACCCCGGCGGCGGGGACGCCGTTGGGGTGGGTCTCTCCTTTGCCGAAGGAGGCGTCCGCCTGTTTTGGATCGACGGCAGCGGAGCCTGTTACCGCGCCGAAACCGCCATGAGCGCGGAACAGCCCGAACTTCCCGGACTGCCTCCTTGTTTGTTTGCCTTTGAATCGGAGTCGGGCGAAGGGCTGAACCCTTTGCAGCTGCTCATAGAAGAACCGCTCCCCCGCCCTGTTTTGACCGTTTCGCCCCTTCCCGGTTACGACGATCCGGCTTACATCCCCTTTTTGGAAGCGTTGGAGTTTTTTCCGCAAGAAACGCCGTTTTACATGAGGGAAGAGACAAAGGTTTACGTAGATGTGGACAACGGGCGGAGCTGCGAACTCTCCCCCGGCGGCTTGATCGTTTTTACCGGGTCGGACAATGGTGCTTCTGCTGACCAATCCATCGCGGCCGACGCCCTCGTCGCATGGGAAGCCATATCCCTGCTCGAACCGATAACGGGGCTGGCTCGTTTTTCGATCAGCCGGATGTCGCAAACCGACGGAACAACGGTCATCGAATATATGCTGACAGCCGGGGGCGTACCTTTGCTGCTGGAACCCGCCGTTGTTGAAATCGAAGGCGGCGTCATCCGAAAGATGACTCTGCGGCTTTTCCACCTCTCGGCCGGAGAGGACGGTTTCATCCCCCTGCCGCTGCAACAGGCATTGGAGCTTGTGCCTGAGAATCACCGCTTAGAGCTGCGGTATTCGCTTCATGATAACGGGATGATGCGGGCTGATTGGGCGGTGGGATCATGAATTGGGCGAAAGCAAAGACACTCCTTCTCCTCCTCCTGCTATCCGTAAACGTCATTTTGGGCGGGTTTCTTTTGATTGGCGAAATGCAGACGCGGACGCAGGAAAGGGCGGCGACGGAAAACCTGTGCGCCGCCTTAGAGCGAAACGGCCTCGCTGCCAAACCCGAACAGCTGCCGCAGACAAGTTCTCTGACATATGATGTTGAGCGGGCTAAGGAACCGGTGTCCGGCGAAGCGGCGGTTCGCGGATTGAGGGTGGTAACGCCGGTTGCCGGGCAATGGCTTTGGGAAGAAGCCCTCCCGATCGACAACAAAGTCTGCCATTCCGCCGGGTATTGCCTGCTGGGCTTTACCGCCGCATGGGAAAAATCCGGCATTTTGGAAGAATGCGAGCTGGTTTTCACCGCGGCGCAAATCGCCCCTGATGTGCTGCGGCTCAGACCCAGCTGGCGGTTTGTGATTTCAGGTGAAGAGGTTATCGTTCCCGCGTCTTGACAAACCGGGCAGGGTATGGTATAATGATTGGGTCGTCTTTCGCGTGTAAAAATGGTGGGTGTAGCTCAGTTGGTTAGAGCACCAGGTTGTGGCCCTGGGGGTCGCCGGTTCAATTCCGGTCATTCACCCCAAATCGCAGAGCCGCCGGTCTTGGCAGATCGGCGGCTTTGGCATTTATGCACCGTAATTCCATGATTTATTTGTGAATAATCCTTGCAAAACCCGGATTTCTATGATATTTTAGAATAGAAAAGTATGCAGATGCCGTTTCCATATATTAGGGGGGTATACCATTGAAACAGCTCGCCTTCAAACGCGTTTTATCGATCCTGCTGACCCTTTCTCTGGCCGTCGCTCTCCTGCCGTTTGGTGTGTTCGCTGCGGAGCCGGGTCATTGGGCGATTTCGGCTTTGGAATATTGCCGCACACACGGCATTACAGACCGCGGCGACATGATAGAACATCTTGACGAAGCCATTACACGCGCCAAATTCCTTCAAATGATCAACCGCACGTTCGGATATGACGCCCTCCCCGCGCCCGACCCGTCGGGTTACGAAGATGTATCGCCGGACGCTTGGTACGCCGGGGATATAGAGATCGCCAGAGCACTCAAGATTATATATAGCTATAGAGAGGACGTTATGATCGCCGCGCCGGAAGACATCATCACCCGCGAACAGGCGGCGTTTATCTTACATAAAATCCTCCGTCTCACTTCCCCGGAAACAACATCCAAATTTAACGACATAGACAATGTGTCCGACTGGGCAGAACCCGCCGTGAAAGCGATGGAGTACAACCGTTATATCATCGGATACAACAACAATTTCATGCCGAAAAAACCCCTCTCGCTGGGCGAGGCGGCGCAGCTCCTGTTCAATGTGACACGGACGATCTTGGATGAAACCCTTGACGCGGAGGGTGAGACATACAGACATGTTGTCATCCGTAAACCGGGCGTGACGCTCCAAAATGCTAAAATCAGCGGCGACCTCTTCATCACCGAAGGGGTGGGCGACGGCGACGTATGGCTGGAAAACGTCACCATATCAGGACGCCTGCTCGTCGCGGGCGGCGGGGAAAACACCATTCACCTGAAAAATGTCACTGTAGGTGACTATTTATTAGAGGACAAAAAGCCTGCCGCCGGGGTACAGCCCGTGCGTTTCCTCTTCTATCACACAAACGACACCCTTGTCATATACGAGGGTACGGTGCAGAAGATTATTATCAAGGACGACGACATCATCCTGCTCATCGACAAGGGCGCGAAAGTTAGGTTTAATATCGTTGAGCCTAAAGACCCGGACGCAGAACAGAAGATTGATATACACAACGGCGCATGGGTGGATGAAATCGTCTCGGATCAACATATCAACATCATCCACGACGACAGGGTCGGCAAGGTTGATATGCCCGACCCGAACGAGCCGAAAGCCCCCAGCGGAAACGGAGGAGGAGGTTCCGTGGTTACCGAGTGGCCGACGGCCAGCCCATCCAGTATCGTTTACGGTTCCGCGATACTATCCAGCATCAAACTGGAAGGCGGCAAAGCGACTACTGATGGTGATTTTGTTTGGAAAACCCCCGGTATATACCCAAAAGTAAACAACAGCGGGTATGAAGTAGACTTCGTCTCGAACGGCGTTATACTGGAAACGAAACTGGTGGACATCGAAGTCACCCCGAAACCTGTGCCGATTGCCTCCATAACGAGTCTCGACTTTTATAAAATATATGACCGAGAGCAGGTCGTAGATAAAATTAAAAAAATATCAATCCCCTCCAGCTCCGGTATTGTCGTCAACTCCGACGAATTATATTACACTGTTATAGGTGATTTTGATGATATGTACGACGCCAATTTCCATGAAAAACCGTCACACACACCCTATGAGGTCTACGTTAGAGGTATTGAACTGGGCGGCAATGATGAAGAAAACTACGAGTTGACGGGTGATTTCGATCCGTATATTGACGAATGGTTTATCAAGCAAAGGCTCCTCAAAGTCACCGGGGCGACGCATACCAAGGAATATGACGGCACCGACGAGACAACTCCGTATCCTCCGATTGACCCCGTCACAATAGATATAGATACACAGTTAAGCGATAAATGGGTCGGTACCGAATCAAGCCTCTATGCCATTGGAACGATTGAAGCCAAATACAAAGGTACGGACGTCGGATCAGACGGATCAAATAAACTTGACATTACCAAAGTGGAACTGACCCGTTCGGACGGCGGGGTTATCAACTACAAGATTCCCCGCAACAACGATGTTGAAGTGGCGGGGATTACCCCCAAAGAGATCATCATCACGCCAACCGCATTAAGTAAAACCTACGGTGATACCGAGACGCTTGCTTGTTCGTACAGCGGCGAAGTAGGCAGCGAAATCCCCCATTTTACTGGTTTTCTTTCGCGCGAGGAAGGCGATGATGTCGGCAGTTATAAAATCAATTTGGGGTCTTTAACACTAATAGATAACGGCATTTTCAAAGCGTCAAACTACAGTCTCAAACTGGACACCACGCCTGTTTACGTTACCATCACTCCTGCTGATTATACAATAACCATCTCCGCAACGCAGGATTATAAGATGAACACAGGCCTAACTTCCATCACCGTGGGCGTAAACGGCATCACAAAGGGAAGCGGCGTAAACGGTGAACCAGTAGCCGGAACCTTGACATGGTACTCCAACCCGGCTCGCACAACCGCAGCTGTTGATACAGACCTCAGTACCGTGCTCAGTGACGGAACCGTAACGCTTTATTGGAGATTTGAAGCCACAAACGGCAACTACACTACTACCGCCAAAGAGGGGTCAACCGTCTTCACTGCCTTGCCCGGAGAGCCGAGAACACTGTCATTTGCCCAAGGGTCTGTGAATAAGACTTATGGCGACGACGCGTTCTATAACGCCGCTACACCCAGCGACGGCGGGGGTGCCATAACTTATGACAGCAGCAATTCTGCTGTTGCGACCGTAGACCCAGACACGGGTGAAGTCACGATTGTCGGTGCCGGAACGGCAGTCATCACTGCCGTGATTGCCGCCGTACTGGACGATTGGCTGTCTGCCACGAATAACTATACCTTAACTGTCGCCCCGAAACAGCTCACATGGGGTGCCAACGGCACGGTGGTCACTAAAACCTATGACGGCAATAACACTGCGACTGTTGCCACCCAACCGGATCTCGGCGGTGTGATCAACCTTGATACAGTAACTGTCACAAACGGCACGGTCACCTTCAACAACGCGAATGCCGGAACAGCCAAAACCATCACCGTTTCAGGTACTTGGGGTATCACTGGCGCGAACGCGGCCAACTACACAGCACCCACCGGGAATCCCACATTCACAACCGGGACGATCAGCCCGGCGACGCTGACCATCACCGGCGCAACGCATACCAAGGTGTACGACGGAACCGACACAGCGTCCGGCATCACCACTTTAACGATGAGCGGTTATGAAAACGGTGAAGACATCGACGCGCTTGGCACATTAACCGTCACAGCAGAGTATGATTCCACGAATGCCGGAACAACAACGCTCGGCGTTACCGCGGTGACGTACACCGGAGCGCAAAACTATACCATTACCGTACCGCAGCACGGCTTGACAGTGGCGGGCATTACCACGAAAGACATTGAGATTACAGGAGCGACGATCACGCCGCAAGTCTATACCGGGGCGAGTACGCTTCTCCCCGCAGCTGTGACGGCGGTCACCTTCTCCGGCAATATTCCGCAAACGGCTTTGGTGCTCAATTCCACCTTTTCCGTGACGGCGGCGGCTTTTACCGGAGGGGACTATAACGCCGGAACCGGGAAACCAACTACCATCACCGTGGCACTGTTCGGCGCAGCCGCCACCAACTACAACCTGACCAACCCGACTTTCACAGGCACGACGGCGGAAATCACCAAAGCCCCCGGCGCGGCTGTCAGCGGTTCGCCGACTGTAAATGGCAAACCTAGATTCAACAGTATCACAGTCAATACCGTAACCAATACTAGCGGCACAGGTCAAACGGTCGAATACGCCATCAGCAAAAGTAGTACGGCACCTACAAGCGGATGGCAGGATGCCGCAGACGCAACCATAACCTTCTACCGCGATAATAATAATCAATTGCTGGTTCATGATACAGATTACTATGTATTCGCCCGTACCAAAAGCAACGGCAACTACCAAGCCGGAACGGCACAGCAGCGTGTCATTGCAACAGACCATGCCACCGAAGTCAATAATATCAACATATGGACGATGGATTGGACATTAACCTCAAGTTATGTATTGGTTGAAAATATCACGTTATCCGCTGGCTGGACACCGATTTCCAACTTCATCGGCACCTTCGACGGGCAAGGGTTTACCATATCCGGCTTGGATTGCAGCTTGTTCGGTGTAGTTAGCGGCGATGGCACAGTACGGAATGTTGGGATAGTAGGTAGTACCCCTATCAAGAGCAGCGGTGGTGTAATGGTAGTGGAGGCACCAGTTAAAAGGGAGGCAGTCGGAGGTATAGCAGGAATTAACTTTGGTATAATTGAGTTCTGTTATACAGAGGTAAATATTACATATCATACAGATGATACTAACCAAGTCATTATTGGTAGCATAGTAGGATGGAATGCTGGGTTTGTAAATAACTGTGTAGCATTAAACGAATACATACATATACATGTAGATTCTGGTAATTTTGGACGCGTGGTAGGGTACAATGATGCGGGGTATCTAGGAACGGGAGAAACAAATAATAACTACGCGAACGTGGATGTATTAGAGAAGACATGGGAGGGTACTACTAGTAACATTCCATTTAGCAGTAATGAAGGTGTTACTCCGATAAATACTAGTTGGACTTGGGAATCTGCCGGGTTTACCGATCCATGCTGGACAGACAACCCGCCGCCTAATGTTCCGTCACCACCGCCACCGCCTATGGTTGCGCAGTCTTCGCTTGACGCAAAAGAGCCTGACCCGATTGAAGTCCCTGCTGGTGACGAAGAAGCCATAGAGCCGGACAACACAGAAGACGACGACCCTACAGACAGCGACGGCGGCGATGACGGATTGACCCCGCAGGAAGCGATACAGGACTTGAACCAACTGCTCTCCCTATGCAATGCGGCGAAGTATATCTAGGTTCTACGCAAATGAAAACCACCGGCTCAAACCGGTGGTTTTGTTATAGTTTATGATCTATAGCCAATATCAAACCTTAATTGCTCTTCCGTTTGTGCACTTCGATGCCGTATATCGTGATTGACGAAAGGCAACTCGTATGCTATTGCCGGATCGAATTTATACCCCGCCGCCGCGTTAAGGATAAGTTCTGCGGTTCGGATATAAATGAGGTCGGTACTTCCAAACCCCCAATCCCCTGATCCGATAGTAAACTCGCTCCCATTGACACCAAAGTAACTGTTTAGTAAAACAAACAAACCCGGAGGGGGAGTCCCAATAACCGTCAGCGCACTCAAGTCAGGGATGACTTTGCGCAGGTCGCCGTTGTAGGTGACGGTCAGCGTCAGGGTGGTTCTGTCGACGTTGAAGGAGGCTATGATGGATTTAGTTCCGTTGAAAATCTCTTCCCCTAAAACGTCTTCGCAGTTTGCCGCCGTAAGCCCGTTAAAGCGGTAATCGTCCAGCGCGCTGAGCGTCATGGTGAGGATGATGTCGGAGGTGTGTTTTTCCGGGTAATTCGCTGATGAAACATTGATGCCCCAGCTCTCAACGGTAAAGAACGGCGTATCGCCGGGTTGGGTCGGCACAGATTGGTTGTATTCAGGTTTGTTAATGCGGAGCGGTTCAAACGGTTCCAAAACGCTCCTGACGGTGACGGTCACGATTTCGCTCTCGTCGTATCCGAGGCGGTTGATGATTTTGACAAAGAAGTGGTAAACGCCCGGCTCAAGCGTATCGGGTATGTTGAACACGTTTTCTTTCGCGTTTGTGTCGGTTTCCTGCATCAATATTCGGTTGCTTTTTTTCTCGTCGCTGCATAGGTACCATCGATATGTGAGCGGCGGTTCACCCTTTGCGGCGACGCTCATCGGGGCACTTTCGCCTTCGGTTACGGTAAACCCTTCCGGCGGCGTTAGGATGACCGGCACCGGCGGAACGATGATCCAGGCTTCGGTGACGCCGCTTTTGGTCTTCTTGCCCGCTGTGTATTCGCCATATTTGATGACCAATGTTCCGTTTACACTGGCCGCTTTGCCCGACGTCCCTTTTGCCGTTGTTTTCAAGCGGATCGGAAACTCGGCCGAGCCTTTGACCTTGGGGACGCCTCCCCATTTGTTTTTATCCGGGTTGAAAACCTCATATTTCTTCAAATTGGTTTGAATCTTACCTTTGGCGCATGACAATACGATGATTTCCGGGCCGTCCGGGTCTTCGGGGTTTTCGGTTCCTTCCATGATCAAACGGCGCAGAGGGATGATTGTTTGGTCTTCGGTGCGCGGTTTCTTGCCTGTGGCTCCCCTGTGAATGGTCAATACCTCTCCGAATGTTAGTATTGCCTCTAAATCAAGCGGATCGGGTCTGTCTTCGAGCACTTCCACCCAGTTTTCACCGTCTATTGTGTAGAAATCGCCTTTTTTAACCTTCACAGTCTCTTTTTTATAGTTGTATTTATAATTCGTTTGCTTCCCGTAATTGGCCGGTGTCACCTTAAACTGCCGGCTTCGCGGGGTATAAACACCGCCCTCGCCGGACGGTACGGTGCGCACAAGGTATGTAACCTTTGTTTTGCCCGATTTCACAGCAAACCCTTCGGGCGCGACCGGCTGCCACAACCCGTCTTTGGCTGTTTTCTTATCGGTGGTTTCCGCGTATTCGTACCCTGCAAACACAGACGCCTCTGTGCCGTCTTTGCTCAAAACCCACTGATCGCGGAGATAGTAAGGCTTCAATTTTTCCGCGTTGGCTTTCGGGCGGGCGTTGATTGCCGGAAACTGTATCTGATTCGCGCCGGATGCGGGGCCTTTTTCTTTTTTATCATATTGATCTGTCAGCGAAAGGGTCAGCCCTTTGTCAAACAATTTTGTCAATTTTGCACCGGAGGGCAATGCGCCTTGCTTCCATTTCGTGCCGCCGTCTAAACTATAGGCCGCAACGGTGAAGCCGCTCCGCAAGTCAATGGTTTCGTTTGTTAAGTTGATGGAAGACTCCGTGGCGGCGGCGGCATAAACGATGACGTCCGTGTCTTCCGGCGCGGCGAAAATTGGGCTATCTTCAGCTCCTGTTTCCGGCGGAAACAGGGCAAACAGCGGTATCAGTAAGACTGCCGCAAGGATGAACGAACAACCCCTCCTCAACAAACCAAGAACCTCCCCGCACCATAGATTTAGTTATTATATCGTAAGAAACAAGCACGAACTTTACCCATGCGTTTACAACATAGTCTGGGTTATATGTTCAATCTCCGTTGTTTCCGCCTTGCCTTCAAGCGCGCGGCATATCACGTGACCGTCAAATGTCAGCCAATCCAAAAACCAGCTTTTTCCGGCGATGACATGCGCGGACGCGTCCATCGGCAATACGTCAAAAGACTGGGGGGGTAATGAAAACCCCAGCCCGATGGCTTTCATCACGCTTTCTTTGGCCGTCCATATCTGAAAAAAGGCTTCGCCGGTTCTCTGTTCTTGCATCCAATCCCGTTCTTGCGGCGTAAAGCACCGGGCGGCCACCGCTTCGGAGAACCGGGTGATTTTTTCAATATCCACGCCGATTTGGCGGCCGGCGGTTGCCAAAACGACATAATCGCCGGAATGCGAAAGATTGAAAAACTGCCCGCCGTCTTTCATGGTCGGTTTGCCGTTTTCGGTAACCGCCAGCTGCTCGTCATCGGTGACGCCGCAGCCCTTCCGCAACAGGAGCCCGGCAACCAAACAGCGTGCCTTATCCTCCGGCCGCATATAGGCCTGTATCCGCTTCCGGCGCGCGTCTGTCACCAGTTCCAGTCCGAGCAGGCTCATGTAGGGCTTGATAGGGCAGATGGTTAACCGCATACTTTTGACCATCCTCTCAAAACGCCGAATGCGAACGGGGCTTCCCATTCGCATCGGGTTCTGCGCATTTACTATATCACAATCCTCTTCAGATGGCAAGAACGGTTCTCTATTCCGTAATCAGGTTCCTTCCCGAAACCCTCCTAACCCTTCTTGAAACCAACCAAGCCGCGGCAAAGGTGATCGCGCATACCAGCGCGACTGGCAGCAGACGGTATGCCGCGCCCAAATCCATCCGCACCTTCGGTACGCCGAAAAACCCGAAGATAAATGAAATCAGCGCGTCACTCGCAAGAAGGCTCAACCCGGCGCCCATCAATCCGCCCGTCAGCGAGACCAGCAGAAACCGCATGGAAAACTGTAACCGAAGCTGATTCGACGTATAGCCGGTTGATTTATAAATGCCAATATCGGTGTGTTCGCGGTATATGGCAATGGTGGCGAGCAGCAGTGTGATCAACGCTACCAAAATCACCGTCATTGTAAGGGATATGTTTGCTGTGGGATCGACCACCGAGCGGATCGAATCGAGCATTTGCGCTTCGGACTCCGCGGTGATATAGATGTAAATATCATCGTCTTCATAGTGCGTTTTGATCTCTGCCGCGGCCGTTTCCAAATCTGTGCCGTCTTTGAAGATGACGGAATATTTCCAGGCGTCAAAACCGGGTGAGATACGTTCGATCCCGGCTGTCAGGATGCTGATGTTCTGCCCCACTTCGTTCATATTCTGGACGATCCCCGTGACGATAAACGGAACGGGGTCTCCTTCGGCGTCCAATATAACTACCGTATCGCCGACGCCTTTGCCGAAGCGTTCCGCCGTGACCGGCGAGAGTGCCAGTTCGTTATCGTATTTCGGGAATCTGCCCGATACGGGATCGATCAGGCCGATGCCCTCAAAGGTTTCATAGCAAAGGGCGAAAACAAAGGAACCTTCAATGGATACGTTTATTCGCAACGTGTTATACACCTTCTCTACAGGATAATCTGCCTTAATTTCTTCACTCACCCTGTTCAGCTTCCCGATGACCTCAGGATTCAAACGAACCAATACTATACTGACGTCTTCCCGCGGGAATCCGAATATCCGCAGGACATTGCGGTTATCGCTGAGCAGCTTGGATGTGCCGCCCATAAATGTGATCATAAAGGTCAGCAACGCCGTGATGATGATCAAAACGGTATATTGCTTCCGGCGGGTCATCATCTGTTTCAACGCCATACGGACATGCAGCGGCAGCAGCGAGAGGCGGCGCAGCGGCAGGTTCAGCCGTTTGGCGAAATAAACCGGAGCCCGCCCGAACGAAATGGCGCGCACTGGGGAAATCGTCCGTATCTTTCGGGTATTGAGCCACGTGATCCCGCAAATCAACCCGACGGCGGCAAGAATCACAAAAACACCCGCCGGAACCCACAGGCTGCCGCTCCAAATCAACCCCGCCGAATCCAACAGCAAGGCGCCGATCACCGGGATCAGAGGGATGCTTACCACGACGCCCGCAACCGAACCCAGCAGGCATACAAGGGCGTATTGCAGCATAACGGCCAGCCGTATCTGCCCGCCGGTAAAGCCGACGGCCTTGAAGGCTCCGAATGTCACAAAATTCCCTTCGATCGAGGAGAGGACGGCGTAGCGAAGGACATAAAGGGTGATCATCAGCGACAGCAGGGCGAGGGAGAGCAAAATCACCGCTACCAAATTGGAAACCATCATGCTGTATTGCTTGATTTCAATCATATTGAAGGTATATCCCGAATCGCCGCGGATTATTTCTTGGGTCAGTGTTCTGAGCTGTTCCGCGTACGCCGCCCCGCCCCGTTCGGCGTTGATCGTCACATACACGAATACCCGCATCCCGCCAAGGTTGCCGTATAGGTTGTCAAAATCAGACTCGTGGATGAAGGCGCGCCGCGTCCCAACCATCGGCGAACCGAACATCGGGTCTTCATAAAAGCCGGTAATCGTAAATTCATGCCGGCCTATGATCAACGGTTCGCCAATGGAAAGAGAATAGCCGTCCTCGTAAAACAGGGGGAGGAGGATTTCACCTTGATTCAGCGTAAACCGGCCATTTTCAAATTGCTTTATCTTGAATGTTTCAGCCTCCGGCTGATAAGGGAAAAAGTTTAGTCCTTCGTTCAGAGAACCTCCGTTGACCGATATGTCATTGCCCATCACGGCAAATGAGCGTTTTTCGGCGACGCTTTTAATCCCGCTGCGATCCCGCAAGTCCGCGAACTGAGCAGCGAGGGCGGGTTCGTAATACTCCGAACCGTACGCGCCGTCGTATTCCTCCGCGTCGTATATACACAGCAAATCAGGCATAGAGGAAGCCTCAAACGCGGCGTCCTGAATCTCCCCGCTTCGTTTCATCACCGTCAGAACCGACGTCAGCATCAGCGATACAACCAGTGACAAACAAAAAATCGTTACAACATATGCTTTTTGCTTTTTGAGCAGCGACAACGCGACCTTCCATACAGCCATACGCTCACCACCCCATCGAGGAAAGCCACGCGATGATTTGGCTTTCACGCGGCGCGGTATGTTCGCCGGTATACCCGCCCATCTCCATTTCGCCGTCCAGTTTTCCGTCTTTGATGTAGATCAGGCGGGTCGCCCGGATGGCCGCTTTGACGTCATGCGTCACCATCAGGATGGTCTGCCCGTTTTGGTTGAACTCGGTGAGGATATTCAAAACGTCCTGCCCCGCTTTGGAGTTGAGCGAGCCTGTTGGCTCGTCGGCAAACAGGATTTTCGGCGTGTTGATCAGCGCGCGCGCCACCGCCGCCCTCTGCTGTTCCCCGCCCGATACTTGCGACGGCAGCCGTTTGGCGAGGCCGGAAATGCCCACCCGCTCCATCAGCTCCTCCGCTTTGGCATGGACGGCTTTGGGTTTTGACACAAGGTACCCCGGCACGGCAATGTTTTCAAAAATGGTCAAGTTCGCCACAAGGTGCATCTGCTGGAAGACGAAACCGAAGTCGCGCCGCCGCAGAACCGCTAGTTTATCCTCGCTCAACGGCTGAAAACTCTTGCCGTTGTATGTAATTTCGCCCGAGGTGGCTCTGTCCATGCCGGAAAGACAATAGGTCAGAGTGGACTTGCCCGACCCCGAACTGCCCATCACCACGGCAAATTCGCCCTCGCGCAGGGTAAAGCCGATGTTTTTCAGCACATGGTTTTGAACCCCGCCTGAAGCGTAGCTTTTACAAAGGTCTTTTGCGGTCATGATTGTCTTGCTCATACCATCCTCCTGAGAATTTCTTAACTCTATGGTAAACGAAAAGTTATTAAGAAATCCTTAAGAGTGAAAAAAATACCCTTAGCCCTTTCTCTGAGTTTTGCAGGCGGACGGAACCGCCGCATTTTTCAATGATGTATCGCACGATATACAACCCCAGCCCCGACCCGGACACCCCTTCGGTGTTCTCCCCCCGGTAAAACCGATTCCAAACAAACGGCATATCACGGGGCGGGATGCCGTTTCCAAAATCGCGTATTTCACATAAAAGCAAGTCGTCTTCAAGGTTGAACGATATGTCAACAGCCGAGCCGGGCGCGTATTTAACGGCGTTGGCAATGATGTTTTCAAAGACCTGGCTGAGCCGCTTTTCATCCGCCGACACGGTGACGTCAGGCACTTCGGTCATCCGTATCCTTTCGCCGTACTCGGCGAAAAACGGGTCAAGGATGCCGCCAATCAGCTTTTTCGCATTATACGGCTTGATTTCCAGCTGTAATTTCTCCATGTCCGATAGGGCGTGGAGAAACAAATCGTCTGTCAGTTTGGCCACCTCGTCGGCTTTTTTGAGGATGACGCTCAAATAACGCTCCCGGCGTTCCGGCGTGGTATCCATCCCCTTTTGCAGCCCTTCGGCATAAGCGCGGATGGAAGACACAGGCGTTTTGATGTCATGGGAAATGGCGGCAATCAACGCTTTGTTTTCGCGCTTGGCCGATTCTTCGTTTTCACGGGAGGTTTTCAATTCGCTCCGCATGAAATCAAACGCCCAGGAAAATTCCCCAAAGATGTTTTCTCTTTGTATGGCAAGCGGAAAGTCAAGATTCCCTTTGGCCACTTCAGCCGCAAATTGCTCCAGGCGATGAAACGGCTTGATGATTTTTACCGTGCAAAAGAGGAAGACAACCGCTGTGAACAATACGCACGCGGCGTAAGCGATCAGCAGAAGCCGCTGCGTCCCTGCAGCCGTCATGGGGAACGAAGCGAACTCTTCCGCTTTGATCAAGGCTTCTTCCAGCTCGGTCATTTGGGTAATCTCATTAAGCAGAACAGCTCTTTCTCCCGCCATTTCTTTTTCATGACGGCCGTATATATCGTGCAGAAAAAACAATGACCCCGCGAAAAACGCGGTGATCACAATGATAAACGCCACGGCAACGCCTATGATTTTCCCTCTCATATGACCTCCAGCTTATAGCCCACGCCCCATACCGTTTTGATGAACCGGGGGTTGGAGGGGTCGTCCTCCAGTTTCTCACGCAGCCACCGTATATGCACCGTCAGCGATGACGGTTCGGCCTCGCTGTACGCACCCCAAACGGCATTGAACATATCGTCTTTGGACAGAGCTTTGTTCTTATTTTGAAGCAAAAAAGAGAGCAGGTCAAATTCCTTTGCCGATAACTCCACACTTACGCCGTTTTTGACCGCGCCGCGCGCTTCCAAATTGACTTCAACGCCGCCGAAACAAAACCGCTCGCTGCCGGCATCCATCGCGTAAGAACGCCGCAGATGCGCTTTTACACGGGACAGCAGCTCACCGAGCGAATACGGCTTGGGGATATAATCGTCGCCGCCTATGTCAAGCCCGGTAATCTTATCGGTATCGCTTGTGCGCGCGCTGATAAAGAGGATGGGTATATCCGTCGTCTTCCGCAATGTTTCACACAACGAAAAGCCTGTGCCGTCGGGCAGGTTGATGTCCAGCAGGATCAGCCTGTACGCGGTTTGGGCAAGGTTTTCCAGCGCGGAGCGCGAATCGGCGGCAACGGAGACATTGTATCCGTTGTCGGTGAAGAGGTCGGCGGTGATCGCCGCCAAGTCACAGTCGTCGTCTACGATGAGGATGTCTTTGTTGTTCATGGACTAAACGCCTTCCTATTTTTCCTGTTTCAAAGTATCAGCAAGGCGGGATCGCTCCCGCCTTGCTGTATTGCCGTGTTAAACTCTAGTCTTATACATTTGTGCGGCGGAGTCTTCTGATCGTCAGTGCGACCCCTGCGCCGGAAACCATCAATGCCATCAGCGCGAGGAAGCCATACACCACGAAGTCGTCGCCGGTCTTTTTCGCCGGTTTCCCGTTGGGGTCTTTTTCGCCGGGGTCGGTCGGCGTCGGTGTCGGCTCTTCCGGTTTGTCGCCCGGATCGGGGGTTCCGGGATCGGCCGCTCCGGCAAAGTTGATCATGCCCTGAGTGCTGACAAGTTCCAACGCTTCAAACTCAACAACCCGTATCCAGCTGTCGTTGAAATCGCTGTTCGACTGATCCGGCACGGTGAACCGCAGGCCGGACATCAGGATGGGGGCGTCCAGCGTTATGGAAATCCAAGAATATTCGTTCTCAACAATCGTTCCGCCCGGCAACGCTTTCCATGTCTGCCCGTCTGCGGTGTATTCAATGTTCAGGTTGCGGATGGTGCCGAGCGCGGTGGTGGCGATCGTATCGCGTTTAAGATCCCTGGGGTTGGAGTTCCACAGGCCGGTGATGCTGAAAATGTTGACGACCGAGATGCTCTTCTGACCGGACAGCATCAGTGTGATGGGTTCGGAGAAGCCTTCCTGTGAATTGATACGCCAGCGTTTGGTATAGTCCAGCCTGTCGCCGTCGGTCAAACTGTCGCCGTCGCCCTCGCCGTCGGCCGGTACGGTTGTGATTGAACCGCCGTTCGTGGCCAAACCCCAGTTGATGAAAGGCTGGAGGGAGATTTCACGGATGGTCGGCGGGTTGAGCGCGGACTTGATGTTTAAGCGGATGCGGCTGGTGGTGAAAACCTTGGCTTGGAAGAAGAGCAAGTCCCCGTTCGGCCCGATGCCGGTTCCCTCGGTGACCGTCTCCCATTTCCCGGACGCCGCGTTCCAAATCTGCACTTCATACTCTTGAATGTTGCTGCCCACTTCGGAGATATAGAGGGAGTCGATGGTGTAGTCTTTGGTGAATCCGATTTCGATCCACTCGTTGGCAACGCCCAGCATCTTCAGCGACGTATCGCCTTTGCCGTCAAAGGCGGAAGCAAGGCGGCCGTCCGCCCGTTCGCTGGAGGCGCGTGTGGCCGGGAGTTCATCCGCCCAAACGGCATACAATTCCAGCGGCTCTCCGGCAATGATTTGGACGCCGGGGGCAAAACCGTCGCCGCTTCTGTCGGATTTGGTGTTCCAGCCGATAAAGACCTTATCGCCGTTGGTGAAGGTATTGTTTTCAATAATGACCTCCGTCTCCGCCGGAGCCTCGATGGTGTAGCCCTCTCCTGTGCCGCCGTTCGGGTCATAGGTATAGGTGATGGCGGAGGTTGAGACAAACCGGGCGGTAACGGTGGTCGGTTCGGCGAAGATGATTTGATCGGTCACCGGCGCGCCGTTCGGCATCATCCAATAGGTGAAAACGAACCCTTCCCGGGTTGGCTGGGTGACCGACGCGATCTGCGCGGCGGTCAGCCGGGAGCCGTTCGACGCTTGCGCCGTGAGCGTTTGGATGACACTTCCGTCGGCATTTGCAAAGGTGACGGCGGCGTCTGCGGGAACAAATTGCGCGATCCCCTTATCAAGGGCGGGGGCAGGCAAATTGATCTTCTCCGTTCCCGCGTAATAGCTTTCCGGCGGGCCGAAGTAGGAATCCATAAAGTGATAGGTTTGCGGAGCCGAGGAGAGTGTCGTCTGTTTGGCGGAGGCCGGGGCGATCACGATTTTTTGAATGACCACCGAAGGGTCTGCCGCGTATATCCGCAGGGTGTGTAATCCGGCGGCCAGGCTGCCGTGCTCTGTGGTCACCAACCGGGTGTTGTTCATCACGCCGTATGCCCATGAGGCCTCGCCGCCGCCCGGCTCATAGCTTGCGGTGAGCAGGCCGCTCGCCGTTTTGCGCTCCCCGCTGCCGATTTGAACCGAGAAACGGAGCTGATCTAGAATGGGGGTGATGGTTTGGTGTACCCCGTTGCCTGTCGGCGCGATGAAGGTGTTCACATTGTAGACGCCCGGATTTTGGATATAGAAGGAATACTCCACATAGGGCGCGTTGGCGTCGCCGACGGCAAACGATTTTCCGTTCGGAAGAACTTTCAGGCTGTCTCCGTCGCGGCCGTAATCGTCAATGACCGTCCACTTGCTCGAACCCGACGCCGAATTAACGACGGCGTTGGCCGGATTGATCGACACATATCCGTGGGTCTCCACATAGGTTTTATCGGCGACGGTTTCCGAGAATACATTGACCGGAACACCGATCGTAATCGTTTCGCCCGCGCCTGAAATGGTAATAGCCGCGGTGGTGTTCGCCGTGATTTTCGTCCAGTCGACCGATACGCCGATGCGGGTTTGGCTGACGCAGGTTCCCTGCGTTGTGCTGAGGATCACCCAGTCTTCGTTGGCCGATACGGTGAAGGTAAACGGAAAGCTCTTGCCGTTGAATACATCGATGTAGCGGTTCTCTTTGCTGAGATTGGTTGATAACGGCAAAGCGGTCAAACCGCCGCGGACGATCTCTTTGCTTCCCTGCACGCGCACGGCAAGTTCTTGACCCGCCTCGGGCGTGACCTGCCCTGCTTTCGGCATTTGGCTTTCCGCAACGCCGGTAGAGGGGCCGTCCCAAGTGGTATAGTTATAATGGTTTTGGCGCATGATACCATCCCATTTGCCGCCGGACAGCGTTTTGTTGTAATATTCCATATCCGCTATGTCGGCGTCAAAGGCGGCGCGCGCCAGTTTGGCATATTCGTTGGCGGCCGGGAGTCCTTGCTCGGCCAAATAAACGCTCCACGCGGCATAAATGTTGGCTTTGTAAACATTCATGGCCGCCCGCGCCGGATAAAGCGCAAGCTGGTAAAAAGAGTCTTTTTGATAGGCCGGGAGTTTGGCGTAAACCGCCTCGGCTGTTTTGACAATATCCTCAAACTCCGCCAAAGTGCGGTCGGCTTCGTCAAAGGCGGTCAGGCTAAAGGTGGACGGATCAGGCATCACGACTTCGGCCTTGCGCGCGCCGAGGATTTTGGTGTAGCCGTTCAAAACGGCGGCGGCGTCATCGGCCACGCTCTCGCCGAACTGGCGGGCTGCCCATTTTTTGGTAAACTCGTCCACTTTGTTGGCCGGGCTCCATTGCTCATAGTCGTAGGCCAGGCTGAGGAAATAGTCGATCGGAAGCTCCATCGGTTTGAGGTCGCCGACGTTGACGATCCAAATGCGGTCAACGCCCGCGTCATACGCCGTTGTCATCTGTTCCCAAACCTTGGTCAGCGGTGTTTGGTTGATCCACTGATAGCTGATGGGTGCGCCGCGGTAGTCGAAGTGGTAATACATCCCGTAACCGCCCGAGCGTTTGCGCATCTCTTCGGTCGGCAGGGTGCGGACGTTGGCGTGGTTGTCGTCGCAGAGCAGCAGGGTCACGTCGTCCGGCACGTTCATTTTGCCATATTCCGCGCTGCCGTAATAGAAATCTTCGACTTCTTTATACAGGGCGAGCAACTGCGGCGGGGCTTCGGCCGAGCCGTAGACGTCCTTGATGATCTCGCGCTGGTCGGCTAAGACGCCCGCGATCAAGTCCATATTGTCTTTCAGCGTCGCGCCCGGGCCGAGGATGGCGGTATCGGCCTGCCCGCGCATACCGAGCGTCAGGATCGACTCATACTCTTTGCGTTCGGTGACGCCGTCTTTCCAAAACTTGTAAATCTTATCCCGGTTGGTGGCATAGTTCCACGCGCCGAGACCCGACCAGCTCCACTCTTTGTCGGCGCAGGTCATATGCTCCTGATGCGAGGTTCCCATAACGACGCCGTATCTGTCGGCCATTTCCGAGTTCAGCGGATCGTCGGTATGGAAGGAGTTGTTCCACATTGTAGGCCAAAGGTAGTTGCCTTTTAAGCGCAGGATCAGCTCAAAAACGGCTTGATAGAATTCATGGTCAAAGCCGTTGGTGGCTTGCGCGTTTGCGGTCGTGCCGTAATTCCTGGACGCCCAGCCGGAGAGGCAGGGGGCTTCGTCGTTGAGGAAGATGCCGCGGTATTTGACCGACGGCTCGCCCTGTTCGATTTTGAGGTTGCCCGTGAAGGTCAGTTTGCCTTTGCGGACAGGCATACTGTCGCCCCACCAAACCCACGGGGAAACGCCGATCATTTCACTAATTTTATAGATACCAAAAATGGTTCCGCGCTTATCACTGCCCGCAACGACCAAAGCGCGGTCAACACCCTCGATGGGGTTGTCGACCACCGTCAGCAAATAGCTCTCCCATTTGCCTTTGACTTTCGATACGTCTATTTTGCCGGAGGCGATCAGCCCGTCGATCACACCGCTCTTGCCGATGGTGCCGGTCAAAACGGCCATGCCGGAGAGGGCGGACGCGTCGTTGACAATGGCCGGTTTTTGCCCGCCGACCAGTCCTATATCGCTTTGCAGGGAAGCCAGCGCGATGGCCGCTCCTTCCCAGTCGCCGGAATCTATGTAGAGGTCGGCGGCCTTGTCGTACAGCAAGACAAACTCATCCGCGGCGGGTGCCGCGCCTTTGTCCGGCACAGGCGGCAATTCGGCGGCCCTAACCACAGGCTCTCCCGCCGCGATTCCCGCGGGGATCAGCAATATCAACGCCAGCAGCAAAGACAGGGTTTTGACGGGTCTCCTTGACTTCATAGGGGCATCCTCCTTTAATACGGTACACGGTTTTCCTCCTCAGGGTCATATTGGTTTATTATACACCGTCGGTTGGACAAATGTCAACTGTAAGAGACGACCGCCCACGTCAATCTAATTTGCCGCCAACACCTCTAAGAAGCCAGCGAAGTTGTTGAGATCAAAGAGGTTTCGTTTGAGAACACCAGAAATAGGGGTTTTGCTTTCGGTTTTGGCTTTGTACTCTTT
>Ga0082212_10000882_pt1 | contig 44228 bp, 38 predicted proteins | sample TergutNt197P3_FD_71548 | JGI IMG/M metagenome (GOLD analysis project Ga0082212, IMG submission 71548) | Neocapritermes taracua P3 segment gut microbial communities from Petit-Saut dam, French Guiana - Nt197 P3 | ecosystem: Host-associated > Arthropoda: Insects > Digestive system > Gut ... | reverse complement strand
CACGTATTTCGCTTATCTCATCGCTTAGGACTTACGCAAAATGGCAAAACTCCATTCGATACCGAAAAACAACTCACACAATATATTCCCGAAAACCTGCGCGCTATTGCGCATCATTGGCTGATCCTGCATGGACGATACGTATGTACGTCCCGTGCGCCAAGATGCGGCAACTGTCAGTTTGCCGAATGGTGCAATTATCTTCAAAAAGACATTCCAAAATAATTTTCAAATTCATTTTTTATTATTTTTGTATGAAAAATTTCAAATATCTCATCATCATTTTAACAGGAGTCATCATGATTACATCTTGTAATAACCTTAAAAAGTCGAAAAATACGGATTCATTTGAGAAAGGCGCTTTCGGTTATGACCTCGCTTACTTGTCGCAAAGGGACAAGGGGCTGATTGTATTGACCGGCGATGAAGGTAAAGCTCAGGTCATTGTGTCGGCCAAATACCAGGGCAAAGTGTTTACCAGCACAGCCAACGGACTGGAAGGCAACAGTCTGGGTTTTGTGAATTATAAGGTATTCGATGCTGGTGTCATTGACGAACACATGAACGGTTATGGAGGCGAAAACCGTTTCTGGCTCGGCCCCGAAGGCGGACAGTATTCAGTGTTTTTTCAACCCGGAACAGAACAGGTATTTGACAACTGGCATACGCCCAAACCAATAGATATTGAACCTTGGGATATGACGTCATCCGATGCAAAAACTGTCGCCATGAAAAAGGAAATGGAGGTAGCCAATTACGTAGGCAGCCATCTCAAACTGAATGTCGACCGGAAGATTTCGTTGATGGAACCGGCAGACGTTAGCAGAATTTTGGGTATTACCGCTGAACCGACGTTGAACATCGTGGCTTACCAAACCGAAAACACCATCACCAACCTGAACGATTTTGAATGGACGAAGGAAACCGGTACCATCTGCATCTGGATACTCGATATGTTCAATCCCGCCCCGAAAGCCGTTACGTTTATCCCTTTCAATGAGGGCGATGAGGCTGTGATGGGAAAAATCGTTACATCCGACTATTTTGGCGAAGTGCCTGCCGACAGACTGAAAACACAGGGGAACATCATTTACCTGAAAACCGACGGAAATTACCGGAGTAAGTTGGGGTTAAACGGGAAACGGGCTAAATCCATTGCCGGAAATTACGACCCTGACTCGAAACGCCTTACCATCACTACTTTTGATGTAGATAAGGATGCTACCTATCTGAGCCAGGAATGGAATCCGGCAAAAGACCCATTGACCGGCGATGCCCTGAATGCGTATAACGACGGGCCATTAGAAGATGGCAGCATCATGGGGCCGTTCCTCGAATTAGAAAGCGTGTCGCCGGCTGCATTCCTGAAACCTGCACAATCGTTGACACATCGCCACAATGTATTCCATTTTGTGGGCGAAGAAAATGATTTGACCCCAATTACCGAGGCTCTTTTTGGCGTCTCAATCCGAGAAATTAAAAATGTCTTTTAATATTTTGAAGAATAATTGAAACTTTTGAAAATGGAATACGTAAAAGATTTTGTATTTTTTATATTATTTTGTATTTTTACCGTTTCATAATAAAACCTTATGTCCATGAAAAAGGCGTGTATTTTGGTCGTTTTATGTCTGTTTGCAGGCATGTTGCTTTCATCGTGCCGTAGTAGTAAGACTTGTCCTGCTTATCGCTCGGTATCATCAGTTGAGCAGCCTGCAAGCACAACCCAGCCGGGTTAATAAGTCTTGTAGTTTAGCGTGAAAAAGCAGATTGTAGTTTTTCTTGGTATAACCCATTGTTTTTTTGCGGTATATGCTCAAGGTGAGATTGATCTCCAACCAAGGGTATTATACCGTAACGAATGGTCATTGGCTGCTATGCTCAACTCCAACGGGTTTGGAGCGAATTATCGTTATGGGAAACGTATCAACGCAGACAACAAACATTTGTTCGAAGTTGATTTTGCATATTTCAAAGACCCCAAAGAAAGAAAATCACTTTCACAAACCACTACAGGAGCAAGATATGTGGAGGGCAAAAAGAATCTGGCGTTCGATTTCCGGTTCGGGTATGGAAAACAACACGAAATATACCGCAAACATGATGCAGGCGGTGTTGCCATTCGCCGCTTTTACAATGTCGGTCCTTCGTTAATATTGCTCAAGCCCATTTACTACGAAGTAGCAGACCCTGAAGGCCCTGATAGCCGTTATCTGATACAGCGTCCTCAACCTGAAAAATATGATGCATACTGGCAAAATGTATATATCCTCAGTCGCGCTTCTTTCTTCAAAGGGTTCAAAGAAATAAGCGTACTTCCCGGAGCATTTGCTAAATTCGGATTCAATTTTGAGTTTGGGAATCAGGACAGGATCATCCATGCATTAGAAGCCGGATTGATTGCCGAAGGGTTTATTCAAAAAGTGGAAATTATGGATTTCAACAATCCTCATATCAGCCAAAGTAAAGTAGCCCAAAACCAGCAGTTTTTCCTCACCATTTTTATCAGTTATCGTTTCGGCAGGATTGTCGATCCGTACGAAATGAAGAAAAAGCGCGAACGCTCAAGGGAAATCAGTTATTGAGAAAATGAAAAAGCGTCAAAATCATCATCCTTAGTAATTCATTAGAATAAAATGTCATGATATTTGAAAAAAAAGATGTCGGCAGTAAAAATTTTTTCCGGTTTTTTTATTGAAAAGATTTTTTTTTCAAAAAAAGTAGTATTTTTGCATCATAATTTCATATCGAATGTTAAATCTTTTAAAACAAATAATCAAATCAAGTAGCTATGAAAAAGTATAATTTCATTTTAGTGTCCGCTTTGGTAGTGGGCATTGTGTTTAGTGGTTGTAATCCTTTGAAAAAGATGAAGGATAACGCCAGTGACGTAAAATACACTGTTAACCCGCCTGTCCTTGAACTGGTTGGCGATCAGGTGAATGTTTCCATTAATGGATCATATCCCGCCGGTTACTTCAACAAAAATGTTGTTGCAACCCTCACTCCCGTGCTGAAAAGCGGAAGTAACGAACTTGCCTTTGATGCGTATAAAGTGCAAGGCGAAGCCGTCAAAGAAAACAACAGAGTAATCAAATCTGACGGCGGAACATTCAACTATGCATCAAAAGTTACCTACAAACCCGATTTTCAACTTTCGGAATTGATGTTGAACGTAGCGGCTTCAAAAGGCAATAAATCGCTTGATTTTGAGCCTTATAAATTAGCCGATGGTATCATCACCACTTGTTTGCTGGTTGAAAAGACCGGAAAAGCTATGTTTGCAGCCGACAAGTATGTTCGAATCACCCCCGATTCATACGAAGCTGATATCAAATACCTGATTCAGCAATCGGATGTTCGCTCAACCGAAACCAAAAAGCCGGAAATACTGGCGTTCACTGAGGCCGTAAAAGCCGCCGCCGCTAACGAAAGAATCAACTTCACAGGCACGCAGTTGTCGGCATACGCATCTCCCGACGGTCCGACAGCGCTGAACGAAAAACTTTCGGACAGCCGCGGGAAAACCGGTACGGATTTCTTTACCAAGAACTTCAAAGCAGCCGATGTAGAAGAAGTGATGAAATCCGAATTGTTGAAAACCGTTGTTACTGCGGAAGATTGGGAAGGTTTCAGACAATTGATGGAAGCATCAAACATTGCCGACAAACAATTGGTACTCCGTGTTATATCCATGTATTCCGATCCTGAAGTACGCGATCGCGAAATTCATAACCTCGCTGCCGCGTTTGAAGAAATCAAAGTGCAGATACTTCCTCAGTTGCGTCGTTCGAAAATGACGGTAAATGTTGAACTCGTCGGTTTGTCCGACCAGGAAATCAACGCTCAGTTCGACAGCGATCCCAGCAAGTTGAAATTAGAAGAAATTCTCTATGCAGGAACCCTCACACAGGATCCCAACAGGAAAGTGGCTATTTACCAAGCTGCAGCCCGCAATTATCCAAGCGATTTCCGTACCAAAAACAACTTGGGAGCTGCCCTGCTGAACGTTGGACGTACCGGCGAAGCCAAAACTGCTTTGAATGAAGCCAAGGCTATTCAAGACAACGAAATCGTAAAGAACAATTTGGCTGTTGTGGAATTACGCGAAGGTAACCTCTCCGCCGCTGAAAATTTACTGACCGCTGCAGGTTCAAGCGACGAAGTGAAATATAACCTTGGAACCATCAAGATCATTCAAGGCCAATACAACGATGCACTCAGTTATTTCGGCAATCAGGTAGAAGTAAATGCTGCTCTGGCTAAATTGCTGGCCAAACAAAATGATGCCGCCCTGTCGACTTTGAACTCGGTAAGAAGCGAAGACGCTTTGGTTTACTACCTGAAGGCTATTGTTGGCGCACGCACAGGCAACAATGACCTGTTGATGAACAACCTGCGTACCGCTTGCTCAAAAAGCGCCGAGCTGAAAGCCAACGCTAAGAAAGATGTTGAATTTGGGAAATATTTTGAAGACAATACTTTCAAATCTATAGTTCAATAAATACGTGTCCCCAAAAAATCAGGCGGACTGAATCTTAATGAAAAACCGGTGAATCTTTCACCGGTTTTTTTTCATTAAGAGACGTGAAAAATATTCACTGTATTACCTCTGTGCTCTTTATGCTTCTTTGCAGATGATATTTCCAGTACAGAGATACTCCTTATTTAAAGTAAATACCTGCCGATAATCCGAATGAGTGGGCTTGAGTGACGGGAATATTCACAGACAAGTTTTTGGGAATGTGCAAATAGTGTGCCTGTGCAAAAATAATTCGTTTCGGGGTCAGATAAAAATGGATGCCGGGAATAATTTCAAACCCAAACAAGTTCTTTGTGGGAAAATCAAAAATCTCCCTCGAATGCTTAACCCTATCATCAAAATATTTATCAATGTTTATTTCGATAGAACCATCTGGCAGCCAGATTATTGCAGCACCTGCTGCCAGTGTAGGACGCCACTTTCCTTTCGGATATTCATATTTGAGAGCTAATCCCATTTGTAGGACATTGCTCTTAATTTGGATATCGGTCGCCTGTTCTGGACTTTCCAAAGTTTTGAAAAAATAGTACTTACTGTACTTAGGCTGCAGTTGTATTGAAAGTTTTTCATTTATTCGTGGCATAGAAAAATTCAGATTAATACCTACAGTATAATTCGTTGAAGGATCAAACCCAATAGTAAAATTAGGCGAATAATAAAAATATAACTCTCTAAAAACCTCATATTTAAAAAGTTTCATGGATGTCAAATCAGCGCCCACCATTGGTCCGATTCGCAAAACTATCAACGATTTTTGTTTTTCGTAAACGATACATTCACTACCATCTGTGCACGCATATTGATGATAATTTCTGGTAATGTTGATCAGCGATTCATGTTCCAGTTTGGCTTTATCAATTTCGCTGTTCATTTCCCAAACATTCAATGTAGCTTTCAATATGCCAACGTACGATTTCTTGGATATGATCTTGTGTCTTGAATCAATTGAAGAGTGGGCAGATTTTGAATCGTCTTGCATTATCATCTTGTCTATTTTCAGTTCGAGAAATTGGCCGTCATTTTCAATAAAATAAAGGTTTGGGGATTTATTGAGTAAATGGCCATCATTTTCAAAAAAAGAACGGTCTTGGGGGGTATCATCGCGATAGTAATACAACTTTGCCAACCCGTTTACTAAATATTCGAGAAATACCTGTTTTGGTTCATCGGTGCTGCCAATGTTTCTGGAGATATAAAACTTGCTGTCCACAAAACGGTATGCCGCAATATCCGAAGGACTGTAATCCGTAGCCTGCCCAGTCTCGCTTTCTTTAAACGAACAAATTTTAGCGTTGCGGATATCTCCGCGATAATCAATCCAACCGTAGATCGTGTCCTGTTGGTTGGTAATGATATACCCTTTCCGGTAATCGTGTTGCGCCCAAACGCCGCCTGCAAGCAATAAAAGCGCGGTGGTGATAATTTTTCTTTTTGACATCAAATTCATTTTATAATTGTTATTATTATTTACGATACATATAATACAATTAATAACGAAAACAGGGTAGGTGAGTTTGTAAAAAAAATGAATTGCCTTTATTTTTTACAATGATCTTAGTAGTCAAAAAGAGTTACACACTACATCCTTACCAATTTACACTATATCATTACCAACTTCAAGCATAACAACTCTCGCTTTCTTTATCAGGAACTGTATTGCGGGCTCGGTCAAGTGGAATTGTAAATCAAGGAATTAAAAACGTATCTGAATGCCGATACCATGTCGTACAACAAGTTTTCAGCCAATCAATTTCGACTTTTTCTGCACACCGCCGCTTATGTCGTTTTTCTTGGAATAAAGCAGAAACTGTTTTCTGACAGCGCATTGGCCACTGCATCGATACAGACCACAGGAAAAAATAATATTAACGACAGTACGTGAATAATGCAGGTAAGAAATGCGAAATATTACCTTGTATTATTTTTCTCTGTATTACCTCTGTGCTCTTTATGCTTCTTTGCAGATGATATTTCCAGCACAGAGGAGGTCGCAGATTTTCTCAAAGCATTTCATTTTTTTCATGCCTTATCGGTTCTTAACCGGTTTTCGCGCCCACCAGAAGCCTAAAGTCAATCCCGAAATAATATGCCAGATACCCCACCATGCCGCAATGAAAGCCATACCGCCAAGACCGTTGAATAAATTAGGGTTGAATATCAGTACCAAGCCCAAACCGGAATTTTGGATTCCTGTTTCAATGGTGAGGGTACGTCTGCTGTTATCAGGCAGTTTGAATAACGTTGCGTAACTGTATCCGGTAAGAAAAGCCAGCGAGTTGTGGATCAATACAATCAGGAATATCAGATGGATATACATGAGAAAATAGTTAATGTTTGCCGACAGCGCCGCAACAATGTATCCGAGAAAAATAACGATGGAAATCCATTTAATCGGGTTGATTATTTTTTGGGTAAATACGGGGAATTGTTTTGTAAACCATATTCCGAGCGCAATCGGAATTCCCAGCAGAATGAAAACGGTTCTCAACATTTCCCATACGTCAATAGTGAACGGAATGACCAATTCGGACGCCTTTGAATACAAACTTCCCCATAACAAAAAATTTAAAGGAGTCATAAAAATTGCCGTTATGGTTGCCAACGCCGTAAGGCTGACGGATAACGGAATATTTGCTTTTGCTAATGAAGAAATGAAGTTGGATACATTCCCACCCGGGCAGGCTGCCACAAGAATCATTCCCATGGCCACGCTTGGAGTGGGTCTGATGATGATCACAAAAATGAAGGTTAATACAGGAAGTAAGATGAATTGTGATGACCATCCTATCAGCACAAGTTTCAGATTTTTTGCCAAATCTCTGAAATCGTTCAGTTTTATTCCCAAAGCGACTCCGAACATAACAAAAGCAATGGTGATGTACATAAACAACAGACTTCCATCGCTGAAATTCAGTCTTATCCAGTCTAACTTTTCGAGGTTCGCCTTTATATGAAGGTCAATTTTTCCCACTTTTCCATGAGTCAATTCTACTCTGTGCCGTTTGGAATAATACCAGTCGTCTCCTGCAACTGAAAAATCGGGAACGCCTGAAAGCTCAATTGCCTCGTCGCTTGTCATTCCAATTCTGAGATAGGAAATCGGGAACACTGTTTCATCCTTTTTATCCTGATCTTTTCTCAACTTTATCTTATGACTTCTTTCATGGAGCCTGATGTCAATAATTTTACCGTTGGCGATAACCGCCTGGTCTTCGCTGTAAAACCATCTCTCAACGCTTTCCTGCTTTGTTGGCTTCCCGACGTCATGGATAAGGACAGTTGAATCGATTCCTGTTGATACCGTTTTTAGTTTATTGGCAATGGTTTGAGCTACCGTGATATTTCCAAAAATAGCGAAAAAGAAAAGCAAACAGCCCCCCCCCAAACGTTTCAAATTCATATGATGTTTATTTAATGATAATGCCACAAAAGTAAAACAAAATGAACAAATGACAAACATGTTCGCAAAATAAAATACCAAAATCTGACAAAAATCATTTATTACTAACTTTCTTATTACTATATTGCCGCGTCAAAAAATAATAAAATTTAAACATGAAAGAGGTCACAATCAATGATGTATGCGAATGGGCAAAGCAGTTTCTGGTGATGAGTGAAAAAGAAATCACGCATGATGAACTGAAGGAACAACAGAAATATGCCATATTGGTGCAACGTCCCAATGATAAGTTATTATTGTCGAAAATGCTCGACGAATCGTCGCAAATCCGTAGCAACAGGAAGTTGGCGCGACGAATGAAAATATTGATCGAACGATATGGCGTTCCTGCGTTTTTCCCCAAGTCTGACGCTTTTCTGCTGAAGTTGTTTACTTCGGTGGGGTATCGTTTTTCGGGTATCGCTGTACCTATCTTTAAAAAACGACTGCGAATGGACACCGAAAGGGTGATCCTGAAGGAAGAACGTCCGGCGTTGGACAAACATCTTGATACGCGCCGGAAGGAAAACATCGGGCAGAACGTAAACCTGATCGGCGAAGTGGTACTCGGAAATAACGAGGCAGATCACCGCTATCATCATTATTTAGATGCGTTGAAAGACCCGCGTATCAACTATATATCCATCAAGATTTCGGGTATCTATGCTCAGTTGCATCCGCTCAACTATGCGCAAAGTAAGGAAGAGCTCTGCCGCCGCATTGCTGCCATCTATCAGCAGGCTATTGACCATCCCTACGCGGATGATCAGGGTGTGAAGCATCCCAAATTCGTGAATCTCGACATGGAGGAATACAAGGATACGGAATTAACATTAGATGTGTTCCTTACGGTGATGGGTATGCCACAGTTCAAAAACTATACGGCAGGGATTGTGGTGCAGACTTACCTGCCCGACGCCTGGCTGTTTCAGACGGCATTGCTTGATTTTGCCAAAAAGCGAGTGGCCGAAGGCGGCGCACCCATTAAGATGCGGTTGGTGAAAGGCGCCAATTTAGGCATGGAAAGCATTATTTCATCTCTACGCGGATGGGAGAACCCCATACTTCCCACGAAAGTGGAAGTGGACGCCAACTACCTGCATCTGCTCGATCGGGCGCTGTTGCCCGAAAATGCTGCGGCTGTACATGTAGGCGTGGCTTCGCACAATTTCTTTTCCATCGGTTACGCTTATCTGCTGAGCAGGGAAAATGGCGTAGAACAATATGTGGATTTCGAGATGCTCGAAGGCATGGCCAATCATTTGTCGCGGGTGATGAACTCGCTTGGCAAGCAGGTGATTCTTTATACGCCGGTGGTAAAAAACGAGCATTTCCTGAATGCCGTATCGTACTTGGTGCGTCGTCTCGACGAAAATACCGGCAAGGATAACTTCCTGAGCTATTCGTTCAACCTGAAAGCCGACTCGGAACAGTGGAAATTTCTGTATGACCAGTTTTTGCAGGCTTACGCGATGAAAGACAATATCATTCCCGAACCTGCGCGCAAGCAAAACCGTAACCTACCATCGCAACCCGTAACGGATATTGAGACATTCTGTAACGAACCCGATACCAACTTCGATCTGAGCGCCAACCGCGAGTGGGCTGAAGCGATACGTAACCGGTGGAAAAAGAGCGCAGCCGATACGCCTTATGTGATCCTTGTACAAGTGGGCGAAAAAGAATTTCTGAGCGGGAAAAAGCGGCGATACATGGATCGCAATCAGAACGACGAGGTTTGCGTATGCGAGGTATGCCTGTCGGATATCGAACAAATGAAACGTATTGTAGATATTGCACAGGCCGATGCTCCTGCTTGGCGTAAAACCACTGTGGATGAACGCAATAAAATATTACACCGCGTAGCCGATAACCTCTGTGCTGCGCGTGGCGACCTGATTGGCTGCATGTCGGCCATCACGGGCAAAACCTTTATGGAGGGCGATGTGGAAGTATCGGAAGCCATTGATTTCTGCCGCTTCTATCCCATTACAATGAAGCAGTTTGCAGGATTGGATACGATTCGATGTACGCCCAAGGGAGTGATTCTGGTTATCCCGCCATGGAATTTCCCTTTAGCAATACCCGTTGGCGGCGTAGCAGCAGCGTTGGCAGGGGGCAATACCGTGATTCTGAAACCGGCAACGGTCGCTTTCCCCGTTGCGTGGGAATTTGCCAAATGCTTCTGGGCTGCCGGCGTACCGAAGGAAACCCTGCAAGTGGTATGCAGCGACAGTCGCGAACCGTTGAACTATCTTACGGCGCATCCGGCCATCAAACACGTGATCCTCACCGGCGGTACAGATACCGCTTTCCGTCTGCTCGAACAAAACCCGAAATGTCCGCTTTCGGCTGAAACAGGCGGTAAAAACGCCATCATTCTCACCGGTAGCGGCGACCGCGGTCACGCCATTCAAAACATTGTCACGTCGGCGTTCAGCAACTCCGGACAGAAATGTTCGGCCTGTTCGTTACTGTTAGTCGAAAAGGAAGTATACGACGATCCGGAATTTGCGGCCAAACTGAAGGAAGCCGTCACTAGTTTGCAGACAGGCAGCGCATGGGAACCCAACAACGTCATCGGCCCGATGGTGGACAACTCCAACGATAAGTTGTTGCACGCTGCCGAACATCTCGAACCGGGCGAATCGTGGCTTGTGGCGCCAGAATTTACCGACAGCAAAAAATACATTCTGAAACCCTGCGTCAAATGGGGCGTCCGTCCCGGAAGTTATACTTTCCGCACGGAACTGTTTGGCCCGCTGCTGGCCGTAGTGCGTATCGACAATCTGCAACAGGGTATTGAATATGCCAACTCCACCGAATACGGCCTCACATCAGGCATACAAACTCTTGACGAAGCCGAGCGCGAACTGTGGCGTAACAGTATTGAGGCGGGTAACCTTTATATCAACCGAGGTATCACAGGCGCAATTGTCAATCGCCAGCCTTTCGGCGGAATGAAACTATCAGCCTTTGGAGGAGGTATCAAGGCCGGCGGTCCCAACTATGTGACCTGTTTCCTGAATATCGAAGAAGCAGGATTGCCCGAAGCAGACAAACCAGACTCTGGTTTTTCCGCATTTTCCGCATTGCTGGATGGCAGTGACAAGGTGCGTTTCGAGGCAGCGGTTGGAAGCTACCGGAAAAATCAAGAAAGGGAATTTTCGCAGGAACGCGATGTGAACCATATCATCGGTGAAGAAAACATATTCCGTTACTTGCCTTTAAAGAATTGTGCGTTGTACGTACAGGCTGCCGACCAACTTTGCAATGTGTTGATGACCGTTGCGGCTTCATGTATCGCCCGCACACCCATTACCGTGAGCGTTGCTGCCGACGATCCGAAATGTAAACCGCTGCAACAACTTGCAGGTAAGCATGAAAAATTATCGGTTATTGTACAGGATGAGGCTTCGTTTGTTAACGGTATGGCTAAATACGAGCGTATCCGCACATGCAGTTCCAGTTTGTCCGAAGTTGTTTACAGAAAAGCCGCAGAGCTGGGCAAATACATTGCCACAGCGTCGCCATTAGCCGAAGGACGGGTTGAAATGCTTCATTATGTGAAAGAACAAAGTATTGCGTTCGAATACCACAGGTACGGAAGCATTACGGAGTAGCGTCTGTTCTATTTTTAACGCAATTATTTTTTTACATCCACTTTATAGATGGTTGTTTGCGTATATGTTTCGCCCGGTTTCAAAACTGTTGTGGGGAAATCGGGTTTGTTGGGCGAGTCGGGATAATGCTGCGCTTCGAAGCAGGCGCCCATGAATGAAGTATATGCAATGCCTTGCGGACTTTTCTTACTCCCGTTCAGATTAACTGCCGTGTAGAATTGTACGCCGGGTTCAGAAGTATAGGTTTGCAACAGACGGCCACTTCCCGGATCGTACAATTCCGCAGCCAATACTGCATTACCTTGCGTTCCCTTCACACAAAAGCAATCGTCGTAGCCTCTGGGGAGGTCGGTTAAGCGATCGCTAATGGTTACCCATTGGCGAAGGTCGTAGGGAGTTCCTTCTACCGAAGCAATTTCGCCCGTAGGGATATTTCCGACACCCATCGGCGTATAACTGTCGGCGTAAATCCTGACTTGATGGCTGCGTACATCTTCCTTACAGCCAGAAAGATTGAAATAACTGTGATTGGTTAGATTCACCACGGTTGGTTTGTCGGTGGTGGCGCTATATCGTATCTGCAATTCATTATCATTGTTCAGAACATAATCCACTGTTACCATCATTTTTCCCGGAAATCCCTCTTCCATATCGGCGGAAATACAGGTCAGCGATAAGGTAACTGATTGCTCATCGCTCGAAGTATCGGCATCCCATACCTTTTGACTGAAATTTTTAATACCTCCGTGGATATGGTTCACGCCGTTGTTGGCAGCCAATGTATATTCCATATCGTCAATGGTAAATTTCGCACCGGCAATACGGTTGGCGTAACGTCCTACAATACAGCCCAAACTCGGATGTCCGGCCAGATAATCGTCGAGTGTTCCCAGCCCGAGCACGATGTTTTCCATTTGCCCGTTCCTGTCAGGCGTAAGGTATGCTACGAGAATACCGCCGTAGTTGGTGATCTTGGCTGTTACGCCATTGGAGTTGGTCAGTGTATAAAGATACACGGGTTTAGAATCCACTGTTCCCCAGTCTTCACTGGTGATGGCAGGTTGGTTGATTGATGTACATGCCGTTATGGCAATGATGCTTAATGTGATGATACAATTGTTTTTCATGAAAAAAAGTTTTGGTTTGAATGAGCGCAAAAGTATGAAATTATTCAATTCATACCGTGTCTGCGATACACCAAAGCAATAAATTTCTGAGCGGTTTCGTTTTTTTCGTCCCAATCGAAATGAAGTTGAATAAAGTCCAGCGCACTGTCTAATGATTTTGCCGCATCCAAATCCCGGATGGTGTTGCTGTACAAAGCGTTGTCGCCATAGAACAACTCTCGGATGTATAAAAATTTATCATTCAGCCCGATGCCGGAAGTGATAGAACTCAATGGCGCGGTTTGCAATTTACTCGACAGGTCGGCGCCCGTTTTTTGATGAGCCAACGTTTCGTTGATCGGATGAAAATCCGTCGGGCTGATTTTTTCTGCCAAAATAGCTGCTTTAGCGGAATCTACCTGCTGTTTCTTTTCTTCATTAACCGGTGCAGGAACTATTTTCTTTTCCTTCGTTACCATAACTTTTTCCGGAACAGGTTCGGGTATGGATGCGGTTATAGGCGCTACATGCCCTGCGTGTGACTTGAGTGACTGTTCTTTTTCCGGTAAGTCGGCTTTTGGCGATTTTTTTTCAACAAGCGTAGCGGTTTCAGGCGTCAGTTTCATTTGCAATAATTGCCCGTAAACTTCCTGCGTTTTCTGCAAGGCTACATCCAATTCCAACCCGTTTACATTCTCCTGTTCGTGGAAACGGGCAACCAGCAATTTTAAAAAGTCAAGTTCTTTCTGGAGATAGGTGGTATAATTTCGGTGATACATATTTGTTTACCTGTATAGATGCACAAATCCGGATTTTGCAACTTTCGGAGATGAACCGCGCACTTCTGCCGTATAATAATATACTCCGGTGGCCATCGGCTGTCCGCTCAGAGAATAACCGTCCCACACGCACAGTATGGCTTCGATGCTGAATACCAAAACGCCTGCCCTGGTGAATACATTCAATGTTACCGGTTGGTCATTCTCCGAATATACTTTAAAAAATTTATGTTCCTCAATGAGGCTGTTCGGACTGAAAACATTGGGCGCAATAATAGAATCAACAGACATTTGCGCCATGACGGCATCGTTCCCGGCAACATATACCGGCAAAAAGCACCATCTGAAAATGGCTACTAAAACAATGAAAGGCAACGCCTTAACCAAAGTTGACTGTATCGCTCTACTCATCGGTATCAAGATTCAAATTACTTTATCTCTTGCCCATTTATACGCATCATGGTATAAAAATGTTACAATAATCGGCAAAAATAAAAATATTTTCTGACAACAAAATATGTCAGGTATTAAAATTATTATTATCTTTGCGTTTTATTATTCATCAAATAGTAGTGTTAGTTATGTATCTAAATGTTTTGTTGGGAATGGTTGGTCCCTGGCAGATTGTGATAATTGTGGCTCTTGCCTTGCTTTTTTTCGGAGGGAAAAAAATTCCCGAACTGATGAAAGGATTGGGACAAGGTGTAAAAGAATTTAAAAAAGCGACCCAGGATGAAGCCTCAGGAACTGCCAATCCTCAAAAAGAATTGGAGTCAAAAAGCGAATAAGTTTTCTGAGAGGCTGAAACCGCACAGGGATCTGTGTATCAACTGTCAATAACCGACAATTGTGCAACAGCATTGTTATCGGTTATATTATAAAAGAACATGCGTATTATGTGCCATAATTGTTGTGTTTTGTGGCTAAATTGTTGTGAAGTATGTCGGTTATTGTTAAGGAACTGGTTAAGATGTACGGAAATCAATGTGCGGTTGACCAGGTAACGTTCGGTATCAACAGTGGAGAAATTGTCGGATTCATCGGGCCTAATGGCGCGGGGAAATCTACCGTCATGAAAATCATCTGCGGCTATATATCGGCTACTTCGGGGTTGGTATCAGTTAATGGTTTTGATGTGGAAAAGCAATCCATGGACGTGCGGCGTAATATTGGATACCTGCCTGAGCATAATCCACTTTATTTAGATATGTTCGTCAAGGAATACCTGACTTTCGTCGCCGGTTTGTTTAAACTCGGTTCTTCCACAAAACAAAGGATTTCGGATATTGTGGAAGCAACCGGTCTGGGCAACGAACAGCATAAGAAAATAGGGGCGTTGTCAAAAGGTTATCGTCAGCGTGTTGGATTGGCGCAGGCTTTGATTCATGACCCTGAGGTATTGATTCTCGACGAGCCGACTACCGGCCTGGACCCCAATCAAATTATTGAGATTCGCACCCTGATTTCGGAACTTGGCAAATCGAAAACGGTATTGCTCTCCACACATATTATGCAGGAAGTAGAGGCTATTTGCGGAAAAACGATAATTATCAACAAGGGTAAAATTGTCGCCGATGCTGCGGTGAATGAACTTGTGAAACAATATGACAAATCGCTGGAAGACATATTTCACGAATTAACCAAATAGGAAAAGGATGAACCGATGTTGTTTTGTTTTTTTGGCGTTGTTGCTGATTTCGACGATAGACGGGAGAAATACGGCTATGGCTTCATTAACCCAAACCAAAAATCAGGACGATTTATCAAAGTTCGAAACACTCATTCATCTCGCCGATCAAAATTCCAGAACCAACCCTGAACAAGCGGTGGAATTTGCCGCAGAAGCATTGACCATAAGCGAAAGACTGCAGGATATGAAGATGATTGCGCAGGCACAAATGATGCTGGCAGTAACCAACTTCAATATTCATAATTTCACGAAAACAATTGAATACGGTAAACTTTGTGAATCTTTTTTCGAAAATTCAGATGACGTCGAAAGTCAGGCACGTCTGTACAATCTTCTTTCTTCGGCAAATTTTACCATCGGTAATATAGAAATAAGCGACATGTATTCGGACAAAAGCATTGAGCTGGCCGAAAAACATCAAATTATGCATGTACTCTTCAGACAATACTACAATCGCGGCGTCATCGCCTCTTATCGCGGCGATTTTTCCCGCTCGATGGATTTTGCCTTCAAAGCATTAGAAATTGCAACGCAAATCAACCAACTCTACTATATGGCTCATTGTTACGACTTGATGGGCAGTTTGGCAAAAAAGATGTCGGAGTACCGGCAAGCGCTCAATTATTATGAACTTTCGAGGATCATTTATCTTGAAGAAGGCGACATCACATCTCTCGGAGAGAATTATATCAACACGGCTGATATTTATGAATTACTCGAAAAACCGGATTCTGTTCGTCTGTTCTACGACAAGGCGCTGTACCATTTTAGTGAAACCGAATTGGCAGATGGCTTGGCAATTATATATACAAGATTTGCCGGATATTATTTACAGCAAGAGAAGTTGGATTCGGCACAGATATTTATCGGGAAAGGATTAAAAGCCGCTTTAATATCCGAATCAACTAAAGATTTGTATGATTCGTACCGCGTGGCAGGCGATATTTCTTTTCACAGGGAGCATTATCAAAAAGCTATGGAATATTACAACAAGGCGCTACTTTTGGCGCTTCGGAATAATAACAAGGAGCTGGAATCAACCATGAAAATGAATATTAGCCGGAATTTTGCCGCCATCGGACGTTTTGACTCTGCTTTTCACTATTTGGCGCAATCTTCTCTGATTCGGGATTCACTGTTTCAACAAGGTGAATTTCAGGCAAGATCATATTCTTTCGCTGAACTCAATGTGAAAGAACAGTATGACAAGGATAGGAGCGGTGAACGTGTGCAACGGCAACTTTGGTCTGTCATCGTGATTTTATGTGTTGTGGTTATAACTATCCTTTGCCTTTTTATTCGCTTTATATTTGTCCGGCAAAAGAAAATTACATCTATCAATGACGAACTGAATATATACAAGTCAAAACTGGAGCATACGCTGTATGACAGGACACGCGAACTGATTTTGAGCGAACAGCAGATACTGAATCTGAGCGCCAACCTGCCCAAAGGCGCTATCTTCAGATTTTCATTCGAAAACGAGCGCGAAGGAAAAACACTGTATGTCAGTTCGGGCTGGGAGGAGCTGACAGGACAATCTATCGTTGAAGCAGAAGACTCCGTGTTCTTTTTCCATAGCAGAATACATCCGGATGACAGCCGCGAATTGCACATTGCGCTTGCATCGGCCATAGAAAATCACACCATGCTTGATGTAGTGTTCCGTTTTTATAAAAACAACGCTGAACTGCGGTGGTTTCATGTCCGTGCAATGGCTATTGCAGGCAACGACTGGCTGACTTACTTAGACGGATACTTAGTGGACGAAACTGACCAGAAACACTTTGAACAGGAACTGGTTGCCGCTAAAGACAAGGCAGAAGAATCGGACAAACTTAAATCGGCGTTCCTGGCCAACATGTCGCATGAAATACGAACGCCCATGAATGTGATTATCGGATTTTCCGATTTGCTGTCCAACGCAAAACTATCTCCCAAGAGACAATCTGATTACTTAGAACTGGTTCAAGAAAATTGCCAGAGGTTGTTGAGTTTGATTGACGATATTGTGGATATATCGAAAATTGAAGCCGACCAGTTGAACCTCCGCATGGAAACATTCCAGTTGTCGAAAGTCATGATCGCCATCAGAGATTATTTCGAACCAACCATTGATGTTGAGTATCCCCACGTGGAACTGTGGATTGACGAGGGTTTGTTAAATTCTTCGCTGACTGTTTATTCTGATATTTACAGACTAAAACAAATTTTCGTGAACCTGATAGATAATGCACTGAAATTCACCGAAAAGGGATTTGTAAGATGCGGTCAACTACTCGACAGGACAGACGCTCTGCATTTTTATGTTATGGATACTGGCGCCGGCATCGCCCATGAAAATATAGAAACCATTTTCCAGAGTTTCCGAAAACTGGATCAATATTCGGGTGGCACAGGGCTGGGACTTTCGATTATTAAAAGAGTGCTGTTGCAAATGGGTGGCAGCATCTGGGTAGAATCAGAGCCTAACGTAGGTTCTACTTTTCATTTTACGCTTCCGCTGTAGTTATCCTCTGAATATAGAGGTAAAATATTTGGTCATATTATTCCCTGATGTTTTGTAACTTATGAAGTTAGCAAGCATCACCTGTCGAAAAACAGGGTGCAAAATATAGTAAATTCTGCGTTTATCGTTCTATAAAAAAGGCGATAGCGCAGAACTAATGTCCACGCTATCGCTGCAATCACAAACAAAGCTTTTAATCAATCATTTGTAGACATTGTTAGTAACAAGATGCGTATTAATATATATAATAAATACAATTGAAAATGAAAATCGGGTAGGTGTACATGAAAATTTTTTTACTTTTGTATTTACAAAAAAATACTTCACTGTCCAATAAATCATCATGCGATGGTTAACAAATACTTGATCAATCCCCGCAGTATAGCGGTTATCGGAGCTTCGAACCAAACCGGTAAACCTGGTGGCCGGTTGCTGAAAAATATTCTTGATGGAGGGTATGCCGGAGACTTATATGTGGTTAACCCGAATGAAGATGAGATACAGGGTGTCAGATCTTACCGGTCGGTAGCCTCACTGCCGGATATTGACCTTGCTGTGTTGGCTATTCCGGCTGCCGCTTGCCCTGAAGTAGTTCGCATACTGACGCAAACCAAAAATACCCGCGCCGTTATTGTTATATCTGCCGGTTTTAGCGAAACAGGACACGAAGGGACATTGCTCGAAAAAGAGATGGTAGATGCAGTTTACGCTGTTGGCGGTTGTCTGATAGGCCCCAATTGTACTGGAGTAATCACCCTGCACCATTCCAGTATTTTTACCCTTCCTGTTCCGCTCCTGGATGCGCATGGCTGTGATCTAATTTCAAGTTCAGGAGCAACGGCCGTTTTCATTCTTGAGTCAGGATTGTCCAAAGGTCTTCGGTTTTCGTCGGTTTTCTCGGTGGGTAATTCAGCGCAAACGGGCGTGGAGGAAGTGCTCATGTACCTCGACGAAACTTACGACCCCGAAAAAAGTTCGCGTATCAAAATGATTTATGTGGAAAGTATCAAAGACCCTGATATGTTTCTTTTCCATGCAACTTCGTTAGTGAACAAAGGTTGTAAGATTGCTGCCATTAAGGCCGGTGTATCGAAAGCCGGAAGCCGCGCTGCGCAATCGCATACCGGAGCGTTGGCTTCCTCAGATTCGGCAGTAGAGGCGCTGTTTCGCAAGGCAGGTATTGTGCGTTGCAACGGACGCGAGGAACTGACAAACGTTGCCGCTATCTTTACCCTGAAGGAGCTGAAAGGCAAACGCATGGCCATCATCACCCATGCAGGCGGCCCGGCAGTAATGCTTACCGATGCGCTCGAACGCGGGCATATCATCATTCCAAATCTCGAAGGGCCGGTTGCCGATGAACTGAAAGCGCAACTTTTTCCGGGATCATCCGTCTCAAATCCCATTGATATGCTTGCTACCGGCACTGCACAACATTTGTCAACGGTTATTGATTATTGCGAAAAAAGATTTGACGAAATTGACGGTATGATGGTCATCTTCGGAACACCGGGTTTAACGAGGATTTTTGACGCTTACGAGGTGCTGCACAAAAAAATTGAAACATGCAGCAAACCGGTTTTTCCCATCCTCCCGTCGGTTCACACAGCCAGCGAAGAAGTAAAGATTTTCATGGAAAAGGGTCATGTGAGCTTCTCTGACGAGGTGACGCTCGGAACAGCCGTTGCCAGGGTACTGAATACCCCGAAGCCAGAATCGGCAAATCCTGACCTGCGTGGCGTTGATGTGTCTGTAGTACGCAGGATCATTGAACGTCTGGATACAGGTTTTGCCTCGTCGCAGGATGTCAGGCAACTGTTGGCGGCTGCGGGTATCCGGGTAGTCTCTGAATATATATCCGCCGATAAGGCGTCTATCATAGAATTTGTACGAAACACAGGATTTCCGGTAGTGATGAAAGTCGTGGGACCTGTCCACAAATCGGATATCGGGGGCGTGGCGCTCAACATCAAAACCGAAGGACATCTGGCTTTTGAGTTCGACCGGATGATGCATTTGCCAGGAGTTACGGCTGTAATGGTACAACCCATGCTTTCAGGCAGGGAGCTTTTCATCGGGGCTACTTATGAAGAGCGTTTCGGACATGTGATCCTTTGCGGCCTTGGCGGTATTTTTGTAGAAGTGCTCGGTGATGTAGCTTCAGGTTTGGCGCCTTTAAGTTATAACGAGGCATATTCCATGATTCGTTCGCTGAAAAGTTACAAAATCATACAGGGCGCACGTGGGCAAAAGGGTATTGATGAACACAAATTTGCAGAAATTATAGTACGTCTATCGTCTTTAGTACGCTTCGCAACAGAGATAAAAGAATTGGATATCAATCCGTTATTAGCCACAGAGAACGACATGTTGGTGGTAGACGCCCGAATAAGAATTGAAAAAAAATAAATCGTTTTTGAAAAACTTTTATAATTTTGACGCATTAAAATAATCAAGAAAATTAATACAATGAGTGAATCGAATATTAATCAAAACACGGGTAAACCCGGCGACGAAATTGACATCTTTGAATTTTGTTCGCGAATATGGAAGGTATTTATAAATTTTCTTATTGGCATCAAAAATTTATTCATATCTATCATCATCTTTTTAATTCGCAAGAGCCTATGGATAACAACTTTTGCTTTAGCGGGTATTTTGTTGGGGTATCTGTTATACGGTTTTTTCCGAACAAGTTATTCATCATGGATGGAAGGTAATACCGGTGGATTGGATAATATGGTAGTTATTGACCATGTCAACAGACTCAGCCAATTATCGAATAAACCGGAACTTTTGGCAAAGTATTTGGATATAGAGGAAGAACAGGCGCGCGCTATCGGTAATATCAAGGCATATTACGGAATAGCCTTAATGTATGCCCAAAAGGATAAGGATAAGAATAAACCGGATTATATTGACTTTAAGGAAACATACAGTCCGAAAGATACCAACCAGATACGTTTGCCGGGATACATATATATCAAAGTTACCGTTTTTGATGAAAATATCCTGCCGGTATTGCGTAAAAGCATACTTCAATATGTTAATAGCAGTCATTATCTTCAGGAATTATTCAAGATCAGCAGACGTCAGAAAGAGAAACTTATCAGTGACATACAAACCGAGATTAACAAGATTGACAGTTTGCAACGTTCGCGTTTTCGTAAAGGGGAAAAAGCCGATAATATGCAGATGCTTTATATGAGTAATGAGCCTGGGCTTCAATTGTTTTACAATGATATCATGCATTTATACGAAAGAAAGCAAAAATTGGAACAGGAATTAGAAATATCGGACGAAATTATCACTATTGTTCAGGATTTTATGCCATTATCGGAAGAAGAAACGCCGGTAATAAAATATATGTTAATTCTGGGAGGAGCAATGGCCATACTGGGAATATTTTGTGCTTTGCTGTGGCAATATCGTAAAAGAATATGGGCGTTAATCAGGGAAGATTCAACAAATATGTAACTAATTGCTAAACTATGGGAAGAGCATTTGAATACCGGAAAGCCCGGAAAATGAAGAGATGGGGCAGCATGGCCAAAACGTTTACCAAGCTTGGTAAAGACATTACCATAGCCGTAAAAGCCGGCGGACCCGATCCCGAAACCAACCCGCGTTTGCGAGTGCTCGTGCAGATGAGCAGAGCGGCCAACATGCCAAAGGAAAACGTGGAACGCGCCATCAAAAAGGCAACCTCAAAAGATCAGGCCGATTACAAAGAAATAGTATATGAAGGATACGGGCCTTTCGGGATAGCCATCATGGTGGAAACCGCTACCGACAATCCCACGCGAACGGTGGCCAATGTCCGCAGTTATTTCAACAAATACAACGGGTCGTTAGGTACTTCAGGGTCAGTCGATTTCATGTTCGAACATCAATGCGTATTCAAGGTGAAAGAAAAAGAAGGCATAGATCCGGAAGAATTTGAACTCGAATTGATTGATTTCGGCGTAGATGAAATTTTTACGGAAGACGGCGAAATCATTATCTATACGGAGTTTTCCTCGTATGGCGCTTTGCAGAAGTATCTCGAAGACAACGGCTTTGAAATAGTCAGCTGCGAATTTGAACGTATCCCGCTCGATACCAAAGAACTTACTGCCGAACAAATCGAAGAAATCGAAAAACTTTTAGCGAAATTCGACGACGATGAAGACGTTCAGAATGTTTTTCACAATATAAAAACGGAATGAAATTACCGCGATATGAGTTGAAAGCAGAAAAATCTTTAATGGTTTTTGAATTTCTCAGTGAAGGACATAAAGGTGAAATCTTAAAACTGATTAAATTTAGTGAGACTTCAATAAAAGGGATATTTAATCTTGCATTTGGGGATAAAGATATTGGAACAGAAGATATAGATGACACGGTTGTTTCAAATAACGGAGACAGTGAAAAAGTATTGGCAACGGTTGTTTCTGCGGTTTATGCTTTTACGGATAATCATCCGGAAACGTGGGTATATGCTACCGGAAGTACAAAAGCAAGAACCCGCCTCTACCGGATGGGGATTACAAAATATTATGAGGAAGTAAAACAGGATTTTGTTATTTACGGTCTTCGTGACGGCGAATGGGAAAGTTTTGGGAAAAATGTTGATTATACAGCGTTTATCGCGAAAAGAAAATAAATTGTGTAATAAAAAGATAGTGTAAAAATGAAAACAATCAAAGAATTAAATAACAAAAAAGTACCAATTGTTCGGATTGATAATTCATTGGAAAAATATAAAAAAATGCCAATATTTCAGGAAAAACTTGACAAGGCAAATGAAGTATTACAGACAGTTGGGTACCCTATAATCATAAGTAATTAAAATAGTATGAGCACACGTAGAGATTTCTTGTATCAGGCTGCCATGATTGGAGCCGGAGCAGCGGTAATACCGCAATCATTGTATGGAATGGGGCGCCGGGTAGCGCCCAGCGACCGCATCCGCGTAGGATTAATCGGATGCAACGGGCAGGGTTGGAGCAACCTCAATTCGTTTCTCAACAACCCCGAAGTGGAATGCGTTGCAATATGCGACATTGACGACCAGCCGCTTGACAGGCGCATGGCCGACGTTGAAAGGAAGGCAGGTAAAAAGCCGGAACACCGCTACAAAGACTGGCGAAAACTGATCGACAACAAAGATATTGACGTGGTTATCGTGGGGACGCCCGACCATTGGCACTGTCTGCAAATGGTTTCGGCTTGCGAGGCGGGGAAAGATGTATATTGCGAAAAACCCATCGGCAACAGCATTGAAGAATGTAACCTGATGGTGAAAGCCGCACAGCGCTACAACCGCGTGATACAGGTGGGGCAGTGGCAGCGCAGCGATCCGCATTGGCAAGACGCCGTTGATTACGTACAGTCGGGCAAGCTGGGGAAAATCCGTACGGTGCGCGTATTCTCCTATCAGGGCTGGTGCCCCTCGATTCCGGTAAAACCCGATGAGCCGACGCCTCAGGGCGTGGACTACGACATGTGGCTCGGCCCTGCGCCCAAACGTCCGTTCAACCGCAACCGGTTTCATTTCACTTTCCGTTGGTTCTGGGACTATGCCGGCGGATTGATGACAGACTGGGGTGTGCATCTGCTCGATTACGCCCTGTATGCCATGAAAGTACAGGCGCCTAAAGACGTGATGGCTTCAGGCGGTAAGTTCGGCTATCCCGACGATGCCTGCGAAACGCCCGACCTGCTGCAAACCGTGTACACCTTCGACGGCTTTACCGTTCTATGGGATCACGCAATCGGCATTGACGACGGATATTACGGACGCAATCACGGGCTGGGTTTCGTGGGCGAAAACGGAACGCTGGTGCTCGACCGCGGCGGATGGGAAGTCATTCCCGAAAAGGTTGACGGCAAAATCCGCATGGAAGCCGTTCCCCTGAACAAATCCTACGGCGGCGGAGGACTGAACCTGCATGTGAAGGATCACCTCGAATGCATCAAAAGCCGCAACCGCAACACCAGAGCCAGCGCCGAAACAGGAGCGCATATCGCCAAATTCTCGCAACTGGGCAACATCGCTTATCGTACAGGCAAAAAATTAGTCTGGGACGGAACAAAATTCACCAACGATAAGGATGCCAACAAATATCTGATTCCCAATTATCGTGCGCCCTGGAAATTGCCTAAGGTGTAAAAGAATAAAAATATAGAGAAAACGCAACAGTTTACATATTTTGCATCTATTTAGTTGAGCAATCGATTTTTTGTTTTTTATGAATAAGTATCTCGTTATTGTAAAAAAATGTTTTTTACATATTTGGTTTCGACAGATAATTGTTCTTGTATTGGAGTGAAATGAAGGAGCAACATATTCTCATCATCAGCAAGGAACTTGCTTTGAAAGAGCAACAGGTACGCAACACGTTGGAACTGTTGACAGACGGGGCGACTATTCCTTTCATCAGCCGTTACCGGAAGGAGGCAACCGGAAGTTTGGACGAGGTGCAGGTAGCGGCCATCAAAAGTCGTTATGAGCGATTGCTTGAGATGGACAAACGCCGCGAGGCTATTTTACATTCGATTGAGGAACAGGGCAAACTGACCGACGAACTGAAAGCGCAACTCGAAGCTGCTGAAAGCATGTCGGCGCTCGAAGATATTTACCTTCCCTACAAGCCAAAACGCAAAACGCGCGCTTCCGTTGCTCGCGGACGCGGATTGGAGCCGCTGGCGCTGCAACTGATGCAGCAAACCGACCATGATGTGGAATCGCTTGCCGCGAAATACATCAGCGACGAGGTTCCCGCAGTTGAAGACGCCTTGCAGGGCGCCCGCGACATCATCGCCGAGATGGTGAATGAGGACGCAAAGGCGCGCGACGCCATCCGCCGTTTGTTTGGCCGCTCTGCGGTAATCTATTCCAAAGTTGTGAAAAACAAGGAAGAGGACGGAGAAAAATACCGCGACTATTTTGATTTTTCAGAACCGTTGCATCGATGTCCGTCGCATCGCTTGCTGGCCATGATGCGCGGCAAGGACGAGGCTTTCCTGCGTATCGCCATCGAACCCGACGAGCAAAAGGCGCTGGATATTCTCAAAAAGTTTTTCGTAAAAGGCAATACCGCCGCATCCGCACAGGTTGATGCAGCTGTGAAGGACGGATATAAACGGTTGTTGCAGCCATCCATCGAAACCGAATTTGAAGCGTTGGCAAAAGAACGCGCCGACGACGAATCCATCAACGTTTTTGCCGACAACCTGAGGCAGTTGCTTCTTGCTTCGCCGCTGGGGCAGAAGAACGTGCTGGCGATTGACCCTGGCTTCAATTCGGGTTGCAAATTGGTTTGTTTGGATGCGCAGGGAAACCTTCGGCACAACGAAACCATATATCCTCACAAGCCGCAACGCGAAGTGGTGGAAGCCAAGCGCAAAATCATGTATATGGTCAACGCCTACAAGATTGAAGCCATCGCTATTGGTAACGGCACCGCAGGTCGCGAAACGGAACGCTTCATTCAGAGCATGGCATTTGGCCGCGATTTGCAGGTATTTATCGTAAACGAAAGCGGCGCATCCATTTATTCGGCTTCGGCGGTGGCGCGCGAGGAATTTCCCGAATACGACGTGACGGTGCGCGGCGCAGTATCCATTGGTCGCCGCTTGATGGACCCGTTAGCCGAATTGGTAAAGATTGACCCCAAATCAATCGGCGTTGGGCAGTATCAGCATGATGTTGATCAGAACAAACTCAAGAAAAGTTTGGACACGGTGGTCGAAAGTTGTGTGAATTTAGTTGGCGTGAATGTCAACACGGCAAGTAAACATTTGTTGGTTTATGTGTCGGGCTTGGGGCCTCAATTGGCGCAGAACATCATAGAATATCGCAAAAATAACGGGCCTTTTCCTTCACGAAAAACATTAAAAGAGGTTCCCCGCATGGGCGACAAAACCTTCGAGCAGTGCGCTGGCTTCCTTCGCATCACCGACGCCGAAAACCCTCTCGACAACAGCGCCGTGCATCCCGAAAGCTACCATATCGTGCAGCGCATGGCGAAAGATTTGAACGCAACCATAAACGAAATGCTTAAAAGCGAAGACTTGCGCCGACTGATAAGATTGAATAATTACGTGACCGACAAGGTGGGGCTACCCACGTTGAACGATATCATGAAAGAATTGGCCCGTCCCGGACTCGACCCGCGCTCGCAGGCAAAGGTATTTCAGTTTGCTGATGTACATCGCGTAGAAGACCTGCAACCGGGGATGACGCTGCCGGGCATCGTTACCAACATTACCAATTTCGGATGTTTTGTAGATGTGGGCGTCAAGCAGGACGGACTGGTGCACATATCGCAATTAGCGGACAGATTCGTGAAACATCCGTCGGAAGTGGTAAAACTGAACCAACATGTGCAGGTAAAAGTGCTGGAAGTAGATGTGTCGCGCGGCAGGATTTCGTTTACGATGAAGGTGAAGCAAGGAAAAAATTAGATATTAGTAACTGTGTAAATTAAGCAGTTGCGTACGATACTGCTTCATTCCGGCTGCTAACTGTTTTGCCTTGCCGTCGGTTATTTTATTGAGTCTTTGCCAGAAAAGGTCACCGTGGTTTTTGTGAACCGTGTGGGTAAGTTCGTGCAGAATCACGTAATCCGACAGATGTTTCGGTAACCGTACCAGATGGATATTCAGGTTGATGTGGTTGGCGGCCGAGCAACTGCCCCAGCGCGACAAAAGATTTTTCACCGTTACTCCGCAATAGGAAAAACCATGTTCCGCAGCTAACTGTTCTGTCCGTTGCGGCAGGTATTCTTTGGCTTCTTTTCTGATGGTACTGATGATGTAGTCTCGGATGATTTCCTGAGAACGCTCCGATCGTATGTCGGTATCTTGAGGATAGAATATTTTCAGGGTATCTTTCGACAGTTGTGCGCGAAACTGTTCAGATTTCCACGGGAATAATTGTAAACGACGGTTTTGCGTTGAAAAAACCGTATCGGGAGTAAATATGGCGTATTGCTGTTCGTGTGCTGCTATACGCGATTGCGTCCTGAGTATCCAGTCTATTTTCGTTTCCACGAAAGCCATAGCCATGTTTATGGACGTCCTCCTGGGTACCGTTACCCGTATTTCGCCCCGTGGTTTCACTGTAATACGAATGTATCTGGCAGTGACGTTTGGCACAAAATGCACTTCGCCAATCTGCGGATAGGTAAATTTCAAATTTATAATTTCTGATTTCTGATTCGGAGATTGATTTTTTGAATTTTGAATCATGAATACATTATATTGATCCTTCTTCAATTTGCGCAATGATCTGTTCGATGGTTTTATCTTCTCCAGATGACGGGTCGTAGCGTGTTTTGAGGTTTGACCCGAAAACTCGGGCTATTGTCTGCCAAAAAACAGCTGACAGCGACCCTCTGAAATCTTGCAGTATTTCGTAGGTGGTATTGCCGGTTTCGCGATCGACTAACCGTAACAATATTCTTCCCTGCGTAACGGTAAGTTTTCGCAATTCGCCTTCAAATTCGGCTTTCAGATCGTCCTCCACCTTTTTGCTGTAGGCTTTTCTGTCCTTTTCCGATTTAATTTCTAAATAATGTTCATTCAGTTCGTGCAATTTTTTGCCGGCTAATTTGGCATAGGGATATACTTTTTTAACATTGGTTACCAATCTCCAGAACTGACGCTCTTCGGCTGCGTTTTTGAATTTACGTGGCGCCCGTATAACTATTTCACGTAACTGTACATAATACACCGTGTCGCCGTTTTCCACCCTATAGGCAAGAAGCGTACCCTCCTTCCCTGCTGTCAGCCTCGTTTGCGCCGTCGCAGGAACTACACCGCAAAGAATGAAAAAGACGATAATGATGAATGATCGCATTAATTACTTTCCGTATTAAACGGTTATTTACTGCTCTATATTGTGGTGAAGTTAAAAAAGCTATCCCAGCAGTGCTCATTCTGTTGGGCGAGAAGTTTTTTTCATGTACCTTTTCTAAGCGCATTTATAATAAAAAATAATATCATTATATTTGCGGCTTATTATAAATCAAATGAGTCACACAAAAGTAATTGCCACCATCGGGCCGGCAACCTCGTCAAAAGAGGTGCTCCGCGAATTGTTTGCATCGGGGATCAATGTTTGCCGCCTCAATTTTTCGCATGGTACGCACGACGAACATCGCCAAAGCATTCAGAACATCATAGAATTGAATCAGGAAATGCGCACCAATGTTACTATCCTTGCCGATCTGCAAGGGCCGAAAATACGTATTGGCGAAGTTGAAAACGGAACAGTTGTACTTCGGGACGAACAGATGATAGACTTAGTTACCGACGAATGTCTTTGCACTTCCGAAAGGCTCCATATCAATTACGTCGGTTTTGCTAAAGATGTGAAGCGCAACGAGGTGGTGCTGATTGACGATGGTAAAATCAAGCTCGAAGTAGTAAAGACCAACAAAAAGAACAGGGTAACCGCCAAGGTCATTTATGGCGGAACAGTTACTTCCAAAAAGGGTGTGAACCTGCCCAATACCAAGGTCTCTCAACCCAGTTTTACGGAGAAGGATTTGATTGACGCCACGTTTGCGCTCGATTACAATGTAGACTGGATTGCACTCTCGTTTGTACGTGCCGCTTCCGACCTGAGTCCTCTTCGCGAATTATGCCGTTCGAAAAAGAAATTTGCCCGCATCGTTGCCAAAATCGAAAAGCCCGAAGCGGTTGAGAACATAGACGCCATCATTGACGCTTCCAACGGAATTTTACTGGCGCGTGGCGACCTTGGCGTTGAAGTGCCATTTGACCATGTGCCGATGCTTCAGAAAATGATTGTCAAAAAATGTATCGCACAAGCCAAGCCGGTGGTGATTGCCACTCAGATGCTCGAAAGCATGGTAAGTAATTTTCGGCCTACCCGCGCCGAGGCCAACGATGTAGCCAATGCTGTACTCGATGGCACTGATGCCGTGATGCTCAGCACCGAAACAGCTATCGGGAAGTACCCTGTAGAAACGGTCAAAGCCATGCGACGAATCATTGACTGGACGGAAACACACGGATTCCCGTACAATCGCGAGACACTACCTGATATTCACAGCCATACTTTCCTGCCCGACTCCATTTGCCTGAACGCCTGCCGTATGGCCGAACAGGCAAACGCCAAAGCGATTGTAACCTTCACCTTTTCGGGATACACTGCCATACGCATATCAAGTCACCGCCCGCAGGCCGAAACCTTTGTGTTTACGCGCAATAAGGCGCTGGTACGCAAAATGGCGCTCATCTGGGGAGCACACGCTTATCATACCGAAGAAACAGGTAATATAGATATAGCCATCGAACAGTCTATCGCCAGCCTAAAAGAACGCGGATATGTCAAAAAGGGTGATGTGGTAGTACATGTGGGAAGTACGCCATTCGATGAAAAAGGACAGACGAATATGGTTAAGCTATCGTATGTGAATTGAAATGGGAAAGAAACCCGCAAAAGGTCTGATTTTCGACATCAGGCGATTTACCGTGCACGATGGACCGGGGATTCGCACCACCGTATTCTTCAAAGGATGCCCGCTAAACTGTGTCTGGTGTCACAATCCTGAAAGTATTTCGCCGCTTCAGGAAACCATCGTCAGGCGCACGATGTTCGATGGTCTCGAAATAGAACGCAAAGAAACCATCGGACAATTCTATTCTAAGGAAGAATTGCTCAGCGAAATCATGAAAGATCGGGTTTTCTACGATGAATCTGATGGCGGAGTTACTTTCAGCGGCGGCGAACCCTTGATGCAACATGCCTTCCTGAAAGAGGCTATTATTGCCTGTCGCGAAAACGGGATACACGTTGCGTTGGATACTTCTGCATATACCAATGAAAAAATATTCCGGGAAATAGCTTCCTTAGTCAATTTAGTACTGTTTGACATCAAAGAAACGGATGAAGCGCGTCATGTCAAGGTAACGGGCGTTTCCCGCAAGACCATCAAACATAACCTCGAATGGCTTACAGAAACAAATGTCAGAACCATCCTTAGAGTACCCGTTATTCCGGGGTATACTTTTAATGAAGACTACATTCGGTCGTTGAAACAACTGATGGCGTCCATCAAAAGCGACCATATCCGGCAAATTGACCTGTTGCCCTATCATGCTACGGCAGCACACAAATACGAACGTTGCGGTTACAGCAACCACATGGGCAATACCAAAACACTCGAAAAAAAGGAACTGCTGCCCGTGAAATACGAACTCGAAAAAACAGGCTGGACAGTGAAAATCGGAGGAAATTGATGCTGTTATAACTTATGGGGACTTCTAAAAACTCTCAACGTCATCCTGAACTTGTTTCAGGATCTCTTGTTTCAGCATCTCCTCGGTTTCAGGAGATTGACTGCGTCGAGCTCCGCTTCGCTCCGGTTGCGGGTCATGCCCGCAATGACGGGAGCGTTACAAACGGGGTTTTAGAAGTCCCCTTATATCCAATTCCCAAAATAAAGCCAAAAAGCAGAAAACCTTTGCTTAAAACCATTCAAACTATTTCTAATTTCCCTGGAATTAGCAAAAGTACTGTATGAGGGTTATTCAACCCTGATTCCGTTGATTCTAATCTCCTGATCATTTCTGTAAGTGATGGTTAGAAATAAACCGCCGTTTTCGTAATATTTTTTCCAGTTTTTATCGCGGCGTCCCATCACGTAGTATTGTTCTTCCTTGAGCGTTCCGTCGGGATAATAGAACACGTGACGACCGTCGGCGTTGCCCTGTATAAAGTTGCCTGCATGATAAAGTTGTCCGTCTTTGTGGTATGTTTTCCACATACCGTTTTTCTCTCCCATGACGTAGTTGCCTTCTTCGCGGGCGTCGCCTACATTTTCAACCCAAAACCCTTCGCGTTCGCCATTCACGTATTCGCCTTTGGCAACGATGGTAGCGCTGTCTGAATATTGAACGCACAAACCGTGTGGCATGTTTCTCACATAAGTTTCTTCCCGAAAGACATTACCCGACGGAAAGTACCACTTCCATTCGCCTTCCTGTATCCCATTTCTGAAATTACCAACCTGCATTTTTTTACCGTCTTGAGAAAAGAAGTTCCATTCACCATCCTGCCGGTCGTTGACGCGCCGGCCTTCGGCACGTAACTCGCCGGTTTCGTAATATGTCTTCCATTCGCCAATACGATTTTCGTTTTCATCAACCGATCCTTCGGCAGTGCGGATACCATTATCATTATAATATATAGCCTTTTCAGGTTTACCTCCAGCATTGTAATAAACGTGCTTACCGGTGGGAATCGAATCCAAATAAAGGCCTTTCCGTTTGATGGTTACCTCGTCGTCATAATAGGTAATCAAATCTATGACTTTCGCTTGTAAACGGATGCCTTCCTCAATGATATTCCCATCGCGATAACTGCGCTCGTTAATGAGATTTCCCTTCTCGGAATACATAGCAGTAGTACCATCAAGTACGCCGTTTTTGTAATACTCCTCTTCCTTTTTTTCTCCATTAGGGTGAAATGTGAGCCAAGTTCCGTTTTTCTCACCCTGTGTATTTACGCGGTTGACAAATTCGCGCGAAATCATATAATCGTTGTGATATTCGTACAGAGTGATGACGGTTCCGTTTTCGTCAAACTCCCTGCCTGAACCTTGTTTTTTCCCGTTTTTGTAATTGATGATTTCCCTGATTTTTCCGCTTGGGTAGTAATAATATGCAGGGCCCTCGCGCTTATCGTCGAGATACAGTTCCTTCGATTTCAGGTAATGTTTGCTCACCTGATTTCGTTCGGTAACTGTTTCGTATTGATAATAATAACCACTTTTTTTGTTGAGACGGTAATTGATGATTTGGAGCGTATCGCCGGTTTGCGTATAAAACACCCAGGTACTGTCTAACAGGTGGTTGATGCGATTTCCTTCTGATTTCAACACACCGGTCGGGTGATATGCTTTCCAGTACCCATCGGGTTGGCCGTTCCGCATCATTCCTTCGCTTTCTACTCTCCCAGAGGGATAGCGAAAAGTAGTTTGCCCATCGGGAATATTGGTTTGCGCAAACGCACCCATCAGGAAAAACGGACAAACCAAAAGGAAAAAGGTGATATTTTTAAAACAATATTTCATCATATACAATATTACTTTTTTTATATTACGACGCAAAAGTAGAAAAAGTATTTGGGTGATAACTTTTTTCAAATATTTATGACATGGTTTTGATTTTTATACCGGTCTTTATTATTTCTTCGATGAATGGGTCGCCCTCCTGAAAATAGTCTGTCGGATATGTTTTTGCCTCAATGCGGATATAAGGTTTTTTGATGCCTACGTATGGGAATAACTTTTTGTCATTGAAGGTAAATCCGGTAAATTCATCAGCAACCAGCGCCACGTCAATATCCGACCACTCATGTTGCGTTCCCTTTGCAAACGAACCATAAAGAATCACTGTGCGCAGGTTAACCCCGCGCGATTCTATATCATGGGCATAGTTGCGAACTATTTCTATTGCATCATGTTGAGTAAGCATGTTCTGATATCCTTTACCTTTTCTAATTGCTCGCGTGTAAATTTTTTAGTACACTCTTTATATATATTGTTGACGTAATCAGGATAGCGTCCCGACAATTGAAAGTCATTGAACTCCTCCAAAAAATTCATAATTTCTTCTCCCAAATCTATATCCGACTGTTCCAAGAGCCAAACTATGTTGTGTACTTTTGGCGGGATATTATCCTGATGGGTTCTTACCCAATGCGCCTTAGCTAATTTTTCCAAGACCAAATGCGCCCAGAACAGACAATGCAGATAATTTTTTGTGCGAAACGCACTCTCTGCACCTGTCCAATCATATTGGGCGGTATCTATCCAATATTTTATATGCTGTTCTTTTGTCATCATACCATGAGGTCTTTGCTGCAAAAATATATATTTTCATTAGTGATTACGAATTTATTTGAAGTCAAGCATCCGGCGAATCGGTTTTTCGGCTCGCAACCGCAGTTCTTCATCAAGAATGATCTCGTTGCTTTCGTTGCGGAGGCAATCGTATATCTTTTGGAGGGTTACCATTTTCATGTATCGGCAATCGTTGCAAACGCAGGCCGAATCCTTAGGCGGCGCAGGGATGAACCTTTTTTGCGGACTTTCCTGCTGCATCCGGTGAAGGATTCCCGATTCGGTAACCACGATGTATTCGTTGGCCGTATCGGTTATCGAATACCGGAGCAATTCGGCTGTGGAACCGATGTGATCGGCCAGAATCAATACAGGTTTTTGACATTCGGGATGCGCCAGTACCTTTGCTTCGGGATGCGTCTGTTTCAATTCGATGATTTTTTCGGGCGAAAACTCCTCGTGTACATGGCAGGCGCCGTCCCAAATCAGCATATCACGACCGGTCAGGCTTTTGATGTAGTTGCCGAGGTTGCGGTCGGGGCCGAAAATGATCTTTTCATCATTAGGCAACGAAGCCACAATCTGTACGGCATTGGACGAGGTGCAGGCAATGTCGGAAAGCGCCTTGACCGCCGCTGTTGTGTTCACGTAAGTAACAACGGAATGCCCGGGATGCGCCTTCACAAACGCTTCGAACTTGTCGGCAGGGCACGAGTCGGCTAGCGAACAGCCCGCTTCAGGGTCGGGAAGCAGCACTTTTTTGGACGGATTGAGAATTTTCGCCGTTTCGGCCATGAAACTGACGCCTGCCAGCACGATAATATCAGCCTCCGTTTCGACGGCTTTCTGCGCCAAAGCCAGACTGTCGCCAACGAAACCGGCTATATCCTGTATCGCAGGCTCCTGATAGTAATGCGCCATGATAACCGCATTTTTGGCCGCCTGCAAATCCTTTATTTTCCTGATGAGTTCCGAATTGTCCATCATTGATGATGCATTAAAAGCATACAAAAGTACGTGTTTTTTTCCAATTCCGAACTTTTGGCGAAATATTATTTGTCAATCATTTGTATGGGAAAAACCTTCTCTGACTTTATCGCGAAAACCGTCCATTGAGGACCGTTTATAAAGCATATCAAAATTCAGGATAAATGTCAACCGATAACGTTTGTGAACAGAAAAAATCAGCTCATTTCAGCCACAAAAATAAAAAAAACATCCACACTCTCAAAATTTCATTATTTTTGCACAATAAAATACATCACACAAATGGATTTATTGCGCGTCTTTTTTCTCAGCCTGATATGTGTATTTGCTGCACAGCCTGTCCGTTCGCAGGTTACTGTTGTTCCGTCTACTACGCAGGTGGTCATTGATGGGAAAAGTTTTTATCTGCACACTGTTAAGCAGGGTGAAACGGTTTATTCCATCAGCAGGGCATATAATATGTCGGAACGGGATATTATACTCAATAATCCCGAAGCATACGAAACGATCAAGGTGGGTCAGGAATTGAAAATTCCCGTTAAAACGGACGAGAAAGCGACAACAACGCCAGCGCCGGCAACCATACAATTCCAACCGGTACAATTCATTTATCATATCACCGAAAGAGGGCAGACTAAATACTGGCTTACCCAGCATTATCATATCAGCATGGAAGAACTGTACAAGCACAATCCCGTGCTGGAACATTCGGAATTACAAGCCGGGCAGGTAGTTACCATTCCCCAAAAAGGAGATGACGCAACGCAGCCGGCCAAACCCAAAACCGAATATGTCATGCACCGGGTAAGACGGGGCGAAACGCTTTTCTCCATTTCAAGAAGTTATAATGTCAATATCAACGAGGTTTTTGATATCAATCCCGAAATTGACCCTAAAAACCCAAAATTGAGTGTCAGGCAGCAAATCAAAATACCTTTGCAGGGCGTTTCATCCGTCCCCGTGCAGGAAGGGCAAACGCCCGATGATTTTGTGATACCGACCAATCAGGATGCCGTTTTTCCGGACGATACGGAATGTATAGAAACATCGCAAAATGAATTTCGTATCGCTATGTTTTTACCGTTGTATCTGGCTGATAACGCTCCTGCCTCGGCGCCGGAAGCGAACATGGAAAAGGATAACGATGGCCGGTTCAGGTACCCTGACGGACGCTATTGGATTCATCCGCGCTCGGCAAACGCACTCGAATTTTACGAAGGCGCCCGGTTGGCCATTGACTCATTGAAGAAACAGGGGATAATTGCCAAAATACATGTGTTCGACACCATGCGCGACACCGTTAAGATGGTACAATTACTCAATACCCCCATCATGAAGCAAATGGATTTGATTATCGGTCCATTCACAACGGAACTGATAGACCAGGTACGTTCATTTGCCCGCGAAAACAGGATTTATTACGTGTCGCCTACTGCCATCAACACGACGTCGCTGACCAACAACCCGTACCTGATACAGGTGAATACCGGTGAAATCAGTGCGGTTGCCCCGATAGTCGACTACATCGCGAAACAGGAAAATATACACGTAACCCTGATTGGCAACCGGTCAGAATTTGACCAGACGCTTTACAACGCTTACCTCAACAAATTGAGAACGGTGTTTGCCGACAACAACTTTACGGCGATCAGAATGCATCCCGACAGCATACAACAACCCGTCCGCTATTTGAAAAAAGACCGGATGAATGTGGTGATCATTCCTTCAGACCATGAGGCTTTTGTGAATGTACTGACCGGACAACTCAATACCGCATCGCATAATTTTCAGATCAACCTGTACGGAATGGTAAGCTGGACAAGAATCGTTGATCTCGACCTGGAATACCTGCATACACTGGAGTTTCGATATGCGACTGCTTATTATATTGATTACAGCAACCTGCAGGTACAAACATTCTTACAGCAATTCAGAAACACATATTTCACGGAACCGACCATGCTTACCGGATTGGGAACGATTTCGACAAATTCGTATCAGTTTGCTTTTCTGGGATATGATATTACTTATTTCTTTATGTCTGTCATGAAAAAGTATGGCAAGGATTTCGGAGGATGTATCCCTGCTTTCCGGCTACCCATGCTGCAATCCGATTTTCACTTTAACAGAATTGACCCTTACAGCGGGTTTATGAATACACATCTCGACATTTACAAGTATAGTAAAGACTATACCATAGTGAAAGAATGAGATTGAGAATTTAGAGTATTGCATCATTGAAAATCTTTCGTCAAAACAAAAATTATATACATTTGCATCTGGAAATAATCATATAAAAACATAGAAAATGAAAATGAAAAGTAAAGGTAAAACAGGTCTTCCATTCATGATGATGGTAGCCATTTTAGTCATGAACGGGATGTATGTGAATGCGCAGGATTGGGCGCAATGGCGCGGTGCAAATCGCGATGGCGTTTCAAAAGAGGCAGGGCTTAATTTAGATTGGGCAACGTCGAAACCGGCTCTTACATGGGTATACCGGCAGGCAGGCGCCGGATTTTCAGCTCCTGTCATTGTCGGAACGACACTCTATGGTCAGGGCGCTGCCGGTGGTAGTGATTTTGCGTTTGCCATAGATACGCAAACCGGTAACCAGAAATGGAAACAGAATCTTGGCAAACAATCTGTTCTGGAACGTGGCGACGGGCCTCGCGGTTCAGTTACAGTAGATGGCGACAAACTGTATCTTGTACGCGGCGATGGTCAGATACACTGTCTTTCAGCCGCCGACGGCAAAATGATTTGGCAGAAAGACTTCAAAGATGACTTTGGAGGCAAAATGATGTCTCAATGGGGTTATAGCGAATCGCCTCTGATAGACGGCAACCTCGTCGTCTGTACGCCGGGCGGTAGCCAGGGAACTTTGGTGGCGCTCGACAAAAGCACCGGCGCTTTAGTATGGGCATGCCAAGAATGGACAGACGATGCAGGATACTCTTCCCCGATTATTGCCGAGGTTGGTGGGATTCGCCAATATATTCAACAATCGGCCAAAGGCGTGGCAGGCGTAGCGGCAAAAGACGGTAAACTGTTGTGGAAAATCAACAATGCCGCTTACAGGACAGCAGTTATCCCAACTCCGATTTTCAGCGACAATATGGTATATGTTACAAACGGATATAATGGCGGATGTATGGGCATCATGCTTTCCAAAGAAGGAGAAGGTATTAAGGCCGAAAATGTTTATGCCAACAGAAATATGGACAACCAACATGGCGGCGTTGTGCTGATAAACGGTAAACTATATGGTTATACTGAAACACAATACTGGGTATGTCAGGATTTTAAGACTGGCGAGATAGTTTGGAGAGAAAGGCCTGACGGCGTCCGTAAGGGATCCGTTATCGCCGTCAATGACCGTCTGCTCTGTTTTGACATGCAAAACGGAACACTCGCTGTTGCGGCAGCTTCACCCGATGGATGGAAGGAGTTTGGCAGGATGACCATACCGGAACGAACTAAGATATCGACGCAGGATAACCAGTTATGGACGCATCCGGTCGTTGCCAATGGCAAACTATATTTAAGGGATCATGACCTGCTGTTTTGCTTCGATTTAAAAAAGTAGAAACCTTATAAATTTACCATTATATTAATTATCAAAAATCACAACCATGAAAAAAGTTATGTTTATAATCGGGTGCGGCATTGTTCTTCTGGCAGGATGCTGCAATTCGTCGGTTCAGCAATCTGTATGCGAAGAAACATGCAGTTGTGCGGCAAAAAAGGATTCGATGGTGATTATCATGAATATCCCCATCAAAATCAAACCGGAGTTTGTGTCGGCCTATTTGAAGGCTTTTGAGAAATGTCAGGCTGCCACCTTGCAGGAAGAAGCCTGCACGGGTTACGCGATTTTCCAGTCGTACACCGACAGTACCGAATTTCATCTGTTCGAACGCTGGAAAAACAAACCTGGACATCTCGCCCATATGGAAACCGCACATTTTTTACAATACAGGGAAGAAACCAGAGGGATGAACGACAGGGCGTCATCGTCAATGATTGAAACTTATGTTTGCCCCTGCGTGAATCCGTAACGGGATGGCGTCATGATGAAAAAATCATCGTTTCTGTGGCCGGCGATCCTCGTGGTTGCGTTGTTTGTGGTTGAATCGTGCGTTCCGTGGCCTAAGTTCAGGGAACAGAAGAAAAAACTGGCAAACTATGAGATAGAGAACAACGATCTGATTTCGGACAACGAACAGTTGACGGTGAGCAACACCGAACTGTTGGCCAATATGGGCGTCTACAGGAAAGAGTTAGACCTGATGGCAGCCGATTCAGCGCAACAGGTTCAGGAAATCGAAACGCTGCAAAAGAACGTCCGCCAGCTCGAAAACCGCCTGCGGGACATGAATGTCAGCATGGACGCGATGAGAACAGGTTCGGAACGCGAATCATCCCGGCTAATGATGCAGATAGAGGGGATACAGGGCGATCTGCAAACACGCGAGGCAGAGTTGCAGAAACTTTCGCAGGAGATGACCGAAAAGCAACGTAGCCTGCTGGCTATGGAGCAGGAATTGGACAAACGCAACCGCCGCATGGTGGAACTGGAGCGGCTTATTTCGCGGCAGGACTCGGCGGTGCGCGCGCTCAAAAACAAAGTGTCGGCGGCGCTGACAGGGCTTGAGAACAACGGACTAACCGTGAGTATCCGTCAGGGAAAGGTGTATGTGTCGCTCGATGAAAAGTTGTTGTTCAAGTCGGGCAGTATCGTGGTCGATCCTGCCGGAGTGAACGCCCTGAAGAAATTAGCAGCGATACTGGAACAGAACGCCGACATCAACATCACCATCGAGGGGCATACCGATAACGTGCCGTTGACGGCAAGCGCTTCGATGCAGGACAACTGGGATTTGAGCGTGAAACGGGCAACATCTATTGTCCGCATTCTGCTACAGAACGGAAAAATATCGCCCGACCGCCTCACTGCTGCCGGCCGCGGCGAATTTGTGCCTGTGGATGCAGCCAATACGCCCAACGCACGGCAGAAGAACCGCCGCACCGAAATCATCCTCATGCCCAACCTTGATGTTTTGTACCAAATGCTGGAATGATTCATTCATTCTACCCATATCGCGTTCAGCGGCTTTCCCGAAGCCTGTCTCAAATCGACGTCATCCCGCGCTTGACGCGGGATCTCCCGGTGAAAATATGGTGTTTATCAGGAGATTGCGGGTCAAGCCCGCAATGACGGGCGCTTACGCTGCAAAGGGACTTATTATAAATTAAGAGTTTGGTAATTCATGCGAATCAAGAGTTGAAATAATCCGTTAGGATTTAAATATCAATAGAATATGAATCGATCCTCAAATCTATTGTCCGTAGGACATTCACATATTTTGTCAATGAATCCCCTAAAGGGGAATTTGTTGAGCACTTTTTGCATTTTTCTATTGATATGGATGACCTACGATCAATTTGATGATCAGCAAATTAAAAAATATTTCAACCCTTGATTCGCATTATTAATACAAAAGAAAAAAATCATGTGCAAGGTTTTATTTCTATTAAATTATTATTTTTGCCATCAATAAGAATAGCAATAATGACCTCTTTTCTTCATTTGATACGGTTTCCTAACCTGTTGATCATCGTTTTCACTCAATATGTGATGCGGTATGCAGTGATATCTCCGCTGGCGCAGTCGCGTGGCGTTTGGTTTCAACTGAGCGGATTTACTTTCTTTTTGCTGGTATTTTCCACAATGTGCACCGCCGCTGCCGGTTATGCCATCAATGACTATTTTGATGTGAAAACCGACAAGATTAACAGGCCGGGTAGGGTAGTGGTTGGTAAGAAAATCGGTCGCCACAAAACGGTGATGACGCATATTATATTATGTGCCATCGGAATTTTGTTGGGCGGCTATGTTACATACAAAGCCGGCATCCCCAAACTGGCGCTGGCGTACATCGTAGTGGCCGCCATACTTTGGTTGTATTCATCGGTTTACAAACGCCAATTCCTGATTGGGAATATCATTGTTGCCCTGTTTTCAGCCCTGATACCCATGACGGTATTGTTGGATATTCCGCCTATCTATAAGTTTTATGGTTCATTTTTATTGGAGCAGGGTGCAAATCTCAACTTTGCAGTTTATTGGATTTCAGGAATTTCTGTTTTTGCTTTCCTGACCACCCTGTCGCACGAAATCATCAAAGATGCTGAAGATTTCGAAGGCGACTCCGCTTATGGTTGCCGTTCCGTACCCATCGTTCTGGGCAACCGGTATACCAAATGGATTATCATCGGTATCAACGCAGTCATCGTAGTGATGATGGGTTTGGCGTATGGTTGTTTTCCTCGATACCTGCACAATAGTTTTTCATTTTTTTACATATTACTATTGTTGGTTGTTCCTGTTATCATCATCAGTTGGAAAGTGTATCAGGCCACTACCAGCAACGATTACCGACGGGCAGGCAACCGGATGAAATGGGTGATGCTTGCCGGAATTATTTACAGCGGGATATGGATTTTTGAACTATTAGAAATTATCTAATAGTTCAAACAAAACATAAGGAAAACATGAAATCCGGCCTGCAATTAGACCAACTCGACCGCTTAACCGATTACCAAAGCAAACAATTACGCTGCAAAGGCTGCGAAAACTTTTGCATCGTTACTAAATTTGCGTTTGCCGGCGGCAATTCGTACTATTCGGGCAACAAATGCGAGAAAGCCTTCACCAATAAGGGAAAAGCCGACAGACAGGGCGAAAATCTGTATCGTTTCAAAAACGAATTGCTCAACGCCTGCGTTGTGGAACAACCCGCTGCACCGCGCCATATCATCGGTATTCCGCGAGTGTTGAATATGTTTGAGAACCTGCCGTTCTGGAGCGCGTTGCTGCGCGGTTGCGGCATTGAGGTGGCGCTTTCGGCGCCGTCAACCATGAAGATGTACGAAAAAGGGCTTGGCACTATCATGTCCGACAGCATTTGTTTTCCGGCCAAACTCGTGCACGGGCATATTTGCGATTTAGCCGAGCGTAAAGTAGAGCGTATCTTTTACCCGATGGTCATCTACGAGCGGTTTGAAAATAAAGACGCCATCAATGCTTACAACTGCCCCATTGTGAGCAGTTATGCGGAGGTTATCCGCAGTTCGGTAAATCCCGAAACGCGCTGGGGTATCCCGATAGACAGCCCCGTCGTTTCTTTTGCCGACGAAACTTTGCTCGAAAAAGCCTGTTACCGCTATCTGCGCACGTTGGGTACTGATAAGACCACTTTTCGGAAGGCTTTCGCGGAAGCGAAAGAAGCGCAGGCGACTTTCAGGAAAAGCCTTACCGACCGCGCCCGCCAAATCATTGCCCGCGCCAATGCCGAAAATCGCACCGTCATTGTGCTTACCGGTCGCCCCTACCATACCGATTCGCTCATCAACAGCAAGGCGCCCGACATGCTGGCAGAGATGGGCGCTGATGTGATTTCCGAAGATTCCGTAAGCGAACTGTCGCCCCTGCCCGAATTGCAGGTATTGCCGCAATGGACGTACCCCAACCGAATTTTTCACGCGGCAGCGTGGGTGAGCGCTCAGGGAAGCAACGTACAATTGGTGCAAATCAACTCGTTCGGTTGCGGCCCCGACGCCATCACCATCAACGAAACGCGCGAGATACTGAAAAGCGCCGGAAAAGCATATACGCTGGTGCGCGTGGACGAAATCACCGGCACGGGTTCGTTGCGGCTGCGGCTGCGTTCGATGCTCGAATCGTTTGCTTTGCGCAATACCTCCAAAATATCGTTGCCGCAAACAGAACGCACACAGGTCGCCTTTTTTGAAAAGGAAGACCGCCGCCGCACCATCATAGGTCCTTGCTTTTCGCAAATCTATTCGCGCCTGTTGCCGCCGATGTTTGCCTTGGCGGGATATAAGTTTGAAAACCTGCCCGTTGCCGACAAGCAATCGGTAGAAGCCGGACTGAAATACGCCAACAACGAAATATGTTACCCTGCGACCATCGTGGTGGGCGACGTCATCAAAGCGTTGCAGAGCGGACGTTACAAGCGCGGCGAGGTGGCCATCGGCATCACCCAGACGGGCGGACAGTGCCGCGCATCCACCTATCTGTCGCTCATCAAGAAGGCGCTGATAACAGCCGGATTCGAGGATGTACCCGTCATCGCCATCGGCACCGAAGGCAAGGTCATCAACAGCCAGCCCGGTTTCGAGATCAACTGGATGAAACTGATGCCTGTGCTGTTTGCCGCACTTTGCTATTCGGACAGTCTGGCCACGATGTACTATTCGACGGTAGCACGCGAAACACGCAAAGGCGACTCGGCGCACCTGCTCGAAAAGTACCTCAGAGCCGTACAGCCCCGTATGAAGCAAAAGGATGTGAACGGCGTCTTCCATTTGTTGCGCCGCGCTGTAACCGATTTCAACGCCGTACAGGTGGATAGCCTGAACCATCCGCGCATTGGCATCGTGGGCGAGATTTACATCAAATACAACGCATTCGGCAATCTGAACATGGTGGAATGGCTCATATCGCAGGGCGTTGAGGTAGTTGTGCCGCCGCTGATTGACTTCTTCCTGCAAAGTTTTGTGAATATTGACGTAAACAAGCGGCAGCATCTGAGCCGCTCGTCATCGTGGTCGGACATGATGGTCTATTTCTTTGAACAGTACGCCAACCGGTTCGTACATCGTACCAACCATATCCTGAAACGCTACAACCGTTATGAGCCGTCGCACGACATCCGCGAAATGTCCGCCAAGGCAGCCGAGATACTCAACCTTGCCAACCAGTTTGGCGAAGGCTGGCTTATCCCGGGCGAGATTGCGGCTTTTGCCGAAAGCGGCGTGAACAACGTCATTAGCGTACAACCTTTCGGCTGCATTGCCAACCATGTAGTATCCAAAGGCGTGGAAAAACGCATCCGCGACCGTTACCCCAACATGAACCTGCTCTTCCTCGATTTCGACAGCGGCATGAGCGAGGTGAATATCCTGAACAGGATGCACTTTATGGTGAAGAATGTTATTACATGAATTACTGAGGCATTTCTGCAAGGCATTTGTTCAGACTATCTTTCCAATGCGGGATTTCCAAGCCATATTCCGCTTTGATTCGCGTTTTGTTCAACACGCTGTAATGCGGACGGGTAGCAGGAGTTGGATAATCTTTGGTTTCAATGGGCTTGACCGCACATTTCAGGCCGGCTTGTTGCATGATTTCGAGCGCAAAATCGTACCAACTGCACACACCTTCGTTTGAGTAATGGAAAATTCCCTGTGTCAATTTATTTTTTTCTGCCTGTACAACTATTAACATGATCGCTTGAGCCAAATCGGCTGCGTAGGTGGGCGTTCCTATCTGGTCAAATACCACGTTCAGCGCTTCACGTTCTTTACCGAGCCGTAACATGGTTTTCACAAAATTGTTACCAAACGACGAGTAGAGCCATGATGTGCGGATGACCACCGATAGAGGCGCAGTCAGCGCTGCTTCTTCGCCTGCGAGTTTGCTGCGTCCGTATGCCGAAACGGGAGCGGCGGGGTGGTCTTCGCTGTACGGTTGGCAGGCGCAGCCATCGTACACGTAATCCGTCGAAATATGAATCATTATTGCATTTGCCTTGTTGCAGGCTTTTGCCAAATTTGCAACTGCAACAGCATTGATAAGCATTGCCGCAGGTTCGTCGCTTTCGGCTTTGTCCACCGCTGTGTAGGCGGCGCAGTTAATAACGGTTTGTATTTCGTACTTTTCAAAAAAATCATTGATCGCAACAGGATTAGTGATATTCATCTCGGCTATATCCGTAAAAAAGAAACTGTAAGTGGAAAAATTGCCGGATATTTTTCGTAATTCGTTGCCCAATTGTCCGTTGGCTCCGGTTACTAATATATTCATACTTGATAAACAAAATTGGTTTCAACCCGGTCGAAAGTCGGCAAAACTCTGTCCTTATCCGAAACGGTGGCTCCAGCGGCATCTATTTTCCAGTCAATACCCAACGTAGGGTCATTGTATAAAACTCCGCCTTCGGAATGCGGATGGTAGAAATTGTCGCACTTGTAGAGAATAGACGTTTGCTCGCTCAATACTGAGAATCCGTGTGCAAAACCTTGCGGGATATAAAGTTGCCGTTTGTTTTCGGCTGACAGTTCCAATCCAAACCATTTGCCGAATGCAGGCGATCCTTTCCGCAAATCAAGAACCACATCGTATATCACGCCTTCAAGAACGCGGATCAGTTTGGTTTGCGAATATGGATTCAGTTGAAAATGTAATCCACGAATAGCCCCGTATTTCGAAAAGGATTGATTGTCCTGCCTGAATATGGTTTGAATATCGGCGTCGGCCATTACCTTTTCGTTATAACTCTCGAAAAAATATCCACGAGCATCGCTGAATACTTTCGGTTCAATGATCAATAGTCCCGGAAAATCTGTTTTGACAATATTCATGATGAATGGGTAACAAAATAACAAGTGGCAAAGTTAAGAAATTATTTTGTGAACATAATGCATATCATAACTCAATTTGGAAAACATCCACCTGATCGTAAACGATAGATAGAAAATCATTATTGTCCGGTAAACCTCTAAAACTTCTTTCATTGATTTCTAATTCACTAATAATCAATAGTCATTTTTTCTATTTTTAAAAGTAAGCCCCCGTCATTTTCGGGAAAAGCGAGTTC